>ERZ1034878.1119-NODE-1119-length-10420-cov-11.132562_pt1 | contig 10420 bp, 12 predicted proteins | sample MGYA00520593_ERZ1034878 | MGnify/ENA primary metagenome ERZ1034878 (study PRJEB33766, sample SAMN09781724) | gut metagenome | biome: gut microbiome | host: Homo sapiens | place: Madagascar | study: EMG produced TPA metagenomics assembly of the PRJNA485056 data...
TAACTCTAATTTTAACAGTAGTAAAAATAACTTAACACAAAAAAAATCCCCTAATTTTACAGGAACTATTTTAATGAAAGGTGTTTGGCCTGCTGGTATAGAAGGTAAATTTATTGCTAATAATGCAGTAACGAAGGCTATTAAAAAGTATTCAATAACCGCAGAAATGTTTGAAAAAGAACGAGAAGAGTATAGACTTGCCAGGAACATGCGTAAGTATGTTGTAAGTCATAGACCTATTTACAGGTTGAAGGTTTCTGTGAAAAAAGACAATCCTACTTTTTGGGATAAAATTAAGTATGCTTTAGGTTTACAACCCAAAACTTATATGTCTAAATATTATCACTCAGCTGCGACAACAGATTTGTATCTTGATCAAAGATTGGGAGCAGTGTTTTATCGTTTAACCCAATAAATTATTCTTTTGTAGTTGATTTAATAAAGTTAACAATTGCGTTTAATCCAAGTTTGTAGCTGTTTACGCCAAACCCTGAAATTTGACCAATGCAGACCGGAGCAAGGTAAGAGTGATGCCTGAATTCTTCGCGCTTGTAAATGTTCGTCATGTGAACTTCAACAACAGGAAGCTCTACGGCTGAAATTGCATCTCGAATTGCAACACTTGTGTGTGTATATGCCCCTGCGTTAATCACAATTCCGTCAAAATTATCTTTTGCAGATTGGATTTTTTCGACAATTTCTCCTTCAAAATTACTTTGGAATGTTTCAATATCAACTCCAAGTTTGAATGAATATGCGTACAGATCTTTTTCTAAATCTTTCAAAGTCATGCTCCCATACTTTTCAGGTTCCCGAAATCCAAGCATATTCATATTTACGCCGTTTATAATAAGAATTTTCATTGTTTTACCTCAATCACTATTGTAACACAAAATCAAGCAACTGTGAAGTTTTGTAAAATTTTTGACAACATGTGTGACGAATTTTTCATGCTTGAATTATCATGCATGTACAACTATCCCCAAATCTCCTCCCAAGATTATTGTTCAAAGTCACGCAAGATGTGTGACTTTTTTTTATGTCTTTCTTGACTTATGTGAATAAATCGCTACAATATATAGTGTAAGACATTTTTAGGGAAGTTTAAATGAGATTAGTGGAAAAGCTGAAAGATTATGAAAATCAGTACATGTTTATCAAATGGGCGACAGGTGGTGAATATGGAAAATTGATTTATGCAGGAGAAGATTTTATCGAATTCAACGTTATTGATGTTGATACGATGGATTATTCAGAAACTGTACTAATTCATGCTCCTTTGATTTTGGAAGTTGCAATTGGCGGGGCAGATGTTCAGCGAATTGTTGCGGAAGTTTCCTCAAAAATATCTATTGATGAAGGTTAAGTCCCGTTTTTTACATGAATATCTTACCAAAGCTTTAAATTTTTAAATATTTTAAATATTAAAGCTTTTTCGAGCACCTTCTTCGTGGTAGAAACCGCCACCACAGATTGTTTCAACAACTTTTAATACAAATTCCCTTGGTGCGTCTACCTGATTTAGATAAAACTCTCTATTTGGCAAGTGACGAATTTTCATTATTGAATTTTGTGTTGATTCAGGTGGAATAAATAATGATGCAACTTCATTATCAAGAAGTTTAACCATTTCTTCGTCGTGGTCTGTAACCCCTTTCATAAGCTCGTTATAGTTGCCTTTAATAGCCATAATTCTGCTTGAAAGCAAATGTTGACCGCCTTCACGATAAAGAGCTTGCGGTTGATAATTACAACGAGTCGTAAAACTCATTTTGTGCCATAAAATATTGACGATAACAACAGATTTTTGCGGATCTGTGTCAACGTAAATGTTTTGAGTTGTGATGTTTCTGGAAGAAAAAGCCTCTTTCAACGTATCTACAACGATTTGAAGGTTGTCTATCATTCTTGCAAAAATCTCATTTGTGTTGATATTTGCGTGTTGATAGTCCAAAAATTGTTTGTACATGTGAGTTGAAACGAGTCCTATTCTCTCTTGAATAAGAGCCGATTTCCTTGCTGATGTTTCAGAATTATCAAAGCTTTCAAAGTTATTTAGCAATATTCTCCGTCCTTTTATCCACATGTAATAATAAACATGAAATTATGTAAAGATTATATGTTTTTTTTTTACAAAGTTGAATACGTAATTGGGTTTATTTATTTTTTAGTAAATTTTAATTCGGGGTTGAAATAGTAAGTTCAACTATTATATTATGTCCTGCGCAGACAGCGGGAACTTTTTATGGAAAAAGTTTTTGTAGGTCGGCATTGCTATGCAGACAATATGATGTTTATTTCTTTCTACAAACAACAATCACAGGCGAATAAGTCAATGTGATATCAGGAAATTTTTCTTTATAGTTGTCACAAAAATTTTTGACTTCTTTGAAGGTCCAATGTTGCGCAGTCAGAGAGTTTACGCCGGTTGTTTTCATATGCGCCAAAAGCTCCAACGGACTTGAAAATTGTAACGTTTTTGTGAATTCTTCAGAATGCAGAATTTCAAAATCCTTTTCAAAAATATTTTTTATCTCGTCAAAACTTTTATAAGATAATGAAAGACCTGACAATGCCTCGATTTCCTTGTAATTTCCGGCGGAAAATGTTGAAAAAGCCAGAATTCCATCTTTGTTTAAGATGGTTTTGCAATGAGAACTTACGTTTTCAAGATTGTTAAACCACTGAAACATTGCGTTCGAAACAACTAAATCAACTTTTTGTGACGGCTTTATTTTTATAGCATTGCCAAGATAAAATTTCGTATTTGGTACAATTTTATCAATATAAATTTTGGATTTTTCGACCAAATCGTTTGCTAAAAAAGTTTTGAATTTGATAGAATTTATCAGTTCTCGTGTGAGAATTCCTGTCCCGCAACCGAGTTCCAGCACAGTGTCAAAGTTTGAACCTGTTTCAACAAGTGCAGATACGAGTTTTTTTGCCATAAGTTGTTGAACGATGGCGTTTTGGTCGTAGGTTTCAAAACTTTTTTCAAACTGTTTTTTTATGATTTTAGAGTTTACTTGCATAATATCTCATTCCAACTTTTGAAATTATAATACGGAAAGTGTCCGCTTTCAAGCATTTCAATCTCAGAATTTTCTTGCCAGAAATTCACTTGATTTTTTGTTGGAATAATTTTGTCGTGAGTAGAAATTAATGCTTTATCATAAAAATGGGTGTAATTAATTTCTGTTGTCTTAATTTTTTCGTAAAGAGCTCTAAGCTCTGTTTCCCTATTTTCAATTGTGCGTTTTACAGGTGTTTTTATATATTTTTCAAATTCTTCATTTTTGTTAAAAATGTTTTGGTAGAATTTCCCTTCTAGTCCTGTTTTGGCGTGTCTAAGTGTCAAAAGGAACGGTTTTTGAGGAATTCCAAATTCGTCATCAACAGGTTTGATAGTTCCATTTATTGCAATTTTTTTTGCAAATTTTGGAAGTTTATCTTTTAGCAAATATGCGACAAAAACCCCCATTGACCAAGCAATTAGGTTAATATTTTTATAATTACTAAAATCTGTTTTGGGTAAATCGAGTTTGTTATAATCATACATTATTATTACGTCAAAATCCCCGCAATCTAAGAATTTGAATGGAGTTTCGTCAAAACTCCAACCGGCAAAAAATATGATTAAATTTTCTTTATTTTGTTTGTTTAGCCAATGAAATTGCATCAAAAAGTTCCTTTTCAGTAATGTCTGTTGTGAGCGATAATCTTAATCTTGATGTGCCTTCGGGAACGGTAGGCGGTCTTATTGGAAGGGTGAAAAATCCGTTGTGGAAAAGAATTTCGCAAGTGTCGACGGTTTCTTTGTTTCCGCCAATAATAACCGGTATAATGTGACTTTCGCTACCTGCTTTTTGCCCGATTGACAGCATTCTTTGCCGTTTTTCAAGTGTTTGAGGCAGTTTATTTTCAATAATCCATTTTGAAAAGGCGATATTTATCGGCGGTAAAGCGGTTGAAAAAATGAACGAACGTGCTTTGTTCGTAAGGTAATCAACTAATGTTTGGCTGCCTGTTGCAAATGCACCCATTGAGCCTATTGCTTTCCCGAAAGTTCCGACAATTAGGTCAACTTTATCTGTAATTCCAAGTTTTTCGGTTACTCCGAGTCCGTTTTGTCCAAAAACACCAAATGCGTGAGCTTCATCAAGTACCAAAATGCAATTGAATTTTTCTTTAAGCTCGACGAGTTTTTCGATGTCTGCAATGTCGCCGTCCATTGAAAACACGCTCTCAGAAACGATTATGGCATTGTTGAAGTTTTTCCGTTCTCTTGTTAAAAGTTTTTCCAACGCTTTCATATTTTTGTGTGGAAATCTGAAAAATTTGCTCTCAGATAGTCGCATTCCATCAATTATGCTGGCATGGTTCAATTTGTCAGAGAATATAACGTCACCTTTGCCGGCAATGCAACTGTTTATTCCAACATTTGCGTGATAGCCACTGTTGAATAATAGAGTTTTTTCTTTTCTAAAAAGTTGTGAAATTAAATCTTCCAACTCTTTGTATACGGGCAAAGTGCCTGTTAAAAGTCTTGCAGATGCACTGCCAAACGAGTATTTATCCCCGACTTCATTTAAAAATTCTTTTGTGATTTTTTTGTTGTCTGCAAAACCAAGATAGTTGTTTGATGATAGATTAACGAGTTTTTGTCCGTTGTAAAAAATATATTTTTCGTCTTTTGCGTCAAAGTTTTTTATATTTCGAAAGTGTGAATTTGCTTTTAAATGGTCTAAAATTTCTGAATAATTCTCTTGCATATTAGTAATTTATGACAAAAGTTTAAAAATGTCTATCTTGAAAATTGTTTGAAAAAGTGTTATAATAAAAACAATGATTTTAGTTAATTATTTTAGGAAAATTGATATTAGTTCAAGACAGTTGCAGAAAAATAAATATAGCTTAGCTGCTTCGCTTCTTAGCTGCCAAGCTGCTAAACATGTCGCATTTACCTTAGCAGAGGGTGCTACGCATGTAGCCCACTGTAACAATTTACGTAAAGTAGCATTCACATTGGCGGAAGTTTTAATCACCCTCGGGATAATCGGAGTTGTTGCAGCATTGACTTTGCCTAGTGTAATTCAAAAAATGGAAGATCAAAGGTTTGTATCTTCTCTAAAAAAGACGTATTCGATCTTGTCGCAAGCAACAAATTCAGTAATCGCAGAGCATGAAAATCCCGAATATTGGTGGATTGAAGACGATCAAGAAGAACCTGTAAAGCAAATTTACGAGTATTATAAACCTTATTTCAATGCAATGCGTATGTGTCCAAATACAGCAGGTTGTTGGGGGTATCCGACAAAATATTTGAATGGAAACGTATATTGGGCAAGTTTTAACAGAAGTTGGTATCAATATACTTATACTCTTGTTGATGGTGTAAGTGTTTTGATTGATATATATGATGCATCAAATGTAAGATTATTTGGAGTTGACGTTGATTATCCTTGTCCTGTTTTTTGGGTTGATTTAAATTCCGGAAATTTGCCAAATCAAATAGGGCGTGATGTTTTTGCTTTTTTGATTACTAAAAAAGGGTTACAGCCTGCCGGACTAAACGATACAACAACTTGTAACAAAAATGGGACAGGTTGGAGTTGCACTTCCAGAATTATTCAAGATGGTTGGACAATAAAATATTTAAAATAGTTCCTAGTTTTTAAAGGTTCTTAATAATATTGTTACAAAAATTCTATTTTTGGGTATATACCATGTATATGTATTGTTGAAAAGTCTTTTTTCTAAAAGAGATTAAAGGCGGTTGGCTTATGAATGAGGAACGTTTTCTGAAAAAAAGATCAGGACTGACTATGTCCGAAGTACTGTTTACCTTAGCAATAATTGGAGTTATTGCTGCTTTGACAACTTTTGGTTTAGTTGCCAAAATGAATGATGTCAAAAATATTGCTGCGCTGAAAAAAATTTATTCTTCAATTAGCCAAGTTACAATGTTTGTTATTTTGGACAGATCAAACCCTAATTATTGGGGGTTAGACGAGTATTCTCAGAATTCGTCTGCGCTTGCGTTTTCGTATTTCAAACCTTATTTTAAAGTTGTTCGGGAATGCTCAAATGATACCGGTTGTTGGCAGTATCCGACAAAATTTTTGAGTGGTGACGTATATTTGCGTCGAGCAAAATTGTATCAATACATGTTTACTCTTGTTGATGGGACAAACGTTATTATGAATGTTTACCCAAAAGATGTTATCAAGTCTGAATTTGGGGTAAATGTGGATAAAGACTCTGTTGTTTTTATTGTTGATGTAAATGGAAATGCATATCCAAACCAAATTGGACGAGATATTTTCGCATTTGTTTTGAATGGAAAGGAAATTGTTCCAAGTGGTACGGATAATTCATATAACTGTAATCGAGCAGCTTCTGGATTGACGTGTGCCGCACGTGTAATCAATGATGGTTGGAAGATTACATATTACTAGACTCTAATTTCAGCTCCTTTCATCTTTAAAAGTTCGGTGCCAAAGCCGAACTTTTCTTTATTGCGGGTAATTTTGAATAGGCTAAAAATCTGCGCTGAATGTAAATTTAGACTCCGGATCGTAGTCCGGAGTGACAATTACAGGAAAGCTAATTTCAAACATAGCAACTACTTTAGTCGTCATTCTGAGGGGAATTACAACTATAACAGATTACGGAGTTAAATGCCACGATAGCGGAATGAGCAATAACTTGTTAGCAAAACAAATAACAAAACAGCCTTTGTTTGAGCGTCTGAGTTTTCTGGGATCAGTTCTGTACTTCACTCATGTGGCGCGAGTTTGGCTGTTTTAAGTTGAGCTTACAAGTTATTAGTGAATGGAGTGTGTGGCTGGTTTTGTGGAACTTTTTCCATAAAAAGTTCCCGCCGTCCGCGCAGGACATTATAATAAATAATTAATAAGAGATTCTGAATAGCAAGAAAAATAATTCTTCGCTAATTACTTAGAATATTTTTCTAAGCTTTCAGAATGACGAAAATATTTTATTTGCTTTATTATGCGTAGCACTAGTTTTTAGAAACACAAGCACTGATGGCGTCAATCAGACGCTTTACAGGAACTATTTCTATCCTTTTGTCGTTAATTTTATTAGCAAAAGGAATTATTGCTTTTTTAAATCCTGATGTAATTGCTTCATTAATACGCTTTTCAATGTTGTTCACAGGGTGAATTTCGCCTGACAATCCGATTTCCCCAATGATTACAGTCTGAGAGTCAACTACAACATCTCTTGCACAAGTTGCGACCGCAAGTGCAATTCCAAGGTCTGCTGATGGTTCTGATACATCTATTCCGCCCATAACATTGACGTAAACATCTTGTTTTGAAAGATTTAGCCCTACTCGTTTCTCTAAAACTGCCAAAATCTGCAAAACTCTGCTTGTGTCGACTCCGTTTGTAACTCGTCTTGGTGTCGGGTAGGGAGTTGTGCCGACAAGTGCTTGAATTTCTACCAAAAGCGGGCGTGTGCCTTCATTCGTAACGATAATTGCACTTCCTGGGGCTGCGACTTGAGAACGTTCGTTTAAAAACAATTCATTCGGGTTTTTAACTTCGTGGAGCCCGTCTGTGTGCATTTCAAAAATTCCGACTTCAGATGTGTTGCCGAAACGGTTTTTCATCGAACGCAACATTCTGTAAGATTTGTATTTGTCGCCTTCAAAATAAATTACAGTGTCAACCATGTGCTCTAAAACTTTCGGCCCTGCAATGTTTCCATCTTTTGTAACATGTCCGATTACAACAACTGTAATATTTTTTGATTTTGCAATGTGCATCAAAAGGTTTGTACACTCTCTGATTTGAGAAACGCTTCCGGCAGAACTTGCGACATTTTGCGAGTAAATTGCTTGGATACTGTCTATAACAACGATATCCGGAGCGATATCTTCAATCTGCGCTTTAATGCTTTCCATTGAAGTTTGCGGATAAACGTACAAATTATCTGAGTTTATTGAAAGCCTTTGTGCTCGCAATTTCAGCTGGCTTGCACTTTCTTCAGCTGAAACATACAGAACTTTTTTATTATTCTTGCAAAGTTGACCGCTTGTTTGCAAAAGTATTGTGGATTTTCCTATTCCAGGGTCGCCGGCAATAAGAACAAGTGATCCTTGAACAAGTCCTCCGCCTAAAATTCGGTCAAATTCTGAGATATTTGTAGAGACCCGAACCTCTTCGCCGATATGAATATCTTTTAATAACTCCGGTTTTTCTTTATTTATAAATTCGTCGTGAACAGAGTTTTGAGTCGCCTTTGGTGCAGTAAATTGTACTTCTTCAACTAAACTCCCCCAACTTCCGCATTCAGGGCACTTACCCAAATATCCTGCCGATTCATAGCCACATTCTTGGCATATCCATTTTGATTTTACTTTCGCCATAGTTTAATATTAGCATAAAAAAACGAGATTACATTTCTGTAACCTCGTCTTTTTTATTGATGAAATTTTATTTTTGTAATTTGTTAATTGCAGCAACATCATCAACTCTAAGAGCAAAATAAGGTTGTTGTTTATCTCTTTCTTGCAAGAACATTACAAATGTATCATTGAAATAAAGTTTTCTCGGGTGAGAAGCTTCCGGTGCTAACGCTGTCATTTTAGTCATAATTAATGCTTCTGATTTCAATTTAACACCTTCATTGTTCATTTTGAAGTCAACTGTTTCAACGGCTTTGTCAATTTTTATATTTGTTCCTTTAATTTGTCGTTCGCAAACCTCGTCAAAAGATTTTAGCTTATATAAATTGATGTTTGGAACTTTTAGTTCATCTTTTTCTCCAAAATCTGCCACATCTTTATATGCAGATTGTTTCTTTTGCATATCTGCGTAAAGTTTGTCAAAAGATTTGTTATCATCAGTTCTGTATAAATATACGATGTCATCACTTTGTGTTAATAAGCCTACTGCAAAGTCTTTTGAAGAGTTGTAGAATAAAACTGTTACGTTGTCATATAATTCGTGGTTGCTCTTTTTGTCAATTCCAAAGTATTGAACTCTCTTTGCAGACTTTCCGAATTTTTCAGGTTTTAGTTTGTCAAAAGCCTTTAAGAATTTGAAATCTTTCTTCAACATAGCGTAAACTGTGTATTTCCCATTTGCTCTTGTCCAATCAGCTCCGTCCAAAACATCACTGGTTTCGCCAAATTTTTCTTTGATACCTTCTTCAATAGCTTTTTTTAGTTCCGGGGAAGTTTCTCCGTATGTTTTGTAATATGAATCTTCTGACAATTGATCAGCTTTAAAATCCTGATTATTCAATTGTTTTACAACAGACGGAGTTTTACCGGTAAATAAAACAGGTCCTTTTACAATTCCGTCCATTAAATCATTCCAAGCAAGTTGGAAAGTTCCAACCCATAATCTGTTAGCTTGGTTTGATTGAGATGAAAATAATGGTAAAACATCAAGGTTTTGCTGTTTCGGTTTTGCAATAGCACAACCACTAACAAGCAACATTACCGCTAATAATGTTAATAATTTCTTCTTCATTCTTTCTCCTTAATCATAACTTTGTATAAACTGTTATTTAATATTAACGTCAGAACTTCCTTTAATGTTCAGAAATCTGAAAAATCCTTTGAAAAAACCTTTTGCATTTTCTTCATGGGGTATATTAGCACAAGAATAATATTTTTCATAGTTTCTGATAATATTCTCCGGTAAATCTTCACCACGTTCTAAAACATCAGAAATAAATTCCAAATAATCATCTTGTTCTTCTCGATAAGCCGTATCACGCAGTCTCAAATCCTCATCTGCTTCATAGTGAACCAAAGCATGATAAGCCGCATGGATACTCTTATCATCAGTATCATGCGGAAAATTTAAAATAGCTTCCCTTACACACAATCGAGAAATTAAAACTTGTCTAATCAGGCTTGCCACAAGTCGCCTGTCTTCAATAAAATTATGCATAATCTTAGATTAAAACGTTTTCGGATTCTCTTTCGATAAATCTAATCATGCTTGAAAAACTTCCGTCAAAGAATTGTTCTGCAACTGTTTTTACTGCATCTAACGCCATTTCTTGTTTGTTCATTGCAGATTTGTAATAGAACTTTTTCCCAACTTTATATCTGACCAAAACTGATTTTACTGTCAATCTGTCCATAACTGTTTTGATAGTTGTATAAGCTCTGTTTATGCCATGCGCTGCTAAATCATCAACAATATCTTGAATAGAAACATCTCTGTCCTCATCGCTCTGAGTTAATCCCCAAAATGAGTTCAAAATATCAATTTCCAATTTCCCACACACCATAAGTTCCTCAACTTTCTTTTAAATGCACTAACTACTAACATTGTAACATAGTATTTTTATTTTTCAAGTGGGTTTATGAAAAACGTTACAATTATTGAATATCGAGCAAATCTTCCTCTTTTTTGAAGTTTGTTTTTTT
>ERZ1034878.1124-NODE-1124-length-10379-cov-53.587272_pt1 | contig 10379 bp, 12 predicted proteins | sample MGYA00520593_ERZ1034878 | MGnify/ENA primary metagenome ERZ1034878 (study PRJEB33766, sample SAMN09781724) | gut metagenome | biome: gut microbiome | host: Homo sapiens | place: Madagascar | study: EMG produced TPA metagenomics assembly of the PRJNA485056 data...
AATATATATAGTAACAGAATTTTAAAAATATTAAATTAATAAAATTAGTCCAGGTAAAAAAAATAAAGACTCCAAAATGGAGTCTTTATTCTTATATATTTACAGTAGAAGAACCACAATCGAAAATTACATAGTTGGTATCAGGATTAGCACCTATTTCATCAAGGGTATAAGATGGCTTTGCAGGTGCCTTAGCCCATGCCGGAACATCTGCTCCAAGCCCTGCACCCCAAGGTAGTTTTTCCCATGTGGTCGTACCATCGCCAACTTTAAATAATACAGTAGGAGCTGTGGTCGTTGTGCCAGATGTAATTGCTGGCACATAGCATAAGCCAATTTCGCCTTTAAGCAGTACGACTGATGTATTCTTTAACCATTTATCTAAAGTATCATACTTTAATTTAATTCGTGTATTAAATTCTTGAGCCATTCTTTATTCCCCTTTCTCTTTTACTATTGGAAGGGAAAGATTTCTCTCTCCCTAGTATATATATCAAAGAGAAGCAGCGGTGCCACCATTGAGAATAAGAGTATTAGCACCTTGAGTTAATAGATCAGTACTGATTGCTTCAATATTAACAGCTTTATCAGCAATTTCAAGAGGAGTTCCGCCAACTTTAACGGTTTCAATTTTGTTAACCTGTGCATTAGCAGCAATACCGGCCAGCTTAGTGCTTTCAGCAGCGGTCATTAGCTGTTTGCCATCTTCTTTTGCAACATAGCCAGCTTTAATATCAGCAGTCTTTGCATATGGTGCAAGATCGGCAGTCTATAGGGCTGTATCAGCTTTATCTAGGCTATCTTGCACAGCCTAAGCTAGCTTTGCCTTTGTAATCGTACCATCATTAATAACGGCAGTGACCTTATGGTCGGCATCAATCTTGATTTCAACCATATCACCAGTCTAAGAGCCGCTAGTTACATATTCAATAAGGTCGCCGACATTAATGTATACCTTGTCAGAGGTTACATTAGCTAGAGTAAGAACTAGATAAGTACCTGCAACGCCCCAGACACCGGCATCAGTCTTAGTCTCAACAGTACCAGAGCTAACTACCATATCCTTGGGAATATCAATAGTTACAATCTCACTACCATTTTGACTAAGGACATAACGCTTAGCAACGTCAGTAGGACTACTAACATCAGCAGTAACGGTATAATTAACCTGTGAAGGAATAGCCGCAATTTTTTCATCTACATAACCAATAACAGTAGTAGCTTTGGCGCCTACTGGAATAGTGCCAACTTTACCACTTAATGTATTAACAGAAGTTTGAGCATCAGTGCCAGCTTTCTTAGCATCAGCAACAGCTGTATCAACTTCAGTTTTAACAGCATAGCCCTTAGCTTCAACTTCAGTCATAGTGGTCTTTTTATTAGCAAGTTCATAAGCTTCTTTTACAGTCCCAGTATGTCCTTCACCAAGGATTTCAGCCTTTAGAGCAGTATCTTTAGATGCGGCATCTTTTGCTGCAGCAGTAATAGCCTCAGTCTTAGCTGTAGAAATAGCAGTACTTACGCTATCAACATCAACCTTACCTTCAAGAGCGGCAACCTTCTTACCAATAGCAGAAGTATCGCCAACTAAACCATCAGCATAAGTTTTAGCAGAAGCTAGAGTAGTCTTACCAACTTCATCAGCATAAAGTTTAGCACCACGAATAGTTTTACTATCTACAGTATCAATTTCGGTTTGATTATCTTCTCCACCAAGAGTGTGGATTAAATTATCAACTGCAGTATTTACCGTAGATACAGTAGCGGCCTTATTAGTACCAGCATTGTATTTGCCATCGAAGGTTACTGTATCCTATTTATTATTAAGAGCACCCTGAAGACCATCAATTTTAGAAATACCAAGAGTAGGAATATCATCAGCAACTAGTTCACGGCGAATAACTGCAATTTGACCATTGGTCTGCGTAACGGCAGAAACAAGCTGTTTAGCAACTGCTGCGTCATCTAGTTTTAGTTTATCAACATAACCCTTTGCAGTTGTTTCAGCAGCACTCTAGGCTGCAGTTGCTTGTTCCTCAGCATATTTCTTAGCACCCTTAATTGTAAGAGCATCAGCCTTATCAGCATCAACACCTTCAAGAGCCGTCTTGATGCCAGCAGCAGTACCAGCAGCATCATAAGCAGTGGAATCGGTATATGCGGCACTCTGTAAACCTGTAACTGCAACATCTGTACCATCAACGGCGATAGTACCATTGGCAGTACCAGCTTTGACTTCCTGAATAGCAGATGCAGCCTTGGCCAATTTATCAGTAACAGCTTTTGCTAGTTTAGCTTCAGTAATACTACCATCAGTAATTTTTGCTGTTACTTTATGAGTCTTAGGATCAATATTGATGAATACCATATCATCTGCAGCAGAACCAGAGGTGACATATTCAATTAAATCATTGACTCTAATATATAATTTATCATTAGTAGTATTAGCTAGAACTAATACAATATATGTACCAGCCTCAGTAACACCAGCAGGTAGTTCACCGGCTGCGAATGTTTGAACAGAACCGGACTTAACAACCATGTCTTTAGGAATGTCGATGACTGCACCAATAGCTGCACCATCTTTAGTTAGCTGATAAGATGCGGACATACCTTCAGTAGCGGCATCCAGCTTCTTCATGCTATATTCAGGTACAGTAACTTCAGGAATAACAACCTTCAGACCATCAGCTGCAAGTGAAAGAGCATTATCCTCGCCAGATGCAATAGCTACCTTAATAGTAGGCTCAGTAGCACTGCCACCAACCGCAATGGACTTATCAGCTGCCTTAATAGAAGTAACCTTGCCATTAGCAATAGCTAGAACATCAGCAATTTCCTTATATAGACCAGTAGCTGCGATTTCACCATCAGCTGCTTTACCAACCTTAGAAATAAGATTTGTAACTTGACCTTGAAGAGTAGCAACATCGCCAGCAAGGTCACCAGAGGCGGTTGTAGAAGCTAGTTTAATTAATGTACCAGCTTCATTAGAAATCATATAAGCTTCGCACTTATTATCGGCGCATAATGTTAGAATCTGACCAACATATGCAGTAGCGCCAGAAGCTGCATACTTATTTAGTTCAGTTTTATCGTACCATACAGCAGTAGTATCAAGAGGGATAGGATTACCACGCTTGATATTCATAGGAAGAGCCATATAGGCAGCATCTTTTAAAATAGTAGCCATATTATATTATTCCTCCTTTATAAATTAACCAATTGTAACAGCATAAGTTTCAGTACTATCAATTAAGGCGGGCTAATATACCCAAACAGTATAAGGAACTGCAGTATATCCTTCAGCGCCCTCAACATTAACAGTACCAGCTTGCTTTACAAAGTTAGCAGTAGCATCAGCATTCATAGCACTAGGCATAAGAACCTTAGCTACATTATATCCAGCAGGACAAGCAATAACAACTTTCTTTGCTCCAGTACCTGCCCCAAATGTAGTGATGGTCTTTTTAGTAGCAGTTTCATGTTTTAATCCACGAATAGTAGCACTATCAAGAGCTGCATCAGTAGTCATAGAACCATAGAACATATGACGAACACCCTGAAGAACATTGCTATCTTTAGAAGCTGAACCTTCCGTAATCTTACCCGCCGGATAAGGATTACCTAAATTGGTTACGGGGATAGACCCTTCGCCATAAGTTGCAGTTGCAGTAATTTTCTTCGCAATAGCTTCAGCAACAACATTGTCAAAAGAACCAGTGGCAGTAGCAAGAGCATCTTCAATACCAGTGCATCTTACATTCCAACTCTGAGCTGTAATACCAGTAGCTGGGCCATAAGTATAACCACCAGCAGAAAGAACTGCGGTATAAGCTAAATTCTTCTTAGTACCAATCTCAAATGTACCAAAACCAGTTTGTGTGCTAAAGCTAACAGCAGGATTGGTTTTAGATGGATTAGTTTCTCGAGCCATTAAGCTGGAAAGAACCTATTCAACATTCTTACCTTTAGCCGCAAATTTAGCAGAACCAGATGGCTTAGAAAGAGTACCAATAGCAACAGTGTAGGTAATATCATCATCAAAATAAACATTATCAGCACGATAATTACCATCCATAGCTTTCCATTCGCCGTCATATACGTAAGCAGTATAAGAAGTCTTATCGCCAGTAATAACACGCTTTACAATAGCAGTATCGCCATTGTGAAGTTCGGTGGAAGCTGCAACACGAGTAATAGCCTGAACATCAGTTTCTTCACCTGTTGGAATAGCTTCAAAATTTTGAGCGGCTTCGCCACTAAAATATTTTAAGTTTTCAAGAGTAGTAGTACCATCACCGATTTTCATTTTACGAGTATCATACTCATAAACAATTTCACCAGGTTTTGGGACTGCACTGCCTTTTGCTTTAAGAGCTTCAGCAGTATCATTTAATACTTGAATACGAGTATTAAGAATAGCCATAAATTATTTTCCTCCTATAAAATTAATTAAGAGTATTTGCGTTGCCGCCATTAAGAATATCATAATGATCTTCTCCATACTGAATAGGGACAAGATTATTATTTACATCTACAATATAAGGCAACCATTTATTATTCTAAAAGATAGATACAATTTGACCAACACAATTATGCTAGGTAATATAGTTAATTGCATCTACTAAAGAATTGAAAGAATTTTGTGCTGAAGAAGAAGTTTCTGTAGTTGTCCATTTACCATCGTAAATATATAATTTACCATCATAAATACACATTTCTCCATCTTCAGCAGTAGCTGGAAGTGCATCAACTGTGCCTAAAAATTCCATTACATTATCAGGAAGATCAATTGTGCCACTTGCGCCACCAATATACGGTAAATCATTCCATAAGGTTTTACCATCACCAATTTTCAGTTTATGAGTATCTAGTTCAAATCCAGGCTCGCCATCCTTAAGTAATAAGTTTTTTTCGTGCCATGTAGTTGATCGACCTCTTTTGAACTTGATGATATCAGCCATAGATTATTCCTCCTTCTAGACAGTATAGAAGCCATTGACAAGTACTTGTCTATAGCCAGGAGCTAAATAAGAAGGATCTAATTCTCTATTAAAACGTCCACCACTAATTTCAATATGCGGTTCGCCTTCAACTTTAAAATTACTATCCTAGGCTGTAATAAATGTGCCGCCACTAATATATGTATTTTGAGGATTTAAATCTTCACTTAATTTACGAAGATAAAAATTATATTCGCCTTGACTTGGCTTACTATTTTCAAAATATCCATCAGTGATAGTTATTGACTTACCATTAGCAAGAATAGTATTATAGAATGTGCCGCCATTAATATTTAAAACAGCATTATCATCATTTTTTATAGCATATAAGCCACCAGCGAATGTACCATCATTGATAATTAATGTAGGCATTTCAGCATTTTGACCTTGAACATAGCCATTAATAGTATTACCAGCGTGATAATCCCAATAGCCATTTTCAATCATGCTAGAAAATTCACCACCACTCATAAACATGCCGCCATTGATTGTCATGGTGCCATGATTAACAGCAGTATAATAACCATTGCCTGATACATCAGTAGTACGTTGTAATTTACCATTATTAATTGTAATATTACCATTATTAAAGACTGCGGCATTATTATTTTTATTACATTCAATAGTGCCTTGGCCCTTAATAGTTAAATCGCCATTTACTTTGATATCTATTGGAGTTTTTTCATTATTAATAATATCATTACCATTTAATTCAATAGTCAATGCTTTATCAATAGAAACACTATTATCAAAGTTGGTATTAAGACGAATTGTACTTCCTGCTGGAGCTTTCATAAATGCTACATCGATAGATTGATAAGGTACGCCATCTACGACCGCAGGATTAGCAGTGTATTCTTGAACATTAACAACTTTAGTTCCGCCTACATAAGATAGTTCATTCCAGGGGGTTGAACCATCGCCGACTTTAATCTAATGTGTATCAAGTTCTACGCCGATTTCACCAGCTGCAAGAACTATATTCTTTTTAGACCAACTGGTTGATTTACCACGTCTTAACTTAATAATTTCAGCCATCTCGTGTTCTCCTTTCTTTAATCATCATCTATAGAGCCGCCATCCCAGCCGCCTGTTGACTTGGAAGTATCTTCTTTGTCAATGTCGCCGCCATCTTTGCCGCCCTTATATGAAAGAATAAACATTTTCATATTGTTCTTCTCCTTTCATATTTAAAATTATTTTATGTTGTCCTATACCTATTGGACCGGAAATTTCTTAAATGGAATTTTCATTTAAGCATTCGGTTGTAATGGTCCAAGCCGGCCAGAGCAACCTATAACCTACTGTCTTTAAAATATATAAAAAAAAAGATGGACTGATTAATCTAATCAGTCCATCTTTATAGAAAGGATGAAATGCAATGAATGAATTTGAAACGAGTGGCGCGGAACTGAGGTGTCGATCCCCATCCCTTTCACAGGACCACTTGTTTTCAAGACAAGGCTTACCGCCGGGCAAGTTAATTCCGCATATCATAATTGGCTATAGACCCTTAACTATCTATGATTTAAATACGCCACAATTACCATGAAGCTTAGCGATACCAATTATTTTAAAAAACAAGACTCACTGAAAAGCCAAAAGAAAAAATGCGAAAATTTAGCTTACTAAACTAGCTAAAAAGAAAAGACTTTTCACAATATACCTTATTTTCTTTATTATACTTTTTCATCTATTACTTGATAAGTAAGTATTATAGAGCCTTTGCAGGCAAAGATTTGCTGAAAATGAGTCTTAATACGTATGGCATAGGAGCAAGGGATTCGAACCCTGGACGTGTAGCTACAATTAGTTTTGGAGACTAACCCAATCGACCACTCTGGCACTCCTACATATGGCGGAATCGCCGCGACTCGAACGCGGACTACCCAAGAGGTAGGATGGATTAGCAATCCATTGGAATACCATTATCCCACGACTCCGAATATAGAAAAATAGATAGTAAAAAACAAGCATTATGCTAAGGCGTAAAAACTCTATCTATTGTATAGTTTTTGTTCCTTACATATTTAAATATATAAGAAAGGATTACCGGTAGCCTGCCGCCTAATGACAGGATTTCCTATAACCGGACTTTATATTCACACCGTGGCCTCGATGGAACGAACTTTTACGAAATGTTCAGTCTGATGTTTTGGCATCCAAATTAAAGTACCATCATAAAATCTGAAAAGATAAGTCATAAAATTATCCTTATCATCAGTCTTACGACATTTACCCTTGCCATATTTCTTACACCAGACCTTATCTCCTGGATTAAACTTCATTATTTTCTCCTTAATAATTTTAACAAAGCCCTAAAATCATTTGCTGGATTTGAACCAACTCTAAAAAATTTTTGCAGAATTTCTTATTTATCCTATTAAAAGTTGCTGTGTGGGCTTTTCATATTTTTTTGCTTAGTTGCAATATATTTTTTTAAAAATTTACAACCTCCACAACCATTTCTATTCTTACAACGATAACAGTTATCAGTATCAAAATGAAAATACCAAGGTGGTTGTGGTCGCATTTTTCTTCTTTTATTTTTCATATTTTAATCAATTAGCGTTACCCAAGATACGCCCCGTGGAGGCTTGATTGATGTATCTCTTGCGGGAGTGGGATTCGAACCCACGATAACCAGTTTATGAGGCTGGTGTCTTAACCACTTGACGATCCCGCAATATTAACAAGACAATTTTTATACGTTGCGCTACCAATTACGCTATATTCGGTCTTCGACCAAACAATAGGACTCGAACCTATAACACACGGCTCCCAAAGCAAATGTATAATTGCTGTATTGTCTTTCATAAATGGTGGAGCCAGAGGGAATCGCACCCTCGACTTTGAATTAAATTCAACGTTTTCCTACCATAAACTATGTCCCCAAGTATGATGGTTATAAAACTTAATCTAATACAGGTATCAGACTAATAGAACGCTCCATCAAGTTCTATGCACCAGTTGAGTTGTATGTTTTCCGCGAGTGCGGTGGCGGGAAACCAAGGAATTGAACCTTGCTTGGCGGATTAACAGTCCGCTGCCTGAACCACTAGGCTAGTCTCCCATATTCATAGGGAAGGCTTCTAGAAAACCCGTGCGCTTACCACCCTACGTGTTTGGAATATATCACACTTAATGGTGGAACTTGCGAGGGTCGAACTCGCTACCTCCTGCTTGCAAGGCAGGCGCTCTCCCAGTTGAGCTAAAGCCCCAAATATGATAGTTATAAAACTTAATCTAATCAGATTAATAGAACGCTCTATCAAGTTCTATGCTTCAAAAATTATATTTATAATAATTGCGATTGTGCCTCGAAAAGGGCTGTTTAGAATCAATGTTTCGATATTTTGACAGTTTCAATTATTATTTGGCGATGCTAAGGGGACTCGAACCCCTGACCTTCGGAGAGACAGTCCGACATTCTAGCCAACTGAACTATAGCACCATATGGTCAGCGCAAGGGGGATCGAACCCCTACATTCTACCTTGAAAGGGTAGTGACTATACCTATTTGTCTATGCGCCGATAAATGTCAGCCTGAAAACTACTCACTGACCGTTGGACGCAACTCCAAAATTATTAGTATGCGTTATATAAATTCTCGAAAAGAGACACCTAACTTATTCATCAGAAATCATTTTTTCAGATTTCTCTTTTTCTTTCGCCCTATCATATTCCATACCCTTACCTTTCTTGGCAGGGACAATAGATCTACGACGACGGAACAGAAGATACTCGTTCAACTCTGTACTATCCATTTTAATTGCAGGTTTTTTAGTAGTTGCCATTTCAAATATCTCCTTTATTATTATATAATATTTTTTTTTAAATTTTCAAATTTTGTTGGTGCAGGATATTGGATTCGAACCAATGACCTCATCCTTGTAAGGGATGCATTCTAACCAGCTGAGCTAATCCCGCATATAGTCTATTTAACTAAGCTGCCAAGAAAAATTAAATAGACCTTTATAAAAATCCTCACTGGGTATGGAGGGCATATTAAACTGGCTTTGACAGTAGATCCAGTAAGGTGAACCCGCCTGATTTCCACAGCAATGGTACTATCGGTCCATCTGTCCGCCTGGTTTCACAGGGAGTTTATAGGATTTATACCTTTTAACTCAAATGTTCTGCTCAACACAGAATGTGCTACCTTTATTCAGGTATCTCATACGCATGGTCTCCCGCGATATGACCTTGCCATTACTCTTTAAGATTCTCTAATGGGATGAACTACGAGAATTTTGTTTCTTATACTAATTACGCGTTTTCATATAAGAACCATTTAACGTCAGCGATGCTCTATGAAATTTCTCAAACTTGACCTGGTGCGCCAGGCGGGGATCGAACCCGCGTTGCCCTGCTTATGGTGCGGAATATTGGATTTGAACCAATACATTAAAATGCTACTTACATCAATTCCACAAAGGCAGGTGCCATACCACTTGGCCACTGGCGCATATCGCATTTCAGAGGTTCCGGACCCTCCTGAGCAGCATCACTCAAATAAGATTTTGTCACCTAATTTTTAAAACCTTATCAAAAAACAAACCGGTTTTATAGCTGAACCTTTAACTCCCTTTTCGTTTTTACTTATATGTCAAGAAACAACCAAAGAGTAAGTATAAAAAGACAACATATGAAGAATTTATTTATAGACAAGCTTCAAACACTCGTCTTGCGGTTATATTATTTTATAATCAAGTAAAGTAATAACTTCAACCGCATTTCTTTAACTTAAATAACCTTTAATAATAGTCCTATATTAAATAATTAGTTATGGGCGACTATTATTTCCCAGCTTTAATTAATCCTTCTATTGGAATTGAACCAATACCTCCGCCTCTTTCAGGCAGCATGCTTCCATTACACCAAGAAGTAATATACATATGGCTTATTTACATAACGATGGAGCCACCAACCACCGGATAGTACAAAGATATCGGCTTATGGTACCGGTGAAAGGATTCGAACCTTCAGATTAATGATCCTAAATCATTCGCCTATGCCATTCGGCTACACCGGCATATGGTGGAAAGAAGTATTTCACCTTTTATAGCACGCTTCTCCCCGTTCCCGTGCTACCCCTCTCCCAATTAACTTGATTATGAGAGGATTTTACTATGAAGTTCATCATAGCTGCCCGATTTCCCTTTGCCTCAGTTTATTTTTAATTGGTCTATTGCCAACGGCAGGTGACTAATCTGCCTAGTTCAAATCGGAAACCCCATGTATAAGACCAATTGGTGGGACAGGGAGGTATCGAACCTCCATCCTTTGGTTTTTCAGACCAATGCTCCGACCTCGTAAGCTACTGTCCCATACAAATGAGAATTTTTATTTCTCATTTATTTTGTATATATA
>ERZ1034878.1127-NODE-1127-length-10363-cov-6.471187_pt1 | contig 10363 bp, 10 predicted proteins | sample MGYA00520593_ERZ1034878 | MGnify/ENA primary metagenome ERZ1034878 (study PRJEB33766, sample SAMN09781724) | gut metagenome | biome: gut microbiome | host: Homo sapiens | place: Madagascar | study: EMG produced TPA metagenomics assembly of the PRJNA485056 data...
ATTTAGATTTTTAAGGTCGGTGAAATAATGCTTGGTTATGTATGGGCAGGATTAATAATCATCAGCGTGCTGTCGGCACTGTTTCTCGGCAAAACAGAGTCGCTCTCTTCCGCTTTAATTGAAAGCGGTTCGTCATCAATAGAACTGCTGTTGACAATGGCAGGAATTTTGTGCTTATGGTCCGGCATAATGAAAATTGCCGAGGAAAGCGGATTTACCGCCCTCATTTCAAAACTTTTCGCACCTCTGCTGCGACCTTTATTCCCTAAACTTGATAGAAACAGTGAGGCATTTAAAAGCATAACAATGAACATAAGCGCAAACCTCTTAGGGCTTGGCAATGCCGCCACACCATTTGGACTGAAAGCAATGGGAGAACTGCATAAACTCAACAACTGCTCTGACACTGCAAGCAATGAAATGGTAATTTTTGTGGTACTCAACACTGCCTCTTTGCAGCTGTTGCCTACCACGCTTGCAACCCTGCGCCAAAGCTACGGCAGCAATGCGCCATTTGAGGTTATAACCGCAATCTGGATAAGCTCGGCTACCGCACTGACGGTGGCGCTTACTGTTGCCTGTACCTTAAATCTGAAAAAAGCGAGGTAAAGCTATGGCTGTTATAATGCCGCTTTTTGCAGCAATCGTTGTGGTTTATGGACTTATAAAACGAGTGCCTGTTTTCGACTTATTTATAAAGGGTGTTAAGGAGGGCGTAAAAGTATTATACACGATTGCACCGACAATTATAGGCTTGGTTTTTGCGGTTGATTTGCTGAGGTCAAGCGGAGCAATTGATGTTATATGCAATTTTATTTCACCGCTTGCCGACATTCTCGGATTTCCAAAGGAAATTGTGCCAATGGTTCTCTTAAGACCTGTATCGGGCAGTGGTTCAACAGCTTTGTTGACCGCTTTGTATGAAGATTGCGGCCCTGACAGCTTTGCAGGACGGGTGGCATCGGTACTTGCAGGCTCGTCTGAAACCACCTTTTATGCCGTTGCAATGTACTTTGGAAGTATTAAGGTTAAAAAAATCCGTCATACACTTGTTGCCGCTTTGCTTGCGGATTTCACCGCCGCAGTGATGAGCGTGCTGACCGTAAGACTAATTTTCGGGCAAAGCTAAAGGAGCTGTTAAAAACAGCCCCTATGTAAATGAAGTATATTTTCTTTTATTGCTCTCGCAAATACTTACGCCTATTTGTTTGGCTATCGTTAGATTGCGTAAACTGAAAGTATTTGTGGGCTTTGCCCACAACCTTTGAAAAGGTTGACCAAACTTTTATATATTGACTTTAATTTTATCGAGCAACTCTCCGACCTTTTCATGAAAAACAAGGTCGGCGGCGCTGTCCATTGGTGTGACATCACGATTTATCAGTACAAGTTTATTTCCTTTAAAATATCTTACCATACCTGCGGCAGGGTAAACCGTAAGGCTTGTGCCTGCAATGATAAGCGTATCTGCATTTGCAATGGCATTTACCGCACCGTTTACGGTTTTATCGTCAAGTCCCTCTTCGTACAAAACAACATCAGGCTTAATAATTCCCGAACATTCGCATTTCGGAACGCCTGCACTTGTCTTGATAAACTCGGCGGTATATGACTTTCCGCACTTCATACAGTAATTTCTCAGCACACTGCCATGAAGTTCATACACCCTCTTACTGCCTGCCGCCTGATGCAGTCCGTCAATATTTTGAGTAACTACTGCACTGAGTTTTCCTGCTTTCTCAAGCTCGGCAAGTTTATAATGAGCCTTATTCGGATTTTTATCAAGACAAAGCATTTTATCTTTGTAAAAACGATAAAACTCCTCTGTTTTCTTAACAAAAAATGTATGACTGAGTATGGTTTCGGGCGGATAATCGTACTTTTGATTATAAAGTCCGTCCACACTTCTGAAATCGGGAATACCGCTCTCGGTAGATACTCCTGCGCCGCCAAAGAAAACTATTCTATGGCTGTCATCAATCACTTTCTGAAGTTCGTCAACACTGCTCATTACTGCATTGCCTCTTTCATCTGCTTTACATACTCACAAACAGGCTCTACGCAATCTTTGCCGTACTTTGCAACTATTTTTACAATAGCCGAACCCACGATTACACCGTCTGCGTACTGCGACATATGCTTTGCCTGCTCAGGAGTTGAAATACCAAAACCAACGGCACAAGGAGTATCACATACAGAGCGCACGAGGTCAACCATTTCACCGATATTTGTTGTAATTTCTTTTCTTACACCTGTTACACCCATTGATGAAACGCAATATACAAAGCCCTGCGACTCTTTTGCAATGGTCTTGATTCTGTCATGCGAGGTTGGCGCAATGAGCGACACAAGCTCTACACCATGCTTATCGCAATATGGCTGTAACTCTGCCTTTTCCTCAAAAGGAACATCGGGAACGATTACAGCAGAAATGCCGCACTCTGCGCACTTTGCCATAAATGCGTCTGTACCGTAAACAAAAATCGGATTCATATATGTCATTACGGCAAGAGCCGCCTTAACCTGCGGACGGATTCTCTTTACCATATCAAAAATCTTATCCGTTGTAGTACCTGCCGCCAAAGAGCGAAGATCAGCCTCCTGAATTACAACACCCTCGGCAATCGGGTCTGAAAAAGGTATACCGATTTCTATGATATCAGCGCCGTTTTTGCTCATATCTATAAGGATTTTTTCGGTAGTATCAAGGTCAGGATCTCCTGCGGTTACAAACGGAATAAAAGCCTTGCCGTTTTTGAAGGCATCTTTAATCTTACTCATAAATATTCTCCCCTCTGTATCTTGCAATAGCGGCAACATCCTTATCGCCTCTGCCCGAAAGATTAACAACAATAATGCTGTCTTTGCTCATTGTAGGAGCAAGTTTAATGCAGTGTGCTACAGCATGTGCGCTCTCAATAGCAGGGATAATACCCTCTGTGCGTGAAAGATACTCAAATGCGTTTACTGCCTCTTCATCGGTAACAGGCACATATTTTGCTCTGCCTGTATCGCTTAAGTTAGCATGTTCAGGGCCGATACCCGGATAGTCAAGACCTGCTGAAATTGAATATACAGGTGCAATCTGACCGTACTTATCTTGACAGAAATATGACTTCATACCATGGAAAATACCGAGTGTACCGTTTGCGATAGTAGCGGCATTCTTAGGATTATCAACGCCAAGACCTGCTGCCTCACAACCGATAAGCTGTACGCTCTCATCACCGATGAAGTCATAGAATGCGCCCATAGCGTTACTGCCGCCGCCAACACAAGCCATAACCACATCAGGAAGTCTGCCCTCTTTTTCGAGGAGCTGTGCTTTGATTTCCTTGCCTATTACGCTCTGAAAATCTCTTACAACCATCGGGAATGGATGCGGACCCATTACCGAACCGAGTACATAGTGAGTATCGTCAACTCTGTTAGTCCACTCACGCATAGCCTCGTTTACGGCGTCTTTAAGAGTCATTGTGCCTGTTTCAACCGCATTTACCTTTGCGCCGAGGAGTTTCATTCTGTATACATTAAGAGCCTGACGGATTGTGTCCTCCTTACCCATAAAAATCTCACACTCAAGTCCCATAAGTGCGGCAACAGTTGCTGTTGCAACACCGTGCTGACCTGCGCCTGTTTCTGCAATTACTCTTGTTTTGCCCATTTTCTTGGCAAGCAGGCACTGACCAAGACAGTTATTCAGCTTATGCGAACCTGTATGGTTTAAGTCCTCACGCTTTAAGTAAATCTTAGCGCCGCCTAAATTCTTTGTCATTTTCTCCGCATAATAGAGGAGTGACGGTCTGCCGGCATACTCACGCATAAGTGTGTCAAGCTCTGCGACAAACTCCGGATCGTTTTTATATTTTTCATATGCTTCTTCAAATTCATTAACGGCATTCATTAAAGTTTCGGGAACAAACTGTCCGCCGTGAATACCAAACTTACCCTTCGACATTGATTTATCTCCTTTTCTAATACCTTATATATTTATAACTTATCACCGTTAAGTTCTTCAAGTGCTTTCTTTTTATCGGCATTTCTCATAAGAGTTTCGCCAATAAGCAGTCCGTTTACTCCTGCTTCTCTAAGCTCCTGCACATCTTCGGCTGTTTTTATTCCGCTTTCGCCGACAAATAAAATCTCCTTTGGCACTAACTTTCTCAGTCTTGTGCAGGTTGTGAGGTCAACTGTAAAGTCCTTTAAGTTACGGTTATTTACGCCAATCACTCTTGCTCCTGCGTTTAATGCCGACTGCACCTCTTCCTCTGTGTGAGCCTCCACCAAAGCAGAAAGTCCGAGTGAATCACAAATTTTAATCCATTTTCTGATTGTTTCGGTGTCGAGCAATGCACAAATTAAAAGCACTGCCGATGCACCGATTATCTTTGCCTCGTATATCTGATATTCGCAAACCGTAAAGTCCTTACGCAAAAGCGGAATTTTTACATTTTGCGATATTTCCTGCAAATAACTGTTTTCGCCCTTAAACCACTTTGGCTCGGTGAGTACAGATATTGCTGACGCTCCTGCGTTTTCATAATTTTTGGCAATCTGCACATACGGGAAATTCTCGGCAATAATTCCCTTTGACGGCGAGGCTTTCTTTACCTCGCAAATATAAGAAATACCGTCTTTTGCAAGCGCCTTTTCAAAAGGAAATTCATCGGTAATGTTCATTGAAAGTGCTTTGCTTTTTATCTCCTCAAGCGGAATTTGTTTTTCAATTTCCGCATATCTTTCTCGGTTTGCCTGTGCTATTGTTTCAAGTATCATAATATCACCATTATTCGTTAGTAGCCTTTACAAACTCTTCGAGCTTTTCGTAAGCCTTGCCGCTGTCTATGAGGCTTTCTGCAAGACGGATACCCTCGGCAATATTCTCTGCCATTCCGCCTGCGCAAATGCCGAGAGCCGAATTAAGCAATACAATATCTCTCTTTGCTCCCTTTAACTCGCCTTTTAAAATCTGCTTTGTAATCTCCGCATTCTCTTTGCCGTCACCGCCTACAAGGTCTGCACTGCTGTATGTCGGCATACCGTACTGCTCCGGAGTAATTTCGTATGAGCTGAATTTACCATTGTTGATTTCACAAACCTTTGTAGGGGCGGTAACTGTAACCTCGTCCATACCGTCCATTCCGTAAAATACATATCCACGCTTTACACCAAGGTTTGCAAATACTCTTGCAATCGGTTCAACGAGTGTCTCTGAATACACACCTGTTACCTGCAAGTTTGCAAAAGCAGGGTTTGTAAGAGGTCCTAAAACATTAAAAATATTTCTGATTCCTATATCTTTTCTTACAGGGCCGACAAAGCGCATTGATGAATGGTAGCTCTGTGCAAACATAAAGCAAATGCCTGTATTTTTAAGGATTTCTTCACTTTTCTCAGGGCTTATTGTAAGATTAACTCCAAGAGCCTCCAGACAATCTGCCGCACCGCTCTTGCTTGACATTGAACGGTTGCCGTGCTTTGCAACAGAAATTCCTGCGGCCGCAACTACAAAAGCCGCTGTTGTAGAAATATTAAAAGTACCTGTTCCGTCACCGCCGGTGCCTACAATATCGAGCACATCGGTATCTCTTTTTACATGAAAAGCCTTGTCACGCATTACTGTTGCGCAAGCTGTAATCTCATCAATGGTTTCGCCCTTAATTCTGAGTGCTGTTAAAAATGCCGCTGTCTGTGCCTGAGTGGCTGTACCGCTCATCATTTCGTTCATTACGGCTGCTGCCTCATCATAAGTTAAGTTATTACCGTCTACTACCTTTTTTATTGCTTCATTAATCATTTCTGTCACCCTTTCTATGTGTTATCCGTAATCATATATTAATAAAATTCTTTATCATTTCCATACCTTGAGAAGTCAGTATCGACTCAGGGTGGAACTGTAAACCGTAAATTTCGTAATCTCTGTGGCAAACTGCCATAACCTCTCCCATATCATCTTCGGCTGTCACTATAAGCTCATCAGGGATTGTATCTTTCTTAGCTATCAAAGAATGGTACCTTGCACCGTCAACCACCTTTGGAAGTCCTGCAAAAATCTTACAACTGTTGTCAAGGTTAATGTTGCTCTTTTTGCCGTGCATAAGTTTTATTGCTCTTGTAATTTCTGCGCCGAATACCTCGCATATTGCCTGATGTCCAAGGCATATGCCGAGAATAGGAAATTCTCCTTTAAGCTCTCTGATAACTTTTTCACACACGCCTGCGTCTTTTGGATAACCCGGTCCAGGCGAAAGAATAATGTGAGTAGGATTAAGCTGTCTGATTTCGTCAACCGTTACTTCGTCATTTCTCACTACCTTTATATCGGGATTAATACTTCCGCAATACTGAACAAGATTATAAGTAAAGCTGTCGTAATTATCTATAAATAAAATCACAAAGCATCAACCTCCCCTGCGTTTTTAACGGCATTAATTACCGCAAGCGCCTTATTGTAGGTTTCAAGGTACTCCGACTTAGGGTCGCTGTCGGCAACAATGCCTGCGCCTGCCTGAACATATACCTTGTTGCCCTTTTTAACTGCCATTCTTATGGCAATGCAAGTGTCAAGATTTCCGTTAAAATCTACATATCCCAGCGCACCGCCATACACTCCACGGGGTGTTTTTTCAAGTTCGTCTATAATCTGACAAGCTCTGATTTTCGGTGCACCCGAAAGTGTGCCTGCCGGAAGCAGTGACTCTACTGCATCAAAGGCGTCAAGTCCGTCTTTGAGTTTGCCCTCAACCTCACTGCAAATATGCATTATCTTTGAATATCTTAAAATCTGCTGATATGAAGTCACCTTTACGGAATTGAACTTTGAAATTTTGCCAATATCATTTCTGCCAAGGTCAACGAGCATATTGTGCTCGGCAAGCTCTTTTTCGTCATTAATAAGCTCATCGGCAAGTGCGTCATCTTCCTCTTTTGTAGCGCCTCTCGGTCTTGAACCTGCAATCGGGAATGTATTTAAAACACCGTTCTGAAGTTTAACCAAAGTTTCAGGTGATGTACTTATAATCTCATCGCCCTCAATATTCATATATACCATATAAGGCGATGGGTTTGTAATTCTCAATACTCTGTATGCATTTAAAAGCGAACCTTTGTACTCGGTTTCAAATCTTCGTGATACAACGCACTGGAAAATGTCACCATTGAAAATATATTCCTTTGTTTTATTAACCATATCGCAAAATTCTTCTTCTGTGTATGTGCTTGTAAATTCCACATTTTTATCGCTTTCAAGCTTTGCAAGCGGAGCAGGGTCTGTAATTGTACTTATAATTTCGTTGATGTCATTTACAGCCTGCTCATACTGCCTTTTGGGGTCATAGGTTTTCATATTAACTATAACCGTCATTTTCTCTCTGAGATGGTCATAAGCAATTATCTTGTCAAAAAGCATCAAGTCAAAATCATTTGTTTCGCTTTCCTGCAATTTCAAAATCGGCTCGCTTACCGCAATCATTGCATATCCGTAATATCCCACAAGACCGCCTGTAAACGGCGGCAAATCTTCAAAACGAGGATTTTTGTAATTTTTCATATAGTTTCGGATTTCTTCATACGGCTTGGCGGTTGTGATTGTTTTTTCGCCCTCGCCTGTAATTGTAAGAACTCCGTTTTTGTAAACAAGTCTTGCCTTTGGGTTACATCCGATAAATGAGTATCTGCCCCACTTTACACCGCCCTCTATACTCTCCAGGAGAAAGCATTTGTCTGACTTTTGAAGAATTTTTCTGAGTAATGTAATCGGAGTGACTGAATCGGCGTAAACTTCCTTGTATACAGGGATAACATCGTATTCATCTTTAATTGACATTACCTCATCATAAGACGGTTTAATCATTTATCTCACCCTTTATAAAAAATTCAAATAAAAAGACCTTTGCCCCCTACTAAGGGACAAAGGTCTGAAACGACTTCTGTGGTACCACCCAAATTGACGGAAATTCCGCCCACTCTTACAGCATACTGACATATGCCTCCTGCTTTAACGGTCAGGCTCCGTCGGAAACTACTCGAATACTCTTTCGGTCCGCCCTCACAAGTCCATTCGGAAAAATCTCAACTATCGGCTCGCACCACCCGCCGACTCTCTTAAAGCGCCGATTAATCTTACTACTCTTGCTCAATGGTTTATCTCATAAATTAATACTATTATATAGCGGAATTTTTTAAATGTCAATAGCATTTTAGCACTTTAAAGCGAATATTTAAAATTTATTCAGCTGTTTCGGCAGTTTTCAAAATTACAGTTGACTGTGCAGGCATTGTAAGTACGCCGTCTTTGAGAGTTATGTGCTGATAAACAGCGTTTTCATCCTCTGTTGAGGTAAAAGCACCATCCTTGTCAACAGGTGAGCTTGCAACAAGCTCTGCTCTGATTTCAGGATTAGCTATCATATCATCGGTAATGGTAAGCTCAGCGTTTTCCTCTGCATTCATATTATGAATAATCATCAGCTTTGTGCCGTTATACTCAACATAGTAAGCACAAATAGCCGTATTGTCAAAGGTTTGAAGTCCGGTAATTTTGCCACGAGCAATCTCAGGATTCTGATTTTTGATTTTTATAATTCTGCTGTAAAAGCTAAGTAAAGAATTGGGGTCAGCCTGCTGTTGCTTAGCGCCGCCGTATTTAGTATCTTTCGCAACATCACCAACACCGTTTACCCAAATATTCGGCAGGTTATTGCTGTCAAAAATCATCGGTGTACGGTAGGCTGAATCCGAGGTTGTGTTTGGAGCGGTAATTCCTATTTCCTCACCATAATAAATAAACGGAGTTCCAGGGAAAAGCAAATACAAAGCCGCCGCCATTTTTTCATAGCTGAGTCCCTGCGGTTCGAGAGAATTTGCACTTCTTACCATATCGTGGTTTGAAAGGAACATTGTCGGAATATAATTCTCATTGCTTGGGTACATTTTTTCGTTATAATTCATTACCTTTTTAGCGATAGCCGTACCACGCTCAGCAATAACCTCTGTGGTGAGTGTACCGCTTGTCTGAGAGAATTTAAAGGCAAACTGACTGTCGATACCCGATTTGAAAATTTCCTGAATTTGCGAGTCATCGTCCCAGTTTTCGCCTACAACATATACGTTAGGATTGGTTTCCTTGCACTTATCATAGAACCAGGTCAAAAATTCCGTGCCGTCGGTGGATTTATTAGAAAAATATTTTACGGCGTCAAGTCTGAAACCGTCAACACCTCTGTCAAGCCAGAATTTTGAGATTTTAGCAAATTCTTCTCTTGTTTTTTCGGAATTTAAGTTCCACTCAGGCATTTCGTTAGAGAAGTTTGCCTCACAAGCCATAGCGTGTGAAAGATAATTTGTCTGTGTATCCGAAGCGAAGTATGAAGTCGGGTGAATTTCAAAATACTGTGCATAGCCGTCAAGGTTTCCCTTTTCAACCTCCTCAACCGCCTTTAAATAATATGGGTGCTGTGAAGATGCGTGATTTAAAACGAGGTCGATTATAAGATTAATACCTCTCTTGTGACACTCAGACACAAGTTTATCGAAAGTTTCGAGTGTGCCGAAGTCGGGATCTATGTTGTAGTAATCGGTTACATCATACTTATGATATGACGGTGACGGCATAATCGGAGTAAGCCAGATACCGTCTACACCGAGGTCATTGCCTGTGTTTGGATCTCCGTCATTAAGATAATCAAGATGATCTATAATTCCCTGCAAATCGCCAATCTGATCTCCGTTAGAGTCTGCAAACGAATTTACAAATATCTGATAATAGTTGCGATACTTATCTGTTGAGGCTGTTGCTGTCAGGGTATCGACAGGGTCTTGATATTCCTGCGTACCGCAACCTGTAAGTAAAGCACTTGCCGCAATTATAGCAACAAGTAATAGCGAAAATAATTTTTTCATAAACTCTCCTTTATTTTTCTGGTCATTTTTAAGGTTTGATTAGGATAATATGTTATGGTTTTGAGCCAATTTTAGTTATACAAGGAAGTAAAAAAATCAACAATCTATTCGTTCCATAAAAAGCAAAAAGTTTGGTCAACCTTTTCAAAGGTTGTGGGTGTGGACAACGCCCGCAAAAACTTTAAGCTATCGCAAATTTTTGATAGTCAAACGGCTTGCCGTTTGGCGACCTGAATACAACAGTGTGAGCCAAATGCGACAGCAATAAAAGGAAAAGTGGCGCTACTTAAACTACTAATTTTCCACTTTTTAAGGGCAAATTAGCCACACACGCAAACTTTTGCTTCCTTTTGAATACCTTTTCTCTACTGAGGGTAAAGTGTTACTTTTTTACTTTTTGACACTCATTAATCTTGACTTTTGTTTTATTTTAAAGCATCAATTAATCTAAGATTTAGTTATT
>ERZ1034878.1128-NODE-1128-length-10353-cov-12.660128_pt1 | contig 10353 bp, 8 predicted proteins | sample MGYA00520593_ERZ1034878 | MGnify/ENA primary metagenome ERZ1034878 (study PRJEB33766, sample SAMN09781724) | gut metagenome | biome: gut microbiome | host: Homo sapiens | place: Madagascar | study: EMG produced TPA metagenomics assembly of the PRJNA485056 data...
CTTAAAATCCGGTTGGAGTTAAATCCAGTGCCAGTTCAAGTCTGGCCCAGGGCAAATTTTTAAAAGACCTCACTAGAGGTCTTTTTTATTGCAGAGAATATTAACTTTTATTAACAAAAATAAAATTTTGGGCAATTTTTGAATGTTTCAATACTTTATATATATAAGATATATAGTCGAGAAAGAGTATTATGACAATCGGCAATTGGTTAAAAACGAATATTCAAAATAATAATTTGTCCAAATTATTCTCTGGAATTGGACAAACAGCTCTGAATGCTGGCATGACAAGTGCTATGATTCGTCAAATGAATCGACAACAAAGCATTTGGGGTAGCTGTTGTGGTGGTAATTTCTATGGACAACAAAACATATCTGGTGGTTGTTGTTGTAACTCAATGATGTACGACCCACTTGGCATAGCAAATTACTCCGGCTGCAATGATTGGTTATCAAACTACAATGCTCAAATGGGAATTCAAATGGCACAACAAAAAGGGTATGCCGATGGAGTTGCTCTTCGCGCTCAAATCGCAGCTGCAAAAACAAATGCAACTTCACAACAAAGTGGGACAACACCTTTGCCAAAAACCAACTGGCAAGCTGCCGATGCAATATCGAGCGATCAAGACAAAACTGCTGGTCAAAAACTTGACCAAGCTACATCTCAAATATTAAAAAATGAAAAAGGCTCCGTAACTATTGCTAAAGGAATAGATGGCAAAGATGGAGAAGCGAAATACAAAGAACAGATTTCTGAACTTGGTAAGTCTTATGGTGCCAGCATGGATACAAACGGTGACGGATATGTAACCTTAGATGAATACAAAGCTGCTGAAAACCATCAAGGTGCTGAAACCGCATTTAATAAAATTGACATGAATGGCGACGGCAAACTCGACTGGAAAGAACTTGCTGCAACTCTTAGAACTATTGATATAAGTCCTTCTAAAAAGCCTAATACTCCTGATACTCGAGATGGCAAGATTTCTTATGAAGAATTAAACAGATGGCAACAAACTATGGTAAACCCTGACAGTACTACTTTCGACACAGCCGTTAGAACTTCATATCAAAATTTATTTAATCCCAAGAAAAAAGACTAAATAAGAAATTTATCAAACATTGCCCAGTCGAATTTTTTGGAATTTGCAAATGCTAAAATCTCATCTTTATTGAGGTTTTCAAGTTTTTGATAAACAGCCTCAAGATTTTCGTGTGCGTCCATAGAAATCATCGGAATGTTAGCATCTGTAGCTATTTTTTCAACCTTAACATCATAGTTGATAGCGCAAGTTTTTACACCTGCTTTCAAAGCCACTAAAACTGCGTGAAAACGCATTCCAATCAAGTATTCAAGGTTTGACAAGCGACTAACAATATCATCTTCCACAATCTCTGTTTGCATATCAGGATTAAATGATTTTAAAATTCGCTCAAAATGTTTAGAGAGTTCAAAATCCTGAGTTTTTTGGAGTGAAAAAATCTCAATCTTTTTGTTTTCAAATTTTGTAACCAAAAGCAAAGCAAGCTTTTGAAGCAATTCTTCATTCATTGTTTTAAAATCTCGAAGCTGAATTCCTACTACTCCCTCATTTTCAGTTGATGGAATATCCAAAGAATAAATCGGATCACAAACCAATTTTGCCTCAACACCCAACGAATTAAGTAAATTCAAACTTTTTTCATCACGAACGGTAACAATTTGGCAATATTTCAGCAGATTTTTCACAATATTTTTTGCCAAATCACTATTTAAAGGACCAATTCCCTGTGCAAATATTATAACTTTTTTATTAAACAAAAGACCAAGCGCAATGACAAAAGCGTAATAAATCAAACTTTTTAAACTTGTAACATCTTGCAAAAGACTTCCGCCACCTGAAATCAAAACATCACAATTTTTAATTGTATCGACAACAGATTTCAAATCAAAACGTTTTACAGCTTTTACGCCATAAGTTTTTTCGGTAAACTCACAATCACTTGAAAAAACAGTTACATCAACATCTGACAAGTTCTTTAAGTGTGAAGTCAAAACTGATAAAATAGCCTCATCACCAAAATTTTTAAAACCATAATATCCAGAAATTGCAACCCTAACCATTATTACCTCTATAAATTGAATAAACGTCATCTCTATAAGGAATTGATTTAATTGCGCCAATTCCTTTTGCTTGAAGTCCGGCAACAATTGATGCAAATTTTGCAGCTTCAAATTCCGTAAACCCATGAGTCAAGGCATACAAAAAGCCGCCATTAAACGCATCTCCAGAGCAAGTCGTATCAAGGCATTCTGTCGTATAAAAGTTTGTAAAATTGATATTTCCGTTGTAACCGGTAAAGTACCCTTGCTTTTCCTCAGATTTCAATACAACAGTTGAAATTCCCATATCCCAAAGTCTTTTAATTATATTTTCATGCGAATCAATTTCTAAAATATTTACAGAATCTTGCTTAGTATTCATAAACAAAATATCAATATACGAAGCAACTCTAAAAAATGCGTCTTTCGCATCGTCTGCTGTTGTCAATGCTGAGTGATAATTCGGGTCATAAGCAGTTCTAACACCATTTTTTTTTGCCAATTTAAACGCATATTCAACAGCTTCACAAGCAGAAGGCGAAAGCGATTGAGTTACACCTGACGCATAAACAATTCCCGCATTTTTAATATAATCTTCGTTGATATCTTCCAAAGTAAGTTTTGAAGGAGCAATTTTCTTCCTGTAAACCGCAATTTCTTTCTCCGCACACGACGGTCTTGCAATAATATACAACCCATTTGGTTCATTAGAAATTTTCACCTGAGAAATATCGAGCCCTTCACTGTGCCAACCATCAAGCAAATAATCCTTAAACGAATCATTACCAACTCGAGTGATAAAGCCAACCTTTGCACCCATTCGAAGCGCAGCAACTGCCGTTGCCAAAGCATCACCACCATAATATTTATACAAACACTCGGCATCAGACATTTTTGTATTTGCGGATAACTCAATTAAGCATTCTCCAATAGCAACTACATCAAGTTTTTCGTCCATTATTCACCTTTCAACTCGCCCAAAACTCGTTTTGCACGAGATGTAATTTCAGACAAAGAATATCCGTCATAAAAATCACGTCCGACACCTACACAAGTAGCACCAGCTTTGATATAAGTATGAACTTCGTCTAACTTTACACTACCCAAAGGCATTACATTCAAAAACGGCATCGGTCTTAATAAATCTTCAACGTACATTGCACCGCCCATAGCCGTAATAGGATAAATTTTAATAAGCGAAATACGTGCTTTCCAAGCATTATAAGCCTCGTTTGCCGTAGACGTTTCTGCAATATAAGGAATTTCTTTATCCTTAGAAATTTTCACTAAATTCTTAGAAAAAATCGGCGACGACAAAATCTTCGCACCAGATTCAATTGATGCCTCAGCCTGCATTGCGGTAATAATTCCGCCTGCACAAACATTAGCATGCTTTGAAACTTCTGAAATTGCTTTATAAATCGACGGATTTTGAGCATTTATTTCTATGATTTTAACACCGCCCTCAATTAACGCATTAGCCCAATCTATTACGGTTTGAGCGTCATTGCTTCTGAGTATCGGCAATATTTTTTCTTGTGATAAAAGTTTGATTAAATTTTCTTTCATAAACTATCCTTTTTTACAAATTTATTATATCATAAAATAAAAGAGATAATTAGGGATAATTAAATATGAAAATTTTTAAGGGAAAAACTTTTTTTATAAAATCGATTTTGGTGCATATATTTTTGGTTTTGATTATTGCATTTATATCAATAAACCTTTGGGAAAGCCCAATTTATGACACAATGACAAACCTCACTGGTTCAACAACGAAGGGTTCTGACGAAATATCACTAATTATTATTGACAACAAATCCATAGACAGTTACAGGTGGCCTTGGGCAAGAGCTTTGTATGGAGAAGTTTTTGACTACTTAAACAAATACACAAATGCAAAGGTTGTGGTCTTTGACTCAATTTTGAGCAACTTAGACAAAAACAATCCACCGAGCTCTGATGCTTATTTCTTCGATGTAGTAAAAAACTCTGACAACTATATTGGAGGTTACATGGCGCTTCCAACTCTTTATGAAAATTCGGAACTTGGGGCAAAATATGACGAAGATTTTCAGCATAAATTTTCAATAGATATTGCTGATAAAAGGACTAAAAACAACTCCAGATACAGTGGTTACAACAGCCTAACGATGTTCCCTAAGGCATATTTTGACGCACAAAAAAATGTCGGTTCCGTGAATTTAACCCTAAATTCCGTCGATGGAGTTTTGCGAGATGCAACAGACTTAATCAGTTATAATGACAACTATTACCCGTCCTTAGCACTAAAAGCCTATATGATAGCAAATAAAACCAACAAATTAACCCTAACAAACAAATATCTTTTTGTTGACAAGACTGGTTTAAAAATTCCTATATTCAACACAAACGGCGACATCAGACATAGAATAAAATTCTGCAAATTTTTGCCAAACAGCGAATACACTCATAAAACCTACTCTGCAATCGACATAATCAACTCTAACAGACTAATAAAACAAGGCAAAAAACCAATAATTTCGCCAAAAGAATTTGACAACAAAATTATATTTGTCGGTGCAAATGCGCTTGCCGTGGAGGACGTTTTGAAAACCGTAACCGCTACAAAACACCCTGGAGTGGATATTCAAGCAACTATCCTTGACAACTTCTTAAACAACCAGTTTATGACCGAATTCAACGGACTTGTAAATATTTTAACAATTGTTCTTTTATCTGCTATAACCTTTGCAATCATTCGGTTTATGGCATTTTTACCGTCATTATTCACATTAATCGGAATTGCGATATTATACTTTATCTTTTGTATAATTTGTTTCAACAACAACGTCGTACCACTTGTCATAACTCCACTTGCAGTTCAATTAAGCACAATGATTTTTGGCTATTCGTACAGATTTATTCTGGAAGGCAGAAACAAAGAAAAAATCAAAAACGCAATGGGCAAATATCTTTCGCAAGATATTATGAAAAACGTTGTTCAAAATATCGACGATATCAAACTCGGTGGGAAAAAAGCAAACGTAACAGTTCTTTTTGCCGACATCAGAGGTTTTACAAGTATGAGTGAAAAGATGACTGCAGAAGAGGTTTCTGTCATTTTGAACGAATATTTTTCTGAGATTGAACCGATTATCACCAAATACAACGGCGTAATCAACAAATTTATCGGGGACGCTGTTATGGCGATTTTTGGAGAACCTATTCAGGATATCAACCACCCTCAAAACGCCGTCAGATGCGCTTGTGATATGCTTAAAAAAGTAGATCAGCTTCAAGACAAATGGCTTGCAGAAGGCAAACCGAAAATTGAAATCGGTATTGGTATTAACACAGGAGAAGCGTTTGTCGGCAACATTGGCTCTGAAAAACGTCTTGAATACACCGTTATCGGGGATATGGTAAACCTTGCAAGCCGTATTGAAAGCTACAACAAGGTTTACAAAACAAATATGCTTATCAGCAGTTCAACATATTCTTGCGTTGCGGATATCGTTGATGTAATCAAAATTGCTGATGTTACAATTCGAGGGAAAGCCAAAAAGATGGACATTTACGAGGTTTTGAAGCTTAGCGAATAGATTATGATTGAAAATATTGAACAATTAAAAAAAGCGATTGAAATAGAAATTCAATATAAATATATTGATATTCATGGTAAAACGCAAGCTTTTTCGACCTTTATAAAGAATGAAGCCAAAAAGTATTATAAGCTTTCGAAAAGAAATCCTAAATGGGCTGTTATTGCAGAAGCTTTTGAGCACTACCCTTTTGCTGGCGTAAATGAACGAAGAAAGAGCATTGACAACCTCATTCGAGTTCTTACATCAGAGGCAAAAGCAAAAAACAACGAACAAAATTCTAATACCGGACAAGCTCAACCACAACACCTCAAATCAGCTGCTGAAACCGATGTGATGTATATGAAAGGCGTCGGGCCTAAAATAGCCTACAAACTCAACAAGCTCGGCATCTACACTGTTCAAGATTTGATGATGTATTTCCCCAAAAAACATATTGATTACTCATCAAGAACCCTAATTAGAGATCTCAAAGAAGGAGAAACCACAACTGTTTTCGGTTATATAAAATCCGTTTCTGCCTTCAACACTCAAAAAAAATTATCAGTTGTAAAAGTTGCTGTTGCTGACGAAAGTGGTCGACTTGATTTAAGCTTTTTCCAAGCGAAATCAAACCGATTTATGCTGGAAAGAACAAAATCTCAATTTCCGATAAACGCCGGAATTATGCTCTCCGGCAAGGTTAAACGAAACAATTACGACGGCAAATTGACATTTGACAAACCGACTTATTCAATTATGACAGGCGAATTTTTGGAAAACCAAAATTCAAACCTGAATATTGCAAGAATTGTCCCGATTTACACAGTCTGCGAAGATTTGAGCATAAAAGTTTTACGTCGTGCTATTTTCAACGCTATTCAGGTTTACAAATCTGAAATTACAAATGTTATCCCTGATTTTATACGAGAAAAACTTGGAATTCTAGACAAAAAAATTGCAGTCGAACAAATTCATTTTCCGGAAAGTCAAGAGCTGCTTGAACAAGCCCGATTTTCGCTTATTTTTGAAGAACTTTTCTTGATACAACTTAAACTTGTTCGCCTGAGAGAGCAAAACTCCGCAAATCACTCTGCACTTGCCTTGAAAATTAAAGAAAAAGGACTTGTGCACCAATTTATAGACGGCTTACCATTTGAACTTACAGGCGCTCAAAAACGTGCAGTAAATGAGATTTTAACAGATTTAAACTCTGATATTCCTATGGCAAGGCTGTTACAAGGCGATGTTGGTAGCGGGAAAACGGTTGTTGCAACAATTATGCTACTTGCAGGTGTTGAAAACGGTTATCAGGGAGCACTTATGGCTCCAACTGAAATTCTGGCACAACAGCACTACAACAATCTTCAACAATGGCTTGCTCCAATGGGCATAAGCGTTGGGCTTTTTCTTGGCAGTCAAGGTAAAAAAGTTCGTGAAAAATTCCGCACAGACTTACGCAACGGACAAATGAACATTGCAGTCGGCACACACGCCCTAATTCAAGATGACGTCGACTTTTACAACCTCGGAGCAATTGTAGTCGACGAACAACACAGATTTGGCGTAAAACAAAGAAATGTCTTAAAAAAGAAATCACAAAATCCGCAAATGCTTACGATGACAGCGACTCCAATTCCAAGAACTTTGGCACTCACAGTCCATGGAGATCTCGATTTGACAATTATTGACGAACTTCCTAAAGGGAGAAAACCGATTAAAACATCGCTTGTAACTTCTCACAGAGGGGTTTACGACCTTATTCAACGAGAAATTGAGGCCGGACGTCAAGCCTACGTTGTCTATCCGCTAATTGAAGAGAGCGAAACCTTATCTGCAAAAGCCGCAACAATTGAGGCTGAACGACTTCAAAACGAAGTTTTCCCTCAATTCAAAATCGGACTACTTCATGGGAAACTCAAAAACGACGAAAAAGAGCAAGTAATGGCGGATTTCAAAAATAAAAAATACGACATTCTAGTTTCCACGACCGTTGTAGAAGTTGGGGTTGACGTTCCGAATGCAACTGTTATGCTGATTGAAAACGCCGAAAGGTTTGGCTTGTCGCAACTTCACCAGCTAAGAGGACGTGTCGGAAGAAACAGTCTGCAATCTTACTGCATTTTGCACACTTCAACAAAATCGCAAGAAACAAGAGAGCGTCTGAATATTATGACACAAACCAATGACGGTTTTGTTATTGCTGAAAAAGATTTGCAACTCAGAGGTCCCGGGGAATTTCTCGGAACTCGTCAAAGTGGCTTGCCGGATTTGATTATTTCAGATATTGTTCGTGATGCCAAAATTCTTGAAACAGCAAGGGCAGAAGCGATTGATTTTGTAAAATCCCACAAAATTGACGAATACCCAAAACTCAAAGAAATCACATCTCTTACCCTGTTTTCAGGACTCGACATTTAAGCTAGATCTTTTTAAGTGCATGCGAAAGTTTTTTCAATTTTGCCTCAGTCGTCCCAATTCCGCAAAGAAGCATTGTCGAAACTTCATTTGTTTTTTCATCTTCAATATCTAATTCGTCAAAGAGTTTTTCAGACAGCCCAAAACCTGTCATACCAGACTTCTTGATTAAAATTTTTGTTATATCATCTCCGCCAAATTCAACATTATTTGTCGAATTTTTCATCTCTTCTATTAAAGAAATCAGGGTTTCGATTTTTTTACGCCCTCTTTTAGAATTCAAAAAGTTTATATTTGCCTCTATTGACGCCAAAAGCGGATAAGATGGAGAAGTTGTATTTATCATAGAAAGTGCATTTGAGGCATCGCAATCACAGTTTACATGCAAAAGTGCCGTCGGATTAAGCCCACCTGCCGTTTTATGTAAAGATTGAATGGTAAAATCTGCAATATTTACGGCAGTTTGAGGCAATTTATCTGAAAAAGGATAAAGAGCACCATGCGCCTCATCAATAATCAAATAAGCACCGTTATTTCGACAAATCTCCTTGATTTTTTCAACATCAGAGATAATTCCCTCATAGCTCGGTGAAGTCACAATTACAGCCTTCACACCCTTTACATCAACAAGTTCTGGTGTTGTCTTTTGAGGAATTCCCCACGCTTTATCTATCGGCAAGTCATAAAAAACAGGCTCGCAACCGGCAAGCTTCACAGCATTCAAATGACATGGGTGAGAATTTCGCCACAACAAAACCTTATCTCCCTTATTACAACAAGCCAAAACAGCTGCAATAACGCCACTTGTAGAACCATTTGTCAAAAAATGAGTATGTCGAGTTCCATAAATACCAGTAGCACGTTTCTCTGCAAGCTTTAAAGCCGTCTGAGGATCTTGTGCCTCTGTTTCAGAAATATCATATTTATAAAAATTACGAAATTTATTAAAAATAAAATATTTCTGATTATGTGACGGAGTTGTAAACAAATATTTTCTATTTTGTTTTCTCAATAATTGAATAAGACTCATGATTATTTGTTTTTAATCTCAATACTTCTTTTTGTACAAAATTGTGTAAGAGTCATCTTATCAATATTGTTATGATACCCAAATCTACCAGAAATTGTATATCCGCCATTTTCGTTTTTTTCAATACGTATCGGGCTAAATTTGCAATCAATAGACTGTTTTTCAGACAACGGCAAAGAAATTGAATATTCTGCTTCAATATTAATGTTATCATTTGTACGGAACTTCATACCACCGGCAGAAATATCAAGAGTAGTAATCTTTTTAACATCATCGCCGCATTTTAAATCCAAATCATAAACGTACTTGATACGAGTGTACTGACGTCTTTGAAGAAATTTATGTTTTGCAGGAGTTGCAATCTTAACTCTTTTACCCTCAATAGTTTCAGGGAAAGAATCGAAATACAACGTACCATGAGATGTTTGCGTATAAAACTCACAATAATTATGACGCATCATACCTTGCGGTTCATATTCCAACTCAACAGTAAAATATCTGGGTTCAACTTCAACAATAGTTCCCTTGTTAGCACATTTAAAATCTGCCGGCACTACTGTAATTTTTCTATCTTTTTCTAACAATTCTCTCATAATAATCCTCTTTTGACACGATTATACTACATTTTTTTGGTTTTGTCGAGATGTAAAAAAGAAAACTCTATGAAGAATAAATACTATTTTCGTCATTCTGAAAGCTTAGAATATTAATGCGAACAATTAGTGAGCATATAATATTCTAAGTTTTCAGAATCTATTTGTATTGTCGGCATAGCAATGCCAACCTACTAAAAAAGCAAATACTTCTTCAACGCAACCTATTACATATTCGGCAACTGAGGTCCTTTGTAATATCTGTACAATTCCATTACATCATCAGGAAGCTTTTTACCGGCACAAAGAGCACTAAAACATTCTGCAACAAATTCTCTTGGAGCTGTTTGCCCATAACTTGAAATTTTGCCAGCTATTGCTTGTTTTTGTACATCAGCAAGGAATTGTTCTTTTCCTTTTTTAGCCAGAACACCCCACATATTATCTTTTAAAGATGTGTTCATTGTATGCAAATAGTGTCCCACTTCATGGTATAAAATCCCAAACTTAGAATTACCACGCATTGTAGCAGTTCCTGTTATTCCGTTATTATACCCGACAAGTTTTATTATATCAGTTACCTTATCTTTCAACTGTTCTTCTGAGAGTTTTTCATAATCTTTAATATCAACTGAAATATTATTCTTTTTCAAGATATCAACT
>ERZ1034878.1129-NODE-1129-length-10320-cov-20.325377_pt1 | contig 10320 bp, 10 predicted proteins | sample MGYA00520593_ERZ1034878 | MGnify/ENA primary metagenome ERZ1034878 (study PRJEB33766, sample SAMN09781724) | gut metagenome | biome: gut microbiome | host: Homo sapiens | place: Madagascar | study: EMG produced TPA metagenomics assembly of the PRJNA485056 data...
TTTAATATTTTTTTAGATTGTTCAAAATTCTCTTGCATTTTAATTAGTTTAGTGCTAAATTAAGAACAATTTGTGCTAATATTAGAACAGGAGGATAGAAATGGTAAACTTATTAAAAAACACAAAAGTTTGTGTACCCCCCAAGGCTTTTACTTTGGCAGAGGTCTTAATCACCCTTGGAGTTATAGGGGTAGTTGCCGCTTTGACTTTACCTGCTTTAATAAATAAATATCAAAAAGTCGTTATAAAAAATCGATTTAAAAAAGCTTATTCTCTTGTATCTCAAGCAATAAAGCAAGTCGAAGTTAATAACGGTGCCCCTTTGGAATGTTATATTTGGCCAGAGTCACGTGGTGGTTTGAGGTGTTTGGAATATACAGAAGAAGGAAATTGTAAACAATGGGAGCATTCTGATACTTATGTTTATGGAGCAAATTCTGAATGTACAAAATTCATGTCGGAATTTGAAAAGACTGTAAAAATAATTAAAATTTGTGAAAACAAAGCTTTGGAGCAAGGTTGTATTCCCGAATATAACGGAACTGACACTATTTATAAAGAGAAAAATGATGATGCTTCTGATAAAGATGTAAATGTAAGTACTGCAGGAACAGCTTGGTGGAGAAAACAAGAAATTGCTAAAGCAAGAAAAGCTTATGTTTTGTCTGATGGAACAATTTTATTGATGAGTGGTTGGTCAGGTATGAATATCTTTGCTATTGATGTTAACGGAAAAAGCAAACCTAATAAATGGGGGTATGATATATTTGCGTTTTCTGTTGTTGGGGATATTGACAAATCTCCTTGGCTAGCTCCATCTCCGCAGGTAAGTGTTGTTGAAAAAGGTGGAAAATCAACTAAGCAAATGCTCCAAAATATAAAGTAGATATTTCTTTTTGTTTGTGCTAGTTTATGACTATACGCAAAAATAAGAAGGATGTAATATATGATAGCAACAAAAATTGAAGATTTACCTACAGTTTACGATGCAAAAGATACTGAAGAAAGTATTTACAAGTTTTGGGAAGATGGCGAATATTTTAAGGCTGATGCAAATAGTCAAAAACCGCCATATTCTATCGTAATTCCACCGCCAAACGTTACCGGTGTTTTGCACATGGGACACGCTTTAGACGAAACTTTGCAAGATATTTTGGTTCGTTATCACAGAATGGCCGGATATGAAACTCTTTGGGTTCCTGGTACTGACCATGCTGGTTTGGCTACTCAAAATGTTGTTGAAAGACAATTGGCAAAAGAAGGTTTAACACGTTACGATTTAGGTAGAGAAAAATTTGTTGAAAGAACTTGGGAATGGACAAATGAGCATAAAAGCGCAATTTTGGATCAATGCAAACGTTTAGGTGCATCATTTGACCGTTCAAGAGAACGTTTTACATTTGATAAAGGTTGTTCTGATGCGGTTAAAGAAGTATTCGTAAGATTGTACGAAAAAGGCTTAATTTACAAGGGAAAATATATTGTAAACTGGTGTCCTCGTTGTAATAGTGCGATTTCTGATGTTGAAACTGAATATGCTACAGAACAAGGCCATATGTGGGAAATCTCTTATCCATTAAAAGATGAAAGTGGTGCAATTATTGTTGCAACAACAAGACCGGAAACAATTTTTGGGGACGTCGCAATTGCGGTTCATCCGGATGACCATAAATATTCTGAATTGGTAGGAAAAACTGTTATTATTCCTCTTTCAGGTAGAGAAATTCCTATTATTGCAGATGAATATGTTGATAAAAACTTTGGAACAGGCGCAGTTAAAATCACTCCTGCACACGATCCTAACGATTTTGAAGTTGGTCAACGTCACAATTTGAAACCGATTTGGGTTATCAATAATGATGGAACAATGAAGGCTTGTGGCGAAGTTCCTCAAGAACTTCATGGACTTGATAGATATGAAGCAAGAGAAAAAATTGTTGGTATGCTTTCATATAACAATTTCTTGCTAAGAACAAGAGAACATGAACACAATGTTGGTAAATGCCAACGTTGCGGAACTACTATTGAACCATTACTTTCTGAACAATGGTTTGTAAAAATGGAACCTTTGGCAAAAGAAGCTATTGCTGCGGTAAAAGATGGTAGAATTAAATTTGTACCTGACAGATGGGAAAAAAATTATCTTGGATGGATGGAAAATATTCGTGATTGGTGTATTTCTCGCCAAATCTGGTGGGGACATCAAATTCCTGCATATTATCACAAAGTAACAGGTGAAATGGTTGTTGCTAAAGAAAATCCTGACCCTGAAAATTATGTACAAGATACAGATTGCCTTGATACTTGGTTCTCATCAGGTTTGTGGCCGTTTTCAACTATGGGGTGGCCAAATACCGAAAGTGAAGATTTTAAAAAATTCTACCCTACGACAACCCTTGTAACCGGTTTTGATATTATTTTCTTCTGGGTTGCAAGAATGATTACAATGGGCTTGGAATTTACTCAAAAAGCGCCGTTCTCGACTGTTTATATTCACGGGCTTATTCGTGATGAAAAAGGTCAAAAAATGTCAAAATCTAAAGGCAATACAATTGATCCGGTTAAAATTATTGACAAGTACGGCTGCGACGCTTTGAGGTTTACAATGACTTCACTTTGTACTTATGGCGGACAAGATATCAAGATGAGTGAAGAAAGATTTGAATACGGAAGAAATTTTGCAAACAAAATTTGGAACGCATCAAGATTTGTGTTGATGAACCTTGATGGAGTTGATGATAAGGATGTTGATTATTCTAATCTAACTATTGCTGATAAATGGATTTTGGATAAATTAAACAAAACGGCAAAAGAAATCAACGAAAATATCAAGGAATTTAGAATTGGTGAAGTTGCTCACGTTCTTTATGACTTCTTCTGGAATTCATATTGCGATTGGTATGTTGAAATTGCGAAAATTCAACTTCAAGATAACGAATTGAAAGCCAATACTCAAAGAGTTTTGAGATATGTTCTTGATATGTCTTTGAGAATGTTACATCCGGTAATGCCTCATATTACAGAACGTGTATGGCAATTAATTCCAAAACCTGCGAAACAGTTGGGTGATGATGAAATGAAGTCAGCGATTATTGTTTCGAATTTCCCTGTTTATAGAAAAGAATTGGAATTTACTAAAGAAGCTCAAGAGATGGAATTGGTATTTGAAACAATTACATCATTGAGAAATGTTCGTCAAAGTTTCAATATTTCTCCATCAATTAAATGTGATATTGAAATTAGAGCAGAAAAAGATGAAAAACCGATTTTTGAAGAAATTGAAGCATATATCAAACGTCTTGCACGTGTAGAAAATATATCTTATGCTGATGAAAACGCCCCTGTTCCACCAAAGAGTGCAACTGCCGTTGTTTCAGCATCAAAAATTATTTTGCCATTGGCGGATTTGATTGATTTGGATGCCGAAATTGCTCGTCAACAAAAGAAATTAGATAAACTTACAAACGAAAAGAAATCTCTTTTAGGCAGAATTAACAACCCTAAATTCGTTGCAAATGCCCCGAAAGAATTGATAGAACAAACAAAATCAAGAATTGAAGAAATTGAAGTTCAAGAAAAAACAATCTCTGATTTGATAGAATCATTGAAAGCGTAAGTTTATAAGTTAATATAACTTTATATAAAAGCGGAACATGTAGCAAAATATCTCATGTCCCGCTTTTGTATGAGTAAAAGAAAGGAAAGATTATGTCAAAAATTTCGGTAGTAGAACCATTTAATATTGCGAAATATGCAAAACGAAATAATTTGCAAATGACACGCTCTATTGGTTTGAATGATAATTCAAAACTTTATATCTTAACTAAACAAAATAGAGTTGACTGTATTCAATTGAACAAAGAAAATCAAATAGTTGGCGCAAAATGTGCAGCCGGCTCAACACAAAATTTGATAGATACAGTTGCAGGTATTATTGAAAAAATAAAAGATAGAATAGACCTTTAGTTCCTGTTTTGTTAAGGAACTTTACATAAAACTTTACAAATTTTAAAAAATTTGTTACAATGTTCACAAAGTTGACAGATTAGTGTCTTATGACAAATGGAGTAAAAATGACATCAAGTGAGTTAGATTTTGAAGAATTACTGAAAAAGTATGATTACAAATTTCAAAAAGGTGATTTAGTAAAAGGCATCGTATGTGGTTATGATAGTCAAGGCGTTATGGTTGATATTGGCGCAAAAACTATTGCCGTTGTACCTACACGTGAAGCCGTAGACAAAGATGAAAATATTGAACAAAAATTCAAAAAAGGTGATGAGTACGAATTTTTGATTATCAGAGAAGAAGATGAGGATGGAAAATTCCTTCTATCTAAGAAAAAAGTTGACCTTGCTTATGCTTGGAAAGAACTTGAAAAAGCTAAGGAAGCTGATGAAACTATTCTTGGTACAGTTGCCGGTGTTGTAAAAGGCGGTGTGTTGGTTGAAGTTTCAGGTGTTAGAGGTTTTGTTCCTTCATCTCAATTAAGAGTTAAAGAAAGTGATTTGGAAGTTGGAAGTAAGTTAGAAGTTAAAATTCTTACACTTGACCCTCAACAAAACAACTTTATACTTTCTAATAAAAAAGTTTATGATGATACAGCTGTTGAAGCAAGAAAAAATGTATTCTCTCAAATTGAAGCCGGTCAGATTGTAAAAGGTGACGTTGTTAGAATTACAGATTTCGGTGCATTCGTTGACTTAGGCGGAATTGATGGATTATTGCCGCTATCTCAATTGTCTTGGAGATGGATTGATCATCCGACAGATATTTTGAATGTTGGCGACAAAATTGACGTTGAAGTTATTGCGGTTGATCACGATAAGCAACGTGTTTCTTTGAGTTTGAAAAATCTTGAACCGGATCCATGGTTAGAGGCTGAAAAAAATATCAAAGAAGGCGACAAAGTTGAGGGTACAATTACAAGAATTAAACATTTTGGCGCATTTGTAGAAGTATTTCCTGGTGTTGAAGCTTTGTTACCGCACGCTGAAGTTGTAGAATTGCAAAACCAAAAAGATTGCATTTTGCAAGTTGGTGACAAGGTTGATACTTATATATTGAAATTCAATCCAACAGATAAAAGAATTGCTTTGACTATCAATGCTGAAAAAGCTGAGGCAGGCGAAGAAAAATCTGAAGAATAGATTTATTTAAAGATGTTAATCAAAAGAGGTGTGGCAATTTTGTCGCACCTCTTTTGTTGAATAGTTTTTTGTAAGGAAGAATGCCCAAATATCACATGTTGAGAAATGTAAAGATGGGCTTAAAACAGGCTCAAACTTTGTCATAATGGCGCTATACTCTGCTATGCTATGCGGAGTATTATGTCAATTTTTCCAGCCCTTACGTTTTTATAGAAGTGTATAAAATTTTTAGGAGAGATTGTACAATGGTCAGAATTGATAATGAAAGTCCGAGTTTTACATTTTCTAAAAAAGCAATAGAAAAAAACAAAGAACAACAAAACAATACTCCTATCTCTGTTTTTGGAGATAAAAATAACAATGGAATAATTGATAGTGAAGATTTTAGCAAAGAAGAACTTGAAAAATTAGGAAAAACTAGGGCTTTTGGCTTCTTTGAAAATTTTAAATGGAGTGAAAATATATCAAAAATATTTTCCGCATTACTTAATAATAGTGATAATGGAGAAAATTCAGAAGAAACTATCTCTGAAGTACAACAAAGAGGTTTCTATGAGCAACATATTCAATATGACAAAAGATCAAAAACATTGAAAATTGCATCCAAAACTCCATCCAAAACTCCAAAGATGGATAATTTCTTTGGATATAAAGAATTTGATTATGACGAAAAAGGAAGAATTCAAAAAATTAAAAATTTTAAATCGGATTCCCCACGATATTATAAAGACGGGAAAGTATATAGCATAGGAGCCACAAATGCAGATACATACATAAGAAGTCTTGGTTTCGATGTTAGAAAAGGCTCACCGGAACAAGAAGCCTCAGTAAATAAACTATTTGCAGACAATGAAGATTTTTTTATGGATAAAACGAACTACGAGTATGATGAAAATGGTAACATTAAAGAAATAATCGAAAGTCGGACTCTTAGTGCGCAAGTAGACGGTACTGGTAAAATAAAAGGAAGAAAAGAAAAAATAACAAAAGCAGATGGTACTATAGCAGAAATAGAATATGATAGAGAAAATAATATCATAGCAAAAAATAAAGTAATTTACGACACAGGATCAAAAAGCCTAAAAGAGACATATGATCGTAATGGTACTTTATTATACAAAACTAAAATAGAAAAAAATGAAGAAGGTGAAGATGGAAATTTTGTTAAAACTGCTATAAGAGAGTTTTCTAATGGGAATATTTACAAGGAAGAGGATAGTAATAAAGACGGACCAAAAGCGGAATTGATGGATGCAAATGGTAAAATATTAGAAAAATATGAGATTAAACGTATCGCAGGAATGTATTATAGAATTTTTCCAGATGGTCATAAAGAACGATATAATGCATTGATTGATAATTGAAGCTATAGTGATAAAAAATATTGCTATAAGTAGGATAAAATATTTTTCATGTATGATGGCTTATGAGTACCCAAAAAACATTGATATAGAAAGTTTTTAGTGACGTAGTAATCTTATTAATTTGAATTGAATGGGATTGCTACAGCGTATATTCAAAAATTTTTTATTTCCCCTCCTTATTCCTTTTCGCTTCGCAATGACAGTTGCGTTTAATAATCGATTGATTTTTTTATAATTCTACTGTATGAAATTTATATTTTTCTCTCCTCTAAATGTATGATTTTATCGATTTTTTTATATTAATTTTGTGATTTGTACCGTATAATTTTATATATAATGTTGACTTATTAAAAAACTCCATTATACATGAATTGAGCAGGTAGATAAAGGAGAGTAGCTTATGGGCATGGCAGCGTCACAAGCAAGATATTTGGGCTTGACCGCAAGAAAAACAAACGTAGAATATGAAGGACAACAGATTAACCAAGCTCGTACGGCATTGGCAAATCAGAGTGCTAATACTTTTAATGAATTGTTAGCCTTAGAAGTTCCTACAGCTCCAAGTACTCAGGACTATACTACTTTACAATATTCTTATCAAGATGGAACTAATACTGAAACAATTACAGAGATGTCTGATTTGATAAATGATCCTGACGGTTACAACTATATGATTTCACATTATCATTATTCAGATGTTTATACAGGTGTTCAGACTAAAAAAGCTAATCCGCAAGTAAGTTTTAATACGAAAGCAGCAAAATCTACAGTGGCACAAGATCAAGTTACTTATGATGATGCGACAGGAATTTATACTGTTGGAGGAAAAGAGCTTACAAAATATGATGCGTCAGTTGATGAGCAAAGAACTACTTATGCTCAAATTGTAAAGGATTATCCTGATTTTGCAAAAGTTGATGTAAATAATGTTTATACTTACACTGATGATGATGGAAAATTAAATTTTGTATCTACAACAGATTTGAAAAAAGCAGTAGAAGGAAAATCAGACTTACCTACATATTCAATTGCTGAAAATGTTCCGGCTTATGTCGGGAATAATGAAGTTCTCCCATATGATGCGACAGATAAGGATATGAAAGCTGCTTACGAACAAATTTGTAAAGATTTTCCAGCAGAAAAGATTTCAAGTTCAGATAATATTTATACATGGACATCAGGTGGAAAAACTTATTTTGCGACTTTAGAAGATTTGCAAACAACTGCACAAAGTGCGCCAGATCCTTCAAAACCTACTGAAAACCAAAATAAGTTAACAATGTATGATGCAGAAAATATAAGTACAAAAATTGAACAAAAACAAAGAGCATTTGTCCAGTTGGATGATTCTGGCAGACCGCAAACAATCAGGTTTGAAGATACATCTGCAACTTATACCTTGAGTACAGAAACAAAAACTGATGAAAATGCTTATAATGACGCAATGAACCAGTATAATTATGATATGCAGGTTTATGAAAAAAGAATTGCGGATATTAACGCAAAAACAGAAAAAATTCAGCAACAAGATAGAACTCTTGAACTTCGTTTAAGACAACTTGATACTGAACAAGAGGCTTTGCAAACAGAAATGGAATCTGTTAAGAAAGTTATTGATAAAAATATCGAATCTACATACAAAACTTTTGAATAAAATTAAGAGGTTCAAATGGCTTACAAAAATGACAGTTATCTTGTAATAGCAAACAAATTCGGCTCAGCGAGCGGAGATGCAAAAGCACAACTTTGGGAAACTTATGACCAATTGAGAGATTTGACAGTTTCCGGTAACGGGTTGGGTTCAGGTTTTGGTGCGACAGGTGGTTTTTTATATAATATTGCAAGCTTGTTAGCTCCATCATCTTTTGCAACAGTGTTTGGTGCATCTCAAACGATGAATGTTCCCGGAACATCTTATTCATCATCTTTTAATGGCGGTTCATCATACGGAATAGATTCTTTGTATAATTATTCAGGATTTCCGTCAGGAGCTGCGCCTATATCGTGGGGGCTTGATGGTTATGCAACAGGTGGTGCATCTTCAATTGTAAGCGGTTGGGGAACAGATAGTGGGGTTGCAACCGGTTACGCATCCGGAGTTGGAGGAATTGCAGATGTTGCAAGTGCTGCTGCTTACGGATTAGGTGCTGCAAATGGTTACGGTTTTTCAATGAAGAATTTGGTTATGCCTGTAGCCGGAATTATTTCCGGTTGGGGTGGAATTATGCAGGCAGCTGCTCCTTATTTGGGCGAATACGGACTTCCGGCAATTGTAATGGGTAACTTGATGCAAGGAACATCCTCTGCTGCATTAGCGGCTTATCAAAATGTTACAGGTAATATTACAGCAAATGCTGACACAATTCTTTCGCAAAAGGTTAGAAACATTGAAACTGTGTGCAAGATGTTGGATACACAGGGTGATGTTGTTAAAAAGATGCTGAAAGAATCTATTGAAGGCGATAGTAAAGCAATTCAAAACTTGTAAATTTTATTTACAAGTTTTTTGTTTTTACTAAAGTTTTTAGAAAACATATCCGTAATAGTAAAAGTACGATGGACAACATGATTAAGACATGTTAAGCAAATGTTTCCAATCATGGCAATATTTGTGTGTAAATTGTTTTAATATACATGTAGGTCTAAAGTGTAAGGAGAAAAATGCTTCGAGATACTTTAGAAACGAATATAAAAAGGTTAATAGACTTCTTAATATATTCGAAAAACTTTCTGATAAGAAAGAATCCTATAAAATCAATGACAAATTCATTTGTTGAAGGCTTGAAAGAGTTTTTGACGATGAATAAGAAACGAAAGATGGCGCAATATAGATTAAACTATCACCGTCATCAGTTTCAAAAAATGGAACAGTTGATTGCAGAAAACAATCAACACACGTTTCTGCAAGGTAATCACCTTAATGAAACAAGATAAAGGAAGATAAAATGGGATTACTTACCTCACAAATCAGATTAATGTATCTTCAACAACAGCGACTGGATTTGGAATACAAAATCCAATTGATTACCCAGACAAAAATGGGTTTGTCGCAGTCTGTGAGTGATTTGATGCAAGTGGGAAATGACTATGATCCGGAATCTCCTACAACCAAACTTCTCCAGCAACGGCAGGCGAAATTAAAAGTTCTTGAACAAAAATTAGATATGCAAATGCAAGAATATCAAAATAGATTGAAAATGATTGATGCAGAGTACGATTCTTGTCAAAGTATGATGGATAAGAATATTCAAAGCTCATTTAAGTATTCTTCATAAATAAGTTGAAAAAATAGAACCTTATAGGTTCTATTTTTTTATATAAATCTATAATGACAAATATTGATGAAATATAAAAACGTGAAAAGTGAGAAGTGAAACGTGAAAAGTCCTTATCGTTATGAATAAGTGAATTGTGAGTGGAGAATGGTGAGTAGACCGTATCAGTAAAACTATTTTGTTTCATATCTCCAACACTTCTAATCTTTCCCCTCGCCACTTGGGGAGAGGGTGCCTGAAAGGCAGGAGAGGGGTTTAAACCACAAGATACTGAAACAAGTTCAGCATGACCATAGCCTGTCATTGCGCACTTGTTGCGCAATCTAGCAATTTGTTTGTGCCGTCTTTCCCTCCCTCACTTGAGAGAAGGAGGTTAGGTGGGTGCTATCCCGTGAAGGGAATTTATATTATAAGCTTTCACCCATCTGTCCTACGGATATCTTCCCTATGGCAAATAGGGAAGAATTTGGGCAACCACTTGAAAAACATTAAAAAATTTGTTAAAATGGATATGTTAATAATAAAAAAAGA
>ERZ1034878.1131-NODE-1131-length-10315-cov-5.212671_pt1 | contig 10315 bp, 9 predicted proteins | sample MGYA00520593_ERZ1034878 | MGnify/ENA primary metagenome ERZ1034878 (study PRJEB33766, sample SAMN09781724) | gut metagenome | biome: gut microbiome | host: Homo sapiens | place: Madagascar | study: EMG produced TPA metagenomics assembly of the PRJNA485056 data...
AAATGATACCAGAATATGAGTTGGTATCAGAGTCTGGTCCTGAACACGACAAAGTTTTTTGTGTTAGAGTTGTATATAATGAAAAAGTTTTGGCAACAGGTTTTGGAAAGACAAAAAAAGAAGCAGAACAACAAGCAGCATTTAAAGCTTGTCAAAGTTTAAATATAATAAAGGAGTAAAGATGAGTACAATAATTTCTCCGTCGATATTGTCGGCTGATTTTGCTAATTTAGAAAGAGATATAAAACTTGTTACTGATAATGGTGCACAATGGGTACATGTAGATGTAATGGATGGACATTTTGTTCCAAATATAACAATAGGAATTCCAGTTGTTAAGAGTTTAAGAAAGGTTACAAATGCTGTATTAGATGTACATCTTATGATAGATAATCCAGAAAAATATGTTGAAGATTTTATAAAGGCTGGAGCAGATGTTATTACATTTCATTATGAGGCGACAAAAGATGCAAAAACTTTACTAAAAAAAATAAAGTCTTTAGGTGTAAAAGCTGGGCTTTCAATTAAACCAAAAACACCTGCAGAATGTATTTTAGATTGTCTTGAAGATTGTGATTTATTGCTTGTTATGACAGTTGAACCAGGGTTTGGTGGTCAATCATTTATGCAAGATTGTGCAGAAAAAATTCCACTCATAAAGGAAAAAGGACACAAAGACTTGATAATTCAGGTTGATGGTGGAATAAATGATAAGACAGCTAAAATTTGTAAAGATTTAGGTGCAAATTGTCTTGTTGCGGGAAGTTACATTTATAATAGTAATGATGTAAAGTCAGCAATTGCGTCGTTAAAATAGTATTAGAGTAATCTTATTTTTGATTAGAATATGAGAAAAGGAGAAAAACTATGGGAATAATGGACGGAAAAAAAGGGGTAATTTTCGGAGTTTCAAATAAATTTGGAATAGCTTATGGAATTGCAAAACAGCTCAAAGAAGCTGGTGCAGAGTTAGCATTTACATATGCAAGCGAAGTTATGGAGAATAGAGTTAGACCTATTGCAGAAGATATGGATGCAAAAATTATTATGGAATGTGATGTTACAGACGAAGAAGCCATAAAAAAAGTTTTTGCAGAATGTGAAAAAGTTTATGGAAAAATTGACTTTGTTGTTCATGCAGTTGCGTTTGCAAATAAAGAAGATTTGATGGGAGAATTTATCAATACTTCAAAAGCTGGATGGGATTTGGCTTTGGGTGTAAGCGCATATTCTCTTGTGTCAATTGCAAGAAATGCTCAACCTATTATGAATGAAAATGGTTCAATCTTTGCATTAACATACCTTGGATCAGAAAAAGTAGTTACAAACTACAACATAATGGGAGTAGCAAAGGCAACTTTGGAAGCTTCAGTAAGATATCTTGCAAATGATTTGGGAAAACATGGAATTAGAGTAAACGCAATTTCAGCGGGTCCTGTAAAAACACTTGCGGCAAAAGGTATTTCAGGGTTTGATAAAATGTTAAAAGCCGCTGTTTTAAAATCACCAATGCATAGAAATGTGTCGACTGAAGAAATTGGTTCAACAGGTGTTTACTTAGCATCTGACTTATCAAAAGGTGTAACAGGTGAAGTTATCCATGTTGATTGTGGATGCCATGCTATTTATGCATCACCAGAAGAAATGCAAGTTCTTTCAGAACACTAAAAATGAAATTTAATAAGAGCGGCGGCAAAATTTTTTGCCGCCGCTCTTTCTTTATGTTTCACAAAAGTTAGCTCCATTTTGGTGTTTAGGTAACCCGTTTTATTGGGCAGTTATAGGGGAGAACATAGACATCAAATTGTAATCGTGACAGTTTTCACAAAAAATATTTAATTTTATCACGAAATGTCATTTTTTTGAAAAATTCCTTGCCTTTTTATCTTGATATGCGACAATATCAATAGTTTTCACATACAATGTGATGAGTACATGGAATAAAAGGAGTTGGAAATGACTTGCAAAGAAAAAATCAATTTTTCGAAGCTTGATGAAATTATAAATTCATACGAAGCGAAAAAATCTAACTTGATTGCGATTTTGCAAAAAGTTCAGGAAGTTTACCGATACTTGCCTGAAGAAGCTATGACTTATATCGGAACAAAGATAGAGGGGTTATCTCCTGCAACTGTTTTTGGCGTTGCAACTTTCTACGCACAATTTTCTTTAGATCCTAAAGGAAAATATGAAATCAGATGTTGTGACGGAACAGCATGTCACGTTAGAGGTTCAATGCCTGTATTGAACGCTATAAAAGCAAGATTGAATTTAGAAGATGGTAAATATACAACCGATGATGGATTGTTCTCTCTCGAAACTGTTAGTTGTTTGGGTGCTTGTGGATTGGCTCCTGTTGTTGTTGTTAACGGTAAAGTTTATCCTCAAATGACATCTGATGCAATAACAGTCGTTATTGATACAATTCTCAAGGAGGAAAACAACTAATGATTGAAACTTTAAATATTGATATTAAAAAAGAGCAAGAAAAGGCTCAAGAAGAAATAAAAAAACAAGGTTATAGAGTTTTAGTTTGTGGCGGTACTGGATGTGTTGCAAACGGTTCTCTTGAAGTTATGAAAAAATTTGAAGAGTTGGGTGCAAATGTTGGAACATTGTCTGCTCATGACAAAATGACTGTTGTCCCTACTGGATGTCACGGTTTTTGTGAACAAGGTGTTTTAGTTTTGTTGCCAGAACAACATACTGTTTATGTAAAAGTTAAAGTTGATGATGTTGAAGAAATTTTCAATTCTCATATTGTTGGTGGACAACCTGTTGAAAGACTTTTGTATGTTGATCCTCAAACTAAAGAACACGTACAAAAAAGTGAAAATATTAACTTTTATGCAAGACAAACTCGTACAGCTCTTGCAAATTGTGGACATATCAATGCTGAATCATTGGATGAAGCAATTGCGGTTAGAGGTTACGAAGCTTTGTCTAATATTTTAAAAGAAAATGATCCAGATGCTGTTATAAAAGAAGTTTTAGATTCTGGACTTCGTGGTAGAGGTGGAGCTGGTTTCCCAACTGGTTTAAAATGGAAATTTACTGCTGCAAATAGAGGTGGAAAATCTTATGTAGTATGTAATGGTGATGAAGGTGACCCAGGGGCATTTATGGATAGATCCGTAATGGAAGGTGACCCTCACAAACTTCTTGAAGGTATGGCTATTGCTGCATTTGCTATCGGTGCGGATGAAGGTTATATCTATGTTCGTGCTGAATATCCTCTTGCTATCCAACGTTTGAGAAAAGCTATTTCTGATGCAGAAGAACGTCATTATTTGGGTAAAAATATTATGGGAACTGATTTCTCTTTCACATTGCACATTAAAGAGGGTGCTGGAGCATTTGTTTGTGGTGAAGAATCTGCACTTATTGCCTCTATTGAAGGGGAAAGAGGTATGCCAAGACCAAAACCACCATTCCCTGCAAACAAAGGGTTGTTTGGAAGACCTACTTTGATTAACAACGTTGAAACTTTAGCTAATATTCCTGTAATTATGCTTAAAGGTGCAAAATGGTTTGCCTCTATGGGTACTGAAACTTCAAAAGGTACAAAAACTTTCGCTTTGACTGGTGAAGTTAATAACACAGGCTTGATTGAAGTTCCGATGGGTACTACTTTGAGAGAAATTATTTTCGATATCGGTGGTGGTATCAGAGGCGGAAAGAAATTTAAAGCTGTTCAAATTGGTGGACCTTCTGGTGGATGTTTGACAGAAGAACATCTTGATTTGCCAATGGATTATGAAAGCTTGACTAAAGCTGGTGCTATGGTTGGTTCTGGCGGTCTTGTTGTTATGGCTGAAGATACTTGTATGGTTGAAGTTGCAAGATTCTTTATGAATTTCACAAAAAATGAATCTTGTGGTAAATGTGTTCCTTGTCGTGAAGGTACAAAGAATATGTTGCATATCCTTAAAAAAATTGTTCACGGAAAAGGTGAACTCGAAGATTTAGAAATCTTGGAGGATTTAGCAAATACAGTTAAGGATGGATCTTTGTGCGGTTTGGGTAAAACTGCTCCAAACCCAGTTTTATCAACTTTAAAATATTTTAGAGATGAATATATTGCACACATTGTTGATAAAAAATGTCCTGCTGGTGTTTGTACAGCGCTTAAAACAATTAAAATCGACGAAGAAAAATGTAAGGGTTGTACTAAATGTGCAAGAACTTGCCCTGTCGGAGCTATTGAAGGAGCTGTTAAACAACCTCATCACATTGATCAAGAAAAATGTATTAAATGTGAAGCTTGTTTATCAAATTGTCCATTCAAGGCTATTGTTAAGGAATAGGGATTTAAATTTATTCTTTATTTAAAACTCACAAAATAGTATTAGTACAGATAACAAAAGGAAATTTATAAAATGTCAGAAGATAAAAAAACATTATTTATAGAAGGCAAAGAGGTAGAATTTACCGATGAACCTAATCTTTTAACGGTTATCAGAAAAGCTGGAATGAATGTTCCTACATTTTGTTACCGTCCAGACTTAACTCAATTCGGTGCTTGCCGTATGTGTGTTGTTGAAGTTGAATATCCAAATGGCAGAGTTATGGTTAATTCATCTTGCACAATGCCGCCTGAGTCTGGAATTAAAGTAAAAATCAATTCACAAAGAGTTAGAAAAATTAGAAAAACTGTTTTGGAACTTTTACTTGCAAACCACAACAGAGAGTGTACAACTTGTGAAAAATCAGGACAATGTGAATTGCAACAATATGCTGAAGAATATGGTGTTAGAGAAATCAAGTATCCAACATTGCAACCAGAAGAAATGAAAGAAATAGATTCATCAAACCCTTCAATTGTAAGAGATGCTAATAAATGTATCTTATGTGGTGCTTGTGTTAGAGCTTGTAAAGAATACCATGGTCACGCAGTATTGGGTTTTGCAAACAGAGGTTCAAGAACTGTAGTTCAACCAATGAATGGAAGAAAATTATCTGATGTTGATTGTGTGTTCTGCGGTCAATGTAAGGCAGTTTGTCCAACAGGAGCTTTAACTATTAAAAATGATGTTAATGCTGTTTGGGATGAAATAAACAATCCTAACAAAAAAGTTGTAGTTCAGGTTGCACCTGCAGTTCGTGTTGCAATTGGCGAATTGTTCAATATGCCTGCTGGTGAAAATGTAATTGGAAAAATCTATGCTGCAATGAGAAGAATCGGTTTTGATATGGTATTTGATACAAATTATTCTGCCGATTTGACAATTATGGAAGAGGCAACAGAATTTTTGGAAAGACTTAATAAGGGTGAAAACTTACCATTATTTACTTCTTGTTGTCAAGCATGGGTTAGATACGTTGAATCTCAGCACCCAGATATGATAAATCACCTTTCATCTTGTAAATCACCTCAAGGAATGTTGTCTTCGGTTATTAGACACGTATTGCCAAAAATTAACAAAGATTACACAGATGAAAATCTTGTTGTTGTATCTGTAATGCCATGTTCCGCTAAAAAGGCTGAAATTAAACGTCCTCAATTGACTGAAAATGGTAAATACGATACTGATTATGTATTAACAACTCAAGAATTTGCACAAATGATAAAATCTGCAGGTTTGGATTTGAACAAAATAGAACCTGAACAAGCTGATTCTCCATTTGGTCAATATACTGGTGCTGCAACAATATTCGGTGCATCTGGCGGTGTTGCTGAAGCAGCTGCAAGAACTGCATATTACCTCGTAACTGGCGAAAATTTGCCAAATGATGATATTGAAGGTATGAGAGGTGTTGATCAAACTACTTACTGCAAAAATGTTGAACTTGATATTAAGGGCACAAAAGTTAAAGTAAGAGTTGTATCAACATTGAATGAAGCAGAAAAAGCTATTCAAGAAATCATCGCTGGTAAAGCTGATTTCCAACTTCTTGAGGTTATGGCTTGTCCGGGTGGTTGTGTAAACGGTGGTGGTCAACCTGTAAGTTGTAATACTCCTGAACTTCGTAAACGTAGAGCTGAAGGCTTGTATGAAGAAGACTTGAAAGGTGTTCAACACAGAAGATCTCACGAAAACTCTGATGTTAAGAAACTCTATGATGAATATCTTGATAAACCAGGATCTGAAAAAGCTCATCATTTGTTGCATACAACATATTCTGATTTATTTAAAGGTTCATATAAAGACGTTAAATAATCAGATAGAAAGTAGGGCGGGCGAAAATTTAAAATTTTCGCCCGCTTTTTTTCTTGATATGATATTTATTATAAAGTAAAATTCTATAAGAGAGCTTATGATTATAACGGTATTACCACAAAATAAAGAATTACGAGGTTTAGTTGAAGTTCCTTCTGATAAATCTGTATCACAAAGAGCTTTGATTTTTTCTTTGCTTGCTAACAATAGTTTTTCTGTGCAAAATCTATCGACATCAAAAGATTGTTTGAGTACATTAGAGGTTGTAAAACAACTTGGAGTTAACGTAAAAAGGCAAGGAAATACTTTTCTTTTAAAAAACGAGGTTGTAGGCAGTTCAAAACCTTTATTTTGTGGAAACTCTGCGACTGCTATGAGGTTGCTTTGTGGTGTGCTTTCTGGGAAAAATTTTTCGTCAGTTTTAACTGGTGATGAAAGTTTGTCGTCAAGACCTATGAAGCGTGTGGTTGAACCTTTAACCTTAATGGGAGCAAAAATTGAGGGTAATGTTCCTATGTACATTTACCCATCTGTTTTGCATGGAATAGAGTATCATTCAAAAATTTCTTCGGGACAAGTTAAGTCAGCGGTTTTGTTAGCCGGTGTATCAGCAGAGGGTACAACAATTTATACTGAACCACATAAAAGTAGAAATCATACGGAGCTTATGCTTAAGTATTTTGGTGCTGATATTTCTGTGCATGGAAATACGGTTAGGTTAAACAAATCTGATTTGGTAGCAAAAGATATCAATGTAGCTGGTGATTTTTCATCTGCAGCTTTTTTGATTGCAGCAGCGTTAATTGTTCCAAATTCTGACATTACGATAAAAAATGTTGGGCTTAACCCAACAAGAATTGGTTTTTTAAATGTTTTAAAAGATGCTGGTGCAAGTATTGAAGTTTTAAATGAAAAAACTTTCAATTTAGAACCTGTTGGTGACATTAGAGTCAGATATTCAGAATTTAAAGGTTTCAATTTATCTGGGGATATTATTCCAAATATAATAGATGAACTTCCACTTATAGCGGTTTTAGGATGCTTTGCAAAGGGTAAAACAACTGTTGTTGATGCTAAAGAGTTAAGGGTTAAGGAGTCTGACAGAATTTCTGGAATTGTAAGCAAGCTAAAATCAATTGGGGCAAAGATATCTGAATTAGAGGATGGTTTTGTTGTTGAAAAAAGCTCTTTAAATGGTGGAGTTACGCTTGATTGTGGTTTTGACCATAGAATTGCACTTTCTCTTTTTGTTGCAGGGTTAGGGTGTAAGAATGCTATTAAAATAAAAGATTTTGAGTGTAGTGATATATCTTTTCCAAATTTTGTGGAAACAATTAAAAAGGTTATGTCTTAACCCTTTACTGCACCTTCATTTTCACCAGATATAAAATATTTTTGCATAGCAAGGAAAAATATCACAATAGGAATTGTTGCAAGTATTGATCCTGCCGCAATAAATCTCCAATTTGAACTAAACATTCCTTGTAAGTTATTAACTCCAACTGGAAGAGTGTACATTGATTCTTTTGTAAGGACGATACTCGGCCATAAAAACTCACCCCACGATCCTATAAAAGTAAATATCGCAAGCACGGCAAGTGAAGGTTTAACCATCGGGAGAAGTATTTTGAAAAATATTTGAAATACATTGCACCCGTCAACAATGGCAGCCTCTTCCATTTCTTTTGGAATTCCTGTAAAAGCTTGACGCATTAAAAATATTCCGAATGCACTCACTCCGAAAGGCAAAATTAGTCCTAAATATCCTGCAACATTGTTCACGCTATCAACAAGATTTAACTTTAGTGTAATAAGGTATACAGGTAACATTATCGCCTGAAATGGAATCATTATCGTTGCAAGAATTGCAAAAAATGAGAATTTTTTCCCCGCAAATTCCATTCTCGCAAGAGGATATCCTGCCAATGAAGAAAGAAGTAAATTTAAAAATACTGTAAATCCGGCAACGATCATACTGTTTACGAAATAAGCCATAAAATCAACTTGATGCCAAACACCGACATAATTTTGCCAAGTAAAATCTGTTGGTATAATCTTTGGAGGGTATGCAAAAATGTTTTCTGCGTTTCCTTTTAACGATGTCGAAATTAACCATATAAACGGAAAAATTGACAATAAAGATGTGAAAATTAAAATTAAGTGAATATTAAAATTTTTAAAAATCTTCTTCATTATAATTGATATTTCTTTCTTTCAAAAACTAAAATGTTTACAAGTGACATAATCATCACAACGATTAGTAAAACAACTGCCATTGCGGAGGCATAGCCCAAATCAAGATTTTCAAACGCTCTTTCATAAATATAATAAACAATCGTTTTGCTCGAATTTAAAGGTCCACCTTTTGTCATGACGTAGATTTCTGCAAAAACTTTCATTGCAGAAATTGCGCTTATTGTTGAAACAAGTGCTATTGTCGGCATAATGTGTGGAATAGTAACGGTTATATGCTTTCTAAATTCATTTGCTCCGTCAACCTCACAAGCTTCATAAAGTTCTTTTGGAACACTCATCAACCCTGCTAAATATATCATCATGTAATATCCTATCCCCTTCCAAATGGTTACAATAGCAACAGATATTAAAGAAAATCTTGTATCTGTTAACCAACCAACTGGAGCAATTTTTATAATGGAAAGAAAATAATTTAATATTCCCTCTTGTGCATAAAGCCATTTAAATGCAATAGCAGCAACAACTATTGATACAATTACAGGAAGATAAATCAATATTTTATAAAGTGTAATTCCCTTTATTTTGTTATTAAGCAGTATCGCCAAAAAAAGTGGAAATATAGCCAATATTGGAACAGCAATGAATAAATAAAGAAATGTGTTAAACATTACCTTGTAAAAAATTGGGGAATGAAATAATTTAAAGTAATTTTGTAAACCGATAAAAGTTGGATTATATATGTTTGAGTAATCGTTAAAACTTAAAAAGATTGTTTGAAAAAATGGAATGAAAAAAAATACTCCTAACAAGACCGCAGAAGGTAGCAAAAACAAATAAGGAATATAGCCTTTATAATATTTTTTCATAATATTTATTATTACATTGAAAATAAAAAATATGTTCATCTTTTTAGAGGGTATTGATAAATAAAAATTGCTTGAAACCCTTTTAATTTAGTATTTGTAAAGAATGTAACGATTAAAAAAAATCTTGAAAAAAATGATAAAAAAATAACTTTATATACATGAGGTGACGGAAAGAGAGGCTGACTATGGTTGAAAAAGTTGATGCGATTGATGAAAATCAAAGACGTAGAAAAGCAGGACAAATGACTGATTCTGCAAGAGATGCAATCATGCAGGCAGCAATGAATAAAAATCCGAATGTAAGCCGAGAAGCGAATAATACTATGGCTAACGCATCTCAAGGCAATACTTCTGTTTCTGATGTTTCAAGAAAGGAATCGGTTTCAATAGAATCTCAACAAGTTCATGCAACTGGTGATTCTGCAAGGGTTACCGAAGCAAAAGAGTCAGGACTTGCTGTTGGAACAAAAATTGAACAACCAGATGCAATGGATAAAACACGTTCGGAAGCTTTGCTTACAAGTGCGACAGATACTATGGCTTTGTATAATAGAAATGACTTGATAAATAAAACAAAAAAACAAGTTTAAATTTAAGTTCGTTTTTATAAAATTATTAAAAAGAAAAGGCTCGACCTTTTCTTTTTTTTCGGGTATTATTCGTTTATGCCACATTTTTTTATAAATTCATCACAGATAAAAGAAAACAAAATAGCTGATAAGGAAAATTTTAACCATATCATAAAAGCTTTACGCACAAAAATTGGAGAAAATCTTAAGTTTATTGACGAAAACGGTATGATATACGAAAGTATTTTGAAAAAATGTGAAAATAATGAATTGATCGCTGAAATCAGCAATAGCTATCCTTGCACTCGCTATTTAGATTTTGAATTGTGTTTAGCTCAAAGCCCTTTAAATTCAAATTCTCAAAATACAATTATTGAAAAGGCAACAGAATTAGGAGTAAGTCAGATATATCCAATCTATACAGACAATTGTGCAGTAAAAAAATCTGTTTTGGATAACAAAATACCAAAGTGGCAAAAAATTATGCAAGAAGCATCAAAACAATGTGAGAGAGCATTTGTTC
>ERZ1034878.1139-NODE-1139-length-10267-cov-5.727477_pt1 | contig 10267 bp, 9 predicted proteins | sample MGYA00520593_ERZ1034878 | MGnify/ENA primary metagenome ERZ1034878 (study PRJEB33766, sample SAMN09781724) | gut metagenome | biome: gut microbiome | host: Homo sapiens | place: Madagascar | study: EMG produced TPA metagenomics assembly of the PRJNA485056 data...
GTATGTTCTTGTATTTTTGTTCAATCAGAGCAATTTCTCTTTCATCTTCAACTTCTTGAATAGCCGTATCGGAATCGATTGAAGTCGGAACGAATTTTTTATCTGTTGTTGAATAGTATTCAAGCAAGAGTTTGCCGTCACGCAAGCCTTGTTCAAACCAAGCATTATCTTTGTAAGTTTTGTCCGGCTCATCTTCTGTATAAAAACCTGCACTCAACATTTTTTGGAAAATATTCGACAAATATTTGATATAACCTGTGTTGTCAGCATTAGCACCTGTATTGAGTTTGTTGAGTGAATCAGAGTCACCGTAATATGCTTCTGTCAAAGAAGTTGCGTAGTCATACATTTCTCTTTGTTCTTGAGTTGTACCTTCATAGTTAAGAGCTTTTGTAGTCTTAGCCCCAGTTTTCAAATCTGTCAAAGTATATGTCGGGTAACCGTTAAATGCGTCAGTACCAAATGAAGTGTAACCGAAATCCAATCCGTGTTCATCGTCGCCATAGTGTAAGCCTACAGATGTAAGGTATTGATCCCAAGCCTCATGAATTTTTTGTTTAGCAAGAGCTTTATCTTCTTCTGAAGCTGTACTTTTTTCAGAAATATCAATAGTTGCTTGAGAATAACCCATTGCAGCCAAAAACTTGTTCAAGTCACCGTTACCGCTTTCAAACGCTTTAGCTTGAGCAGCAGTAACAAGAACTTTGCCTTTGCTATCGGTAACTACGTACTGTTTACCGCAAGCAACCGTGTTATACCCTGTCATAAGCCCGTAAGAAATATCTGTGTAAACCTCTTCAGAATCTTTAAAACCTGTCAAAACAGTAAGTTTTGTAGCATCCAAAGATTCAAGGTAGTCATTATTAAGTTGTTCAGTTTGGTTAGCAAGTCTTATTTTAGAATAAGAGAGGTCTTGGGCAGAATTTTCGTTATCGGTCATTCTTGCCGTAAGACTAAGTAATCTTGCTTGTGAAGCTGACATACCCATAGGTCTTGTTCAATTCCTTTCTTTAATCGTAACTTGTATTCTTATATACGGCACACTGTGATAAAAACTTTAGGAATTTGTTGAAACATGTTAAGAAAATGTTACATACCGAGGTGAATAAGTAAATAAGTGAATAAGGTAATAAGTTCTTATCAGGTGCTATGCACCAAATCGAATATTTCCCTCTCCAAAGGGATAGTGAGGCTTAAAGAATTGCCCGCCTCTCCAATCGTATTTTCCGTCATAGTCGCTTATAATCCGTTCGTAAAAAGGAGGGAATATGTCCAGACCTATATCTAAATCAATTTACAAAATTGCCGAAAAAAACGAAACAAACAAAATCGTCATCTTTACCCAGTACCTGAAAATCGACGGTGAACTCAACATGCCGGAAAGATTTTGCGAAGAATGCCACGAAGATATAATTACGCTTGAGGACGCAACTGTTTGCAGACTAAAAGATTATTGCGAATGCAACGACAGTGACTGCGATTGCAACGATTACGCCTGTTTCAGGTATGATTGGCTTAATATAAATGTTGACGAAATCGTCGCCTACAGCATTTTGGCGTAACCCTAAACCTCGTTGTACTCTTGAATAGATACAGACTCAACTCCTTCAATCTTTTGGAACATTTTGTATGTTGATTGAAGGGGTTTTCTGTCGTTTATGTCAATAATAACGTTAATTTTTGTGAGGTTCTCATCCTGCTTGCTTTGCTTTTTGGAAATTTCGTGCAGATTCGGGTATTTGTCTACGATAAAATCATAAATTGTGTTTGAAAACTCGTTTCCGCAAGTAAGGTTAATTTTCAATCTACGCAAATTCTTTGTGCTCTTGATAAGTACATTTTTTTCAAAAAATCTTACCGAAATAAGTACCAAAACCGTCAAAACCGTTGCTATTACGGCAAGCAGGAACATGCCTGTACCGCACGCCATACCTATACTTGCTGCCATCCAAAGGGTTGCGGCTGTCGTAATCCCGAAAATTGTTGCCCCGTGTCTTAAAACCGTACCGCCACCGATAAAACCGATACCTGTAACGACTTGTGCCGCAACACGGGAGGTATCTCTTATACCTGTTGCGTGGTCGATAAGAACATTATCCCCGTTGGCAAATGTCGGAAAACCATACACTGAAAGGATTGTAAACACGCAAGCCCCGACACAAACAAGAATATTTGTCCTCAAACCCGCATATTTGTTTGTCATTTCACGTTCCAAACCTACGGCAAAGCCCAACAGCACCGCCATAAGCACTCTTATAAATATTGAAAATTCCGTACTTTGTAATATATTTTCCAACATAACTTCTCCATAATTCGCCTTGATTGCCTATCGAACTTTGCTTTTCGGGTCAAGGACATCTCTTATTGTATCACCTATAAGGTTAAACGCCAATACCGCAATAAAAATTAAAAATCCGGGGGTCAAGAGCCAAGGTCTGTAAATAATATTCGTATATTCTTGTGCTTCTTTTAGCATATTTCCCCAGCTTGCGTCAGGTTGTTGGATACCAAGCCCCAAAAAGCTTAAGCCTGATTCCGAAAGAATATAAGATGGAACGGAAAGGGTCATCGCCACGATTACAAAACTCGCTGTCTGCGGTAAAATGTGTTTCACAATAATACGCAAACGTGATGCCCCGATTGACTTTGCAGCCTGCACAAATTCTTGATTTTTTATGGATAAAACCATTCCGCGAACAACTCTCGCAAATCCTGCCCAACCAATCATGGCAAGGATTACAACTATTAGTATAAACCTTTGAACGCTTGTCATGCCTGCCGGTAAAATCGACGCAAGGATTATCAAAAGATAAAAACTCGGAATAGACATAATCGCTTCAGCAAATCTCATCATTAAAGTGTCGACAATTCCGCCAAAATATCCCGCAATTCCACCATACAAAAGTCCAATCGGAAAAAGTACAAACAATGCTAAAAATCCGATTGTCATAGAAATTCTTCCGCCAAATAACAACCGTGAAAAGACATCACGTCCGTTAATATCCGTTCCTAACAAAAATAATCGACCGTCACTGTCTGTTGTCACAAGATGACGATTTGCCGGAATAATTCCTAAAAATTTGTACGGTTGACCTTTTGCAAAAAATTTTACGTAGTGTTTTTGGCTTCTGTCTAAATTGTAGACAATTCGCAAGTTTTCATTATCAAAACTTCTTGTATAATTGTATGTATAAGGTTTTGAAAATTTACCGTTTTCGTCAATTACAAAAATTTTGGAAGGAGGCACGTATGCCATGGTTCTGTCCGAAAAATCTTTTGTGTACGGTGCAATAAAATCCGCAAAAAATAGGGCAAAATAAATTATACCCAAGACAATCAGGGCGATTTTTGCAAATTTATCTTTCATTAGTTGTCGAAAAATTTCTCTAATCATGCTTTCACCCTAATCCTCGGATCTGTGATAATAAGGAGAATATCTGCGATTAAGTTCCCCAAAATCAGCATTATTGCCCCCATCATCAAAGATGCCATTACAAGATTTATATCGGACTTCATAACAGCCTCCAATATCAATCGACCAAGCCCCGGGTATTGGAACACGTATTCTGTTAACGCAGCCCCGCTCAACAACCCTGCAAACTCAAATCCCAACATGGTTATCATCGGATTTATTGCATTTCTGAGTGCGTGTTTATAAATAACATCAAATTCGCTCAAACCTTTTGCTCTTGCAAATTTTACATAATCACTGTCTAAAACATCAAGCAAATTTGCTCTCATCTGTCTTTGCAGTCCCGCAAGTGAAATTGTGAAAAGAACGGTTACAGGCAAAATCAAATGATGTGTAATATCCCAAACCTGCCCGCCAAAAGACATTTCTAAAAAGTTGGAACTCGTAAGCCCGCCAATCGGGAACCACCCCGTTTTGACCGCCATAATCAGTAACAAAACCGCAAAGAAAAATGAAGGGATTGCCATTCCGACACTCGTCAAAACCGTCAAAATTCTATCAAAAGGTGTTTTCCACTTCAAGGCCGCCGCCACACCTAGCGGAATTCCGACAATCCAAGTTAATGCAATTACAATCGTTGTTAAAAGTAATGTATTCGGAATTCGCTCCTTCAATTTGTCCGAAACTCTTTCCCCGTTTGAGGTTATACCCAAATCACCTTTTACAAACGATTTTGCCCATTTGCCATATTGTACGATTATAGGTTTGTCTAATCCGAGTCTTTGTGTTTCTTTTTGTAATGTTTCTTGTGAAACAGAAGGGTTAAGCCTCAATTCTGCAAGCGGATCTACAGGGCTTAGTCTGATTATGAAAAAGCTGATTATGGATACCAAAATCAAAAGCGGTATGGATTGTAATATTCGTTTTAAAATATATGTTAATATTTTCATTATTCCCCTTTTGAAGGCTCTTTTGCCTCGTAGATTTCCTCAATATTATATGTAACCCCGCCGAGCGATGTCGGAAATACGTTTTTAAACTTCGTTCTTATTGCCGTAATTCTTAGCGGTGAATAAATATAAACAAACGGCTTTTCTTCGTAAACTATTTTTTGATATTCATCGTAGAATTTTTTGCGAGCTTCAAAAGTCGTCGCTAAAGCCCCTTGCGTATAAAGATAATCTAATTCTTTTTCCCAAGGATAGCGATCGTCCTTTGCATATCCCGCAGGTCTTTGGTTAAACATGTGTAAAGTTCCGTTTGACATCCAAACATTTTTACCGCCGTTCGGTTCAAGCGGAGAACCGGTCAGCCCCATTATGACAATATCCCAGTCACTCGTGTTAACAAGTTTGTTAACAAGCGAATTAAATTCAATAGGTTTGAAGTTAATTTTCATTCCCAAATCTTCCAAGTCCTGTTTAACCATAACTCCAATGGCTTCACGTTCGGTGTTTCCGGCATTTGTAAAAAGATTGAATTCGACATGATTTCCGAATTTGTCCATCAGATGCCCTTTTTTATCCCACCAATAACCTGATTTTTTCAACAAATCCTTTGATTTCTCAATATTTCTGTCATAGGGTTTTAAATTTTTATTCAAATAAATTGAATTTAAGCTTTCCGCCGTGTATAAAGGTGCAGCAAGTCCGTTTGCGATATTTAAAACCATGTTTTTTCTGTCTATAGCATAATCCACGGCTTGTCTGAAATTCTTGTCCTGAAACCATCTTTGCTTTTTTAAATCGACAAAATATTTTCCGTTTTTATCTTTGCGGTTGTTCAAATTAAATGAAACAAACATAGTACCGGTATCCGGCCCGAGGTTGTAAACTTTGAAATTCGAGTGTTTTTCCAATTCCTTAAATCTTGCTACATTCGCCCCCTGAAGTCCGATTGTGTCGAGTTCTCCACCTTCAAATTTCAAAACTTCATTGTTTATGTCGCCGACAATAAGGTAAACTATTTTGTCGAGATACGGCAATTTTTGATTATTTTTGTTTATCATATAGTAATTCGGATTACGCTCAAAAACTACACGTTGTGCGGGTACATATTCTTTTAATCTGAAAGCCCCAGATGTAACAAGTGTTTTTGGGTCAACATTCGTTGACAAAAAAGTTTCAAAATATTCTTTTCCCTTTTTTACCGCAGGTTCAAAAATATGCTTTGGTGCAATAGGTGTTGAAAGCATTCTTATAAACGGTGCAAAAGGTTGCGGGGTCTTGAATTCCACGGTATAATCATCTATTTTTTTTACTGTCGGAAGTTTTCCGTCAATAATTATGGAATCTCTTGTTGATGTGTTTCCAAACCCGTCAAAAATAATATTTTGCCAAGTGAAAACTACATCATCTGCAGTAATCGGCTTGCCGTCCGACCATTTTATTCCATGACGTAAGTGTATAATATAATCGTTACCATTTACCGAAAAGCTTTTTGCAAGTTTCGGAATAGGTTGTCCTGTCACGGGATGAGTTGTCAAAAGCCCGTCATACATTATCTCAGACATCATTGCGGAAATGTTGTCTTTTGTATTAAAAGGGTTGAAAGTTTTTGGACCTTCTCCAATCGTTGAAGCGACAAGACTTCCGCCATATATACCAATTCCTGCTTGTGATTGCAGGTAATCTACATCCGCAATCGTAATATTTTTTTGATTTTGTGGATAAATAATTTGTTCTGTTGCTGTGTTTTGGGATTTCTCTTGCGTAATTGGTGTAGGTGTGTCGGCAATTATACAAGCTTTTGCTAAAATCGCAATAAATATCAAAACTAAAATTACATAACCCGCTTTTTTCATATAGAAATTTTAACATAAACATTAAGTTTTTTTATAGTCAACAAGACAATAAAGGGTTGAAAAATTTTAAGACATGCTTTATAATATAAGAAAGGGCGTGCGGATTGCACTCCGCACATTAAAAGCCCCTTATTGTGTTTTGAGCACTATGACTATTAGTAAAATAAGCCATAGTGCTTTTTCAGTAATACTGAATTCCACCGTCACCACCTCCTTTCCTGAAAGTTTTTACAAATTTACAGTTTGTGCTCTCAGGTTTGAAGAGTGACCGGGGCTTACCCTTAATCTTATTATACGGAAATATTTTTAAAAACAAATCATACAAACATTGGAAATTAAAAAAAAGCCCTCTTTTACAAGAGAGCTAAACACAGTCATATAATTATATAATAACCCTATTCCATTGGGATTGTCAACTTTTGACCAATAGAGAGTTTGTTAGGGTTTTTGATGTTGTTGGCATTCATAACTTTCCAAGCACGTTCTTGGGAATAGCCACCATAAAATCTTGTTAAGATACTTTCCATAGTATCACCGCTTTGAACTGTATAAACTTCAGTTCCGTCTGCAGCTGTCGTTGTTGCGGCAGTTGTTGCTGTAGTAGCGGTTTCAGTTTCTGCAGCAGGAACAAAGTTGATACTTTCTTTCTTAACAGGCATTTTAAAATTTATTGACGGCAAAGTAATTGAATGCATTGACATTCCGAGTAATGCAAACACTAATGATGTCGTCACAATACCTGCAACAAAACCTGTACCAAGATAAACCACAGGTGATTTTTCACCGCCCTTTTGGCTAACTTTAAAATTTTGCCACAAAAGGTCTAATTCTTTTTCTTTGTTACTTCTCAAATAAACGCTCGGCGTATTGTCAACCGAATCGTGTTTATATTTAGATAATGCTTCAAGCACTGCCATTTTCTCCTTAGATAAATTTGATCTTCTTACTGTAGAACTTTTCATGTTGACCCCACACCCTTTAATCATTGTAAATTGAGTACACCGAAATCCTATCATGAGATATCGACATTATCAAGTAATTGTAAAGATTTAGCAATAAACTTGCCAAGAGGGCGGTTGGTTAAAAATTTTACAGCTTTTGACCGTAAAAGACATCAAACCCAACCGACGTTCTTAGTACACCATAACACACTAAATCATTTTTATTCTTTCAAGTTCTTCAAATTTTCGTTGAAGGTGTTCAGTCTTGCCATAACCTCTTTAAACATCGGGATTGGGAGGCTTTGTTTTCCGTCAGAGAGTGCGTTTTCAGGGTCGTGGTGGACTTCCATCATTACGCCGTCTGCTCCAACAACCAATCCGGCTTTCGCCATAGGCTCAATCAAATATCTCTGTCCCGTTCCGTGGCTCGGATCAATAATTATCGGCAAGTGCGAGTATTTCTTGATAACAGGAATTGAGGCAATATCCATAACATTACGGGTAAAGGCACTATCAAAACTTCTTATGCCCCTTTCGCACAAAATTACATTCGGGTTGCCGTTATACAAAATGTGTTCTGCCGCAAGCAAAAATTCTCTGATTGTACTTGCAAGTCCGCGTTTCAAAATTACAGGTTTTTTGCATTTGCCGACAGCGTGCAAAAGTTTGAAGTTTTGGGTGTTTCGTGCCCCAATCTGTAAAACATCAACATATTCGCACATCATATCCAAATCCGACGCATCCATAATCTCGGAAACAGTCAAAAGTCCGGTTTCATCAGCAGCTTTTCGCAAATACTTCAGGGCTTGTTCCCCAAAACCTTGAAAATCATAAGGGGAAGTTCTCGGCTTGAAAGCTCCGCCACGCAAGAATTCACAGCCCATTTCTTTTGCGGCTTGTGCCACCTGCATAAGTCCGTCAAAATCTTCTTCAACAGAGCAAGGGCCGACGATTGAAACAGGTTTGTTATTTCCGCCGATTTTTACCCCGTTTGAAAATTCAATAACAGTATCCTCTTCTTTTCTGTCACGTGACGCAAGCCTGAACGGCTCTCTGATAATTTTAACCTCTTTTACACCGTCAAAAGCAGCAAGTCGCCCAGGAGTAAGCGTTGTTTTGTCGCCAAGTGCGTCAATTACTGTGTGAACATTGCCCTCATTATAGCGAACCTCAAACTCGTTCTCTTTGAGAACATTGATTACACGTTGTGTTTGAGCCTCTGTGGCATTGCGTTCCATGATTATAATCATTTTATGAAAATCTCCTTAATCTCGGGTAAATCTACCGACAAATTTAGCATAAACAAAGTTTACAATCAAACCAACTTCAATTTTTTCTGCAAATTCTTTGCGGGAAAATAATCCGGCAAAACCGTCAAGCAAGCCTCCAAAGCTTTTGCAGTTTCCTCCATTTTGTCCTCTTTCAAATACTCAACTGCAAGCAGGTAGTGCAATTCGGGATCAAGATAAAAATAATCCTTTGCCCTTTGCAAAAATATACTGCCTTCCGCCTCAAGCCCGTTGTTTACAAAAACACGACCGATAAACTTGTGGACTTCGGGATTAATTGTGCAGAGCCAGTCGGAATATTTTATAATATTTTGGACATAGTCACCTTGAAAATGCTTAATCAAAATATCCAAATCTATTTCCAAAAAGTTACGGATTTGCAGATATGTCGGGGATTTGTCAGCATAGCCTTTTATGAGCTTGCACAAAAATACGCCCCAATCCGCACGAATATCAAAATCTTGAATTTCCGCAAAATATTTCATTGCAGCCTCAAGCTGTCCGCCAACGAGTTCGGTGTAGCCTGCCTCTAAAATATAACCATTATCTTTAAAAAAGCTGAGGCATCCGACGGGGTCAGATGCCAACAGTTTTTCTTTTGCAGTTTTGTAATCTAATATCATAAAATCAATTAGTTAATTAGTTGTTATTGTTGTTCATATTCATGCCATTTAAACTGTTCATCATCGAATTCATCATCATAGCCTGAATAAGTTGAGGGTCAACCTTTTTATCGCCCTCGGTTTGCATCATATAAGGCAACATCGTCATCATCGGGTCGTTGTTGTAGGAATTGTTGTTCCCGTTCAACATCATACTCATTTGCTGAATTTGCGTGTCAGGTGTGTAGGTTTGCACAGAAACTTGTGGTGTAGATTGTGCTTTTTCTGTTTCGTAAGTTTGAGCAGAAATATTCAAACCTGCACGTTTGAGGACATCTAACGCACCGAGAACTTCTTCATTTGACGGCATTGATTTGTTGTCAGCCATTGCAAGTTTTTCACCTGTAACAATGCTTGATTGGTTATTTTCAAGACGTCTTAGTCTTTGAAGTTCTTCAGGGGTAAGAGATTTACCGCTGTTGACTTTGTTTTGCAACGCTTCAAGTTGTTGTTGCATATATTTTTTGTTCATTTCAGGTGACAAACCGTTACCGTAAGGTGCTGCGATGAATTTATCCAACTCGTCAACAGTTTCGTTACCTGTAGCACCTGCACTGCAACGAGGTCCACCCGTCAAGCAATCTTTACCTTTTGCCGCATATTCCGCAATAACAGGGCTCGGTTGAAGGTTGATAACTCTCTGGTAAGCAGCTGCCGCATTGTCTTTTGCCCCGATTTTTGTGTAAGCCATTGCGGTATAATAGTATGCCATGGCGTTTTTCGGGTTGCGTTTAATTATTGTATACAACTCTTGCAAACATCCTGTGTAATTTCCTCTTTTGTATTTGGAAACCGCACTTTTCATAGATGCGTTAGGGTAGTACGCTTTGTTAAAAGTTACGGATGAATTAAAAATCTGACTGTCTGAAACAGGAATATATTCAGGTTTTCCAAACCCTACAGACGCAGACTGTTGAGTTTTTTGCTGCTGCTGTTGTTGCTGTTGGTCTTGTTTTGGCTTGTCGCTGTTTCTGTTGATGTCTTTTTGAAGGTCATAACCGAAAGGTCCTGACACCGCCAATGCAGGAATTGTCGAGGTGACAAGACAAACTGAGGTTAACAACATAACTAAATTCTTATTCATATTAATCATCCTTTTCTCTCTTTTGCTTAATGATTTTTTCATACAAATCAAAGATTATATTGCTATTATATAACAT
>ERZ1034878.1140-NODE-1140-length-10266-cov-8.782489_pt1 | contig 10266 bp, 10 predicted proteins | sample MGYA00520593_ERZ1034878 | MGnify/ENA primary metagenome ERZ1034878 (study PRJEB33766, sample SAMN09781724) | gut metagenome | biome: gut microbiome | host: Homo sapiens | place: Madagascar | study: EMG produced TPA metagenomics assembly of the PRJNA485056 data...
ATATAAACTTTATATCAGGGTATTCATCTACAACCTTTAATTTTTCTGAAATATAATCATGAGTAATAGTATCATCAGATTCCAAAAAAACAACCCAGTCACCACTAGCCTTAGTAAGACCTAACTGAATTGTTTCAGCCAAACCTTTATTTACATTTTTTTCATGCGTGTATAATTTAATTCTACTATCTTTTTCACAATATTCTTTGATAATATCTCTTGACTTATCTTTTGAACCGTCGTCAACAATTATCATCTCCCAATCAGAATATGTTTGGGACAAAACACTTTCAATTGTGTCTTTTATATATTTTTCATAGTTATAACTTGCTGTAATAATAGATATTGTCATTACTTATACTCCTGTACTTACATTTATTAATTTTCCAACATTTGCTCTTTTCCCAGCTTCGATATCACTTTGCTTATCACCAATTAAAATTGATTGACTTAAATCAATATCAAAATCCTTTTGTGCCTTCAAAATCATTCCTGGGTTTGGTTTTCTATCTTCTGAATCTTTACAATATTTTTCAATTACGGCATCTGTGTGATAAGGGCAATAATATTCAGCATCAATAGGACACCCCTGTTTTACAAACTCAGCATGTACGTAATCCCTGAATTTAAAATAATCTTCCTCTGTATATTTACCCTTAGCAATTCCTGCCTGATTGGTAACAACTATTACCAAATAACCATCTTGTTTGGCTTTTCGACACAAATCAAAAATTCCTTCTATAAATTCGCAATCTTCAACTCGGTAAACATAATGTTTATCAACATTAATCACCCCATCTCGATCTAAAAATAATGCTTTATTTGTCATTCCGAACCACACTTTCAAGTTCTTCCAATGCTTGCTTATAACTTTCCGGAATTCCGATATCTATAAAATAGTCCTCTGCTATAAAATATTTTGGTCTTATTTCCATAATATATTTTTCTAAAATATCCTTTTCAAATGAAAATTTCTTTGCTGCAATTCGTTTAAATAAAGACTTTGCAACAACATAAATACCGGCATTTATAAAACCAGCTTCATTGGTATTTCGTTTTTCTGCAAAAACCATAACCCTATCATTCTCTGTAACCACAAGTCCATATCTAGAAGCATTTGGAAGATATTTCAAACTTAACCCGAGTTCTTCATTCTGCATTTGCTGAAAAAACTTAGCATAATCCATTTTTACAAAAGTATCACCATTTAAAATAACAGCTCTATCAATATCAAACAAATCAAACGCTTGCTTGATTGCGCCACCAGTTCCCAACAGATCTTCTTCAACTGAATATTTTACAGGAACCCCCATAAAGCTATCTTTGAAATAGTTCATTATAATTTCGCGTTTGTAACCAACACACAAAACAAATTCTTCACAACCATAATTAATCATGCTTTCCATTAAGTACGCCAAAAATGGTCTACCATTAATATCCGCCATTGGTTTTGGAACATCTTTTACAACTTCACGAAGTCTTGTTCCCATTCCTCCAACTAAAATCACCATTTTCATTTGATCGTTTCTATCTCCTTAATTCCCTCATCTGTGATGTACTTAAGTCTTTCATAAGAATGTAATGAATAGAGTTTCGGAGAATAATGAATTATTTGTGTGCCATTATTTTCAATTTTAAAAGGGACATGAATAAAAGATTTTAATGCCTCTTTAATTTTGGCATGGTGTTCTGGGTGAGCAAAAAATAACATAAACCCGCCACCACCGGCACCTAAAACTTTGCCACCAATTGCTCCATTTCTAATAGCTACTTCATAAATTTCATCAATATAAGATGTCGAAATATTATCAGTAAGTGAGCGTTTTAACATCCAAGATTCATGTAACAACTTTCCAAAATCTTCTAATTTCCCTGTTGTCAACACATTCATTGCATCTTTTACCATAGCTTGCATTTCAGATAATTGACGAGAATTATTTTTTGCAGAATCGATTTGTTTTTTACAAACCTCAGACGATGTTCTTGAAACCCCAGTAAAAAATAACAATAAATGGTCATTAAAATGTTGTTTTCGTTTTTCATTTATTATAATTGGTTCAACTGTAAATTCCCCTGCTTGATTAATAACAATATGGTTTAACCCACCATAAACAGTCGCAATTTGATCTTGAACACCAACATTTTCTTTTAATACATTTCGTTCAAGATTTATAGTTTCAAAAGCCAAATCTTCTTTAGAAATCATTTTCCCTTTCAAAGCCTTAATAGCCATAATTAGAGCAGCAGAAAAAGAAGAACTTGAGCCCAATCCAGAACGAGCTGGCAAATCACATTGATTACTAATTTCAACACCTCGCCTTATATCATAATATTTTAAAGCTCCTCGAACAGCATTATGTTTGATTTCTTCTATACTATTAGGATATTCTAAAATACTCCACGCAATTCTGTTTTTGTGGTCAGGGTGAAAAGGAGGTAAATACCTACAACTAATATAGTTATAATGATTTATAGAGGTTGATAATACCTCTCCACCATGTTCTTCATACCAAGTATGGTAATCCGTTCCACCACCGAAAAAAGAAATTCTATATGGGCTTCTTGTTATTATCATTTTTCCTATTCCTTATTTTTTCCAGAAATAATCTTCTACAATTCCGCAAATTATGTGACCTGATGCAATATGCATTTCTTGAATGTTGTTTGTAGTATCAGAAGGAACATTCAAAGTAATATCTGCCAATTTTATCATTTCACCACCACTCGCTCCGGTAAATGCAACTGTTTTAATTCCAATTTCTTTTGCTACCACATACGCATCTAAGATATTCTTAGAATTACCAGATGTAGAAATTCCAACTAAAACATCTCCTTTACAGCCAATACCCTTCAATGGTCTTGAAAACACTTTGTCGTACCCGTAATCATTTCCGATTGCAGTTAATGCGGACGTATCAACCGTCAAACTTAATGCCGGCATTGGACATCTATCAAGCTTATACCGTCCCATAAGTTCAGCAGCAAGATGTTGAGAATCTGCTGCAGAACCACCATTTCCACAAAAAATAATTTTATTTCCATTTTTCAAAGCTTCAATCCATATTTCCGCAATCTTATCAATGATATCGGATTTATCTTCAAGCTTAATAAAATTTTCACTTACTTGCTTGATTAATTCTTTTGTTGTCATTTATACTGCTTCCTATCTTTGTAAAAATCTTTCGCCTTTTTTTACTCTTTCTCTCCAATAATTTAACAAGTCTGTCATTGTTTGTTCAAAAGAGATTTCCGGAACCCAACCTGAATGTTTAGTAAATTTATCAGTATTTGGAACCTGCAAATCAGCATCAATCGGTCTTAATCTTTCAGGATCTACTTCAATTTTAATTTGATCTTTCATTGGAGAAAGAGAAATTAGGAAATCCAACATATCACTAACTTTGCAAGTGTATTGTCCTCCTATATTATAATATTCACCACCAATTGGATTAACTGTAAGAAGCATAAAATAAGCTCTAACTGCATCTCTTACATCTGCAAAAGTTCTCAAAGAATCTAAATTTCCAACCTTTATAACAGGTGGAATAAGCCCTGCTTCAATCATTGCAATTTGTTTTGCAAAAGTACTTTCGGCAAACACATCTCCCCTTCTTGGACCTGTATGAGTAAACATTCTAGTTGTCATAACAGTCATTCCAAATGCTTCTGCATAGTATCTTCCTATCAAATCAGTTCCGACTTTAGAAATTGCATAAGGGCTTGCAGGATGGAAAGTACATTCTTCATTAATTGTTCCACCCATTTCTGCAAGTTTTTCTTTTTTTACACGGCCAAAAACTTCAGACGATGCACAAATGTGAATAATTGCTTTTGGACAATGATTTTTTAAAGCTTCCAATAATCTTGCTGTACCCTGAATATTAGTATCAAATGTATCTAAAGGAGCTGTAAAACTCGTTTTTGGATAACTTTGGGCTGCCAAGTGAGAAACATAGTCCGGCATAACTTCTTTTACAACATTTTCAATTGCAATAGCATCATGCAAATCACCATAGACTAAATGAATTCTATTTTTATGATTTATATCATCAATTAAATGAGAAATATTATCTAGTGGACTACGCCATCTACACATCCCATAGATGTCCCAATCAGTATTCTTAATAATAAAATCAGCAAAATGAGACCCAACCATACCAGTTATTCCCGTAATCAAAATTTTCTTTACCATTTATCTTCTCCTTATAAAACTAACATTAAGCTTCTAATCACCACTTCTTGATTTCTATCACATAAATTTAAAATTTACATAATAGCACATGGGTATAATAACATAAAAATTTTGTTCAGTAACTCATTATTAAGCAACTAAGCTATTTCTTTACATAGAGGGATTTAAGTTAACTTTTTTATTTCGATTTGAATTTTGAAATAATAATTTACTTTTTTATGCTATAATCAGCATTAAGGAGAGTATCGTGCTTGAATTTTTAGGATTGTGCGTTCAAAATTTAATTAAGAGCATTAAGTACCTGTTTCAGGTACGATTTTCGTCTGTTTTGGCTCAGGCAGCAGCAATCAGCTATGATTCTTTGCCAATTTCTCTCATAATCGCATTTATCGCAGCGGCTGTTATCGCTATTCAGGTTTCGAAACAATTCTTAATGAGCGGAGCAGAAGCCTATATTGGCGGAACAATTGCTATCGTAATGATTAGAGAAATAGCTCCGGGATTTGTTGCTCTTGCAATAGGTGCTCGTGCCGGAACTGCAATTTCTGCAGAAATTGCAAACATGCAAGTTACAAGCCAAGTTGATGCAATGAAAACTCTTAAAGTTGATCCGGTTGGCTACTACTTCACACCTAGAATTCTTGCCGGAATTATCACTGTACCAATGGTCGTGCTTCTTGCGGAGTTCGTTGGAATTACAGGCGGAATGCTAGTTTCTCAGGCAACAATTGACTTGCACCCTGCAAGATACATGACATCTGCGTGGCTCTGGATTTCAACCAGAGATATCTACATAAGCCTTCTTAAAGCTGTTATTTTCGGGGGATTAATTTCTTTAGTTTGTGCAACACAAGGTTACATTACTAAAGGCGGTGCAAAAGAAGTCGGAACCTCTACAACAAAAGCGGCTATTCTATCCACAATATATATGCTCGTTGCAGATTTTTTGATAAATCTTGTGTTTTATATAATTTAACTTGCATATTAATCAATAAAAAAATCCTGTCCCGATAAAGAACACGATTTTTTTATTATTTATATACAAAAGACATCTTATTTATTCAAAAAACCTGCCATTGTTGGGGTATTTGATGCAATAACCGGTTTTACTTGTTGCGGTTGTTGATTTTGCGCCACGTTTACCTTTGGTTGAGCTGCATTTTTCTTTTGCGCAATAGCTTTTTTCGTCATATTTTCACAGTAACGAGCCAGCCACATCATAAACGCAGGAACAAGTACCAATGTAGATGCAAAACCAAATGCACTATTCATAGTTTTTGCTCTGTTAATGAATTTATTATCCTTAGTAGCAAAAGCTGTATAAATCTTTTCTAACATATCAGAACCTTTGGCTTTTTTGAACGCTTCATGAAGTTCATCTAATGTTGCTTCTTTCAAAGATTTAGTGCTGAATTTTTTCATAATTTCTTCAGCTTGGGCTTTTACATCTTTATCCATACTTAAAACTTTTTTCGGATTTCCGCCGTTTTCTTCCAAGAATGTGAAGAAGCCGTTAATTCCGTCTTTATAGTCCTGAATATTACTATATTTTGAAACAATTTGTTCACTTGACAATACATCAATTCCGGCACCTGCTGTCACATAGTTTTTAACCTTATGCAAGAAACCTTTGTTGTGATCTTCCGGTTTGATATTCAATGCTAAACCCGACATTCTTGCAAACGCATCTGAAAAACCTCTTGATAACGCTTTTGCACCAAACAAGATTGCAGTGAAACTGGTAAGGTCACGAACCCCGATTTCTTTTCTTTCTTCCTCACTCTTAGCATTAATATATCTAGGAGGGAAGCAGAAACCAAACAACAATGTCAACATTGCAGGAACAGACATTGACGCCCCATTGAACTCAAAGTTCTTCAACAATTTACCAATACCGCCTTCTTTTATTGCAGTATCACCAATTTTTGAAATAGTTCCACCAGCACCGCCGAACGAAACATCTTTTTTGTCTTTTCCATTTTCATTATTTTCAATCTGTTTTGCGACAGATTCAACTTCTTCCTCTTCAACAAGTCCTTTAAGCCCCGGATCCTGTTTTAATCCCATATTATAAAGTTTCGGGATTAAAGTATAAAAACCGACAACGGCTGACCACATGCCCAAGTTTGCAAGAACACGAGTTCCTGCTCTGTGAAGATTAAAGTTTTCTACAAGAGTTTTAATATCTGCTCCAGCATCTTTCGCCAATTTTTTATTAACCTTATGCAAAGCATCTCCGGAATAATCTGTCAAACTCTGGATAAGTGTCTTGATATTTGTACCAAGTTTTTTATCTTTTCCAGGGATATCAACTACTGCACCAAATTCATTCGCAGAAGGAGAAGCATATTGTTTGCGAAGCTTCATGTAATCTTCTACAATACTGCCAATAAGTTTATTCGCGCCTTTTTTATCTTTACTTGCTCGTTTGGCTTCAGCTTCAACAAGCCTATCAGCAAACGACTGTGCTGTTTGTTTTAATTGATCTCCATTTAAACCTTTGTCAGTTGAATGCTCTAGAGCGTTTTCAAAAATCTGAGCGTAATACCCTTTTTTGAAAACAGGTGCATCTGCCATCTGTTCCGGATGAGCACTAGCATATTGTGCAAAATTTTGACCTAGAACATTAATATGATTTACGTGAACATTGTTTGCAGTACCGGAAGTTTTCTTCAAAACACTTAATATTCCAAGTGGGATTAAAAATGCACTAGGTCCACTAAGAACTTCACGAATACCTTCTCTACGAGCGAATTCCCAGTTCAAAGGACCTGTTTTTTTACCATTTTCGTCAACTTTTCTATTACGGTTCAAGCCTTCACCAATTCTTGGCGCAACCATACCAATACCATCTTGAGCAATAAAAGACGCAGCAAAGCCACCCTTTTCAATTCCGTCCATCAAAGTAACAATTGGATTAAAACTACCTGTGAACGATTGCTGATGTTGTTGTTTTTTCTCATTAAGTTTATTGTGCTGATGAGCACTAATTGCTGTATTTATTGCTTTTATCGACATGTCCCTACTTTAAAATTTCCATGACTACACACATATTATAAAACCTGTAATCTACACTTATTGCTATTTTCTGTAAAAATTTTAAGAAAAATTAAGGCATAAATGTATTAAGTGTATTTATTATACTTAATATTTAAGTTTTTTGCAAGTCTTTTACTACAAATATAATAATTATCGTTATAAAACTTAACATACTACATTCAAATATAATTTGACACCTTTTTTTATCTGGGTTAATCTTGAATTATGGATACAGTTAACATAATTGGTGCCGGATTAGCTGGCTCAGAAGCAGCTTTACAGCTTTCTAAAAGAGGTATTAAAGTAAATTTATATGAAATGCGCCCTAAAAAAACAACCGGAGCACACAAAACAGAAAAGTTTGCAGAATTTGTCTGTTCAAACAGCCTGGGAGCAGCTGATTGCCCTAACGCTTCAGGACTTTTAAAAAAAGAAATGGAACTTTTGGGCGGAGAACTTATTAAAATCGCTAGAAATTGCGCTGTTCCGGCAGGGAGTGCTCTTGCAATCGACAGAGAATTATTTTCGCAAACCGTAACAGAAAAAATTAATAATGATGAAAATATCAACGTTATAAAAGAAGAAATCACTGAAATTCCTGACGGTTACACAATTATAGCCTCTGGACCTTTAACATCAGAAAGTCTTGCAAATTCGATTAAAGAATTCACAAAAAATGATCATTTACACTTTTTTGATGCAATTGCTCCGATTGTTGAAAAAGACAGCATAAACTTTGACAAAGCTTTTTTTGCAAGCCGCTACGACAAGGGTGAAGCTTCATATATTAACTGTCCGATGAACAAAGAAGAATATGAAAACTTCTACAACATTTTAATAAATGCACCTAAAATCGAACTAAAAGAGTTTGAGAAAAATGCAAAATTTTTCGAAAGCTGTCTACCGATTGAAGTTTTGGCATCTCGCGGAGTTGATACTCTCAGATTTGGACCTATGAAGCCTGTAGGACTAATCGACAATCGCACAGGCGACAAAAATTATGCCGTCGTCCAATTGCGCCAAGACAATTCTGCTAAAACTCTCTACAATCTTGTAGGCTTCCAAACAAATCTTAAATGGGGTGCTCAAAAAGAGTTGCTGCAATCAATTCCAGGGCTTGAAAACGTAAACATTATCAGATATGGCGTTATGCACAGAAATACATTCATAAACTCACCGAAAGTGCTTAATCCGACCTTGCAAGCTCGCGAGAGAGCAAATTTGTTCTTTGCCGGACAACTTACAGGCACGGAAGGTTACACAGAATCAATCGCAACAGGCATGCTTGCAGGAATAAACATGGTGAAATTATTGAATAACGAAAAGCTTTTGACTCTTCCCAAAGAAACTGTTCTAGGCGCGCTTACACAATACATTAGCGACGAAAATCACGAAAAATTCCAACCGATAAATTCAAACTGGGGAATTGTTGAACCAATAGAACTTCCGAAAAAAGAGCGCAAAAATAAAAAACTCAAAGCGGAGCTAATGGCAAAACGTTCAATAGAAATGATTGAAAGAATTTTGGCATAATTACTAATCGTTCAAAACAATTTTCTAAGCTTTCAGAATGACGAGAAATTTTATTTGCTGTAACGAACTTATCGTCTTAGCGTCTTAGCGTCTTATCGTCTTAGCGTCTTATCGACTTCTAAAAACTTAGCTGCCTCACTTCCTAACTGCTTAGCTGCTTTATCACAGAGGACTACGTGCGTAAGAGCTTTATACCAATACATGAAGTATGAACCAATATCGTCACAGAGGGCTACGTGCGTGAGAACTTTACACCAATGTATGAAGTATGAACCAATATCGTCACAGAGAGCTACGTGCGTAAGAACTTTACACCAATGTATGAAGTATGAACCAATGTTATCACAGAGGGCTACGTGCGTAGCACCTGTCACTTAGGCAGTTTTCTCCAAGAAAATCGGCATGAAAAACCAGACGTTAATTCAATTAACGTACATCTTACACTTTTAAAATTTCAAACCATCACACATGCCGATTTTCTTTTTGAAAAAAGGAACTCTCACCAAACATTTACGTCTTAAATTTTGAAAGGATTTAGCTTTCTGTAGTTAATTCTTCCCAGATGCTTGGTACTACGATTAACGCAGTGTAAACGATAAATCCGAATAGAATTAAGTTAATAGCTTCCATGATAACACTCCTATCTGTTAGCTCTAGCGAACCGAAACGACATATATAATTCGCTACACTTATATTATGCCCATGCTTGAAGAAAAATTAACATTTTTTAATAAAAAATTTTGTAATATAATACAAAGAGAGGACTTATGAAAAAGAAAATTGAAAAATTATTCTCAAATCTATGCTGTTCACATTGCAAAAACGGCTTTGACGAAGATTCTATAACTATAAAACGAGAAGAAGAAGGACTTACGGTTGTCGGACTTTCTTGTAAACATTGCGGGAAAGACTTTGGCGTCGCATTTTTAGGAATAAACAATGTTGATATAAAGAATTACGAGCCACTGGAAGTTCAAGAAGGACCAGAGCCAATAAATTACGACGATGTAATTGACGCACATCGCTTTATAAAAGCACTTGACGCCGATTGGCAAAAGCATTTGCCAAAGTAGGCTTATTTACAACTATGTTTCCCACTCCAGCTCAAGTCGTCACAATGTAAATAGTCTTGGTTTTCATTATATAAGACCCATGCAGTACAAGCAAACATACTACCGCCACCATAAGATAGATATGGATTCTTAATCGATTTATTACAAGCTATTTCAAAAGCGTGAGAAGCTCCGTCAATTCCTTCAGGAACAAGATTATCACGAGTTATAAATATATCAAACATATCTTCTCCATTGCGATTAGGTGGAGTTGCGCCGTTCCATCACTCAAAACGACAAGTCTACGAACACTTTTATCATATTGATAATAGGGACTGTCACGATACAAATTGTCATGTCCACAATTTACCCGAGTTTGCTCAGCTGTCATATCGACACAATCGACTGAAAGTTTTAAGAACTTTCTCATATTATTAGCCATTATATAAT
>ERZ1034878.1142-NODE-1142-length-10257-cov-9.919526_pt1 | contig 10257 bp, 9 predicted proteins | sample MGYA00520593_ERZ1034878 | MGnify/ENA primary metagenome ERZ1034878 (study PRJEB33766, sample SAMN09781724) | gut metagenome | biome: gut microbiome | host: Homo sapiens | place: Madagascar | study: EMG produced TPA metagenomics assembly of the PRJNA485056 data...
GTTTAACGTTCCGCCACTTTTTTGCTAAAATTTTAAATGTTCATGTTACGATTTGTAAATCTTTTCTTAAAAATCCTAAAGTTTTTCAAAAAAATGCCGATAGATATAACACAAGGCTTAAGAAAATACATTTATCGGAAAGGACAACAGGATATGTTAAAGAAGATTACAACCCCAAGCAATAATACTTTTTCAGGAGTTGAATTTATTTTGAGGGGGGCAAAAAAGCGAAGAACAATGGCGATATCAAACGCAGTTACAATTAATGCCGAATCTGGAGTTCAAGCAAAATTACAAGCAGTGAAGTAAAAAGATAAGAGCATTGTATTAAAAACACTTGCTCATGAAGTTATGAAAAAGGCTGTCTAATTAAGATGGTTGAGAGTTTTAGCCTCCAAAATTTTTTATTTTGGAGGTTTTAGTTTTGTATTAACAGCGAGAGGGAATTTTTGCACCAAAAACTTTAAAAGGTGGGAACCGCTAACGCTTTTCCCACCTTATGAAATTTATAAAATGATAACTTTCAATTTTCCATTTACTAAGCTTGTGTTTCAGCCAATTTTTCCAACTTTAATTTTTGGTCATATTCTGTCAACAAATCAATCAACTCATCCAAATCACCGTCAATTACTGTCCAAACGTTAAGGTTGTGGTTAATACGGTGGTCTGTCAAACGACCTTGTGGGAAGTTATATGTTCTGATACGTTCGCTTCTGTCACCTGTTCCGACTTGAGAACGTCTTAAGTCGGTGATTTCCTGCATTTGTTTTTGAACTTCCATATCATAAAGTTTTGCTTTCAAGATTTGTAAAGCTCTTTCTTTGTTTTGCAATTGAGAACGTTCTTCTGTACAGAAAATCATAATTCCTGTCGGTTTGTGGAATACACGCGCTGCGGTTTCTACTTTGTTTACGTTTTGACCGCCTGCACCGCCTGAACGAGCAGTCGAAATTTCAACATCATTCATATTTAATTCTACTTCAACATCGTCAACTTCAGGCATAACGGCAACGGTTGCTGTTGAAGTGTGTACTCTGCCTTGAGATTCTGTTGCAGGAACTCTTTGAACTCTGTGAACGCCTGATTCGTATTTAAGACGAGAATAAATGCTGTCACCTTTCATAGAAATAATAACTTCACTTACACCGCCGGCTTCACATTCGGTCTTACTTAAAACTTGAGTTTGCCATCCCATTTTATCGGCATAGCGCATATACATTCTCATTAAATCACCTGCGAAAATGTTTGCTTCGTCACCGCCTGCACCACCTCTGATTTCAAGCATAATATCTTTATCATCCATCGGGTCGCGTGGAAGAAGAAGAACCTTCATTCTTTCTTCATATTCAGGAATTTTGGCTTCGTTTTCTTCCATTTCAGCTTTCAAGAACTGTTTCATTTCTTCGTCTTTTTCATCGTGAATAAGTTGTTTTGCTTCATCAATAGCATCAACTGCTTTTTTCCACGCATAATAAAGTTCAACAGTTTCTTCCATAGATTTTCTTTGTTTTGATAAATCACGGAATTTATTGTAATCAGCGATTACATTCGGATCAGACAGAGTTTCACCTAATTCAACATATCTTTTTTCTATCTGAACGATTTTATCTAACATGTCTTTCATAATTTTACCTCTTTTGTTCAAGTATAAAACAAACATGAAAATTTATAAAATAAACAAGTTTAGAGCCGATAAGAAGATTTAAAATTTACAAAGTGTCACACTTTATTGAATATAAAAAATATTTAAGCTATCCTAAAAACTGTGGTAGATTATTTGGGAAAATCAAATGGAAAAAGGTTTTGTAGAGAATGGCTTTATTATTGATTTAAGCAACGCTAAAAATACAACTCAGCTTGTATTTGAGCTTAGTTCAATTATGGAGCATCCTGATGTAAAAGGAAAAAATATTTGTTTAAAATTAGGAAGTTTGGATTTAAAACAATCTCAACTTTTGAGTATTAAAGCTTTAATAGAATCAATGGACGCTTCAATCGCGTTTATTGACACAAATTCCGAGCAGACAGAAGCTTCTGCCGTTAGCTTGGGAATTATCGTTTCAGAAGTTTCGGATAATGTAGAACCTGCAGTAACTTGTGAACCTGATGAAAATCTTAAGGAAGAAGAAGTTGTTGTAAAAACAGAAACTGATGAACAACAAGAAGCTGTAACGGTTGAAGAAAACAAGACCGTTGAAGTTCATGCAGATATTCCGACATCTTCAAGCCCGATTGAAACCACGGAAGGTATTGAAGATATTTGCGAAGAAGAAACTACCCAAGAGTTGTCTGAAGTAATTCATGCGGATACTTTCGGTGCTGATTTTGAAACTCTTGCAGCTAACGAAGGTTTAATCAAAAACGAAGATGCAAGCAAATACATTCTTCTTGATACTGGTGATGTTTTACCTCAAGGCGCAGAAGAAAACAGTGTAAACACAGAAAGCTTGCCAACTTTGTACATAAATCAAACATTGCGTTCAGGTCAAACCGTTAGTTATGAAGGCAATATTTTGATTATTGGTGACGCTCACCCTGGTAGTGAAATCGTTGCAACAGGTGATATCACCGTTTGGGGAATTTTGGGCGGTATCGCTCACGCAGGCTCTTTGGGTAATGTTACAGCAAAAGTAAGAGCATTAAAATTAAACGCAATTCAACTAAGAATTGCAGGTTTATACGCTAGAAGAAATGATACATTGAACGTACCTTACGTTCAAAAAACAAATGAGTTTACACCGGAAGAAGCTCAGATTGAAGAAGGAAAAATAGTAATTTATAAAAAATTAAGGAGAGATTAATGACTGGTCGAGTTATAGTAATTACATCAGGAAAAGGCGGAGTAGGGAAAACTACAACAAGTGCAAACATTGGTACAGCACTTGCTAAAGCCGGTTATAAGACTGTTCTTATTGATACAGACTTGGGACTTAGAAATTTAGACCTGTTACTTGGTCTTGAAAATAGAATTGTTTACACAATTGTTGACGTTATTGAAGAACGTTGCAAACTTAAACAAGCACTTGTAAAGGATAAAAAGAATCCTAATCTTTCATTGCTTGCAGCGGCTCAAACAAGAGATAAAACAGCGGTTAATGCTGAACAATTAAAAGGAATTTGTGACACCTTAAAAGAAGAAAACGATTTCGTTCTTGTTGATTGCCCTGCGGGTATTGAACAAGGTTTCCAAAATGCAGTAGCAGGCGCAAGTGAAGCAATAGTTGTTACAACTCCTGAAATGTCAGCTATTCGTGATGCTGATAGAATTATCGGACTTTTGGAATCAAAAGAAGAAATTACAAGCTACAAACTTCTTTTAAACAGAGTTCGTCCAAACTTAATCAAAAACAACGAAATGATGAGTGTTGATGATGTAGTAGAAATTTTATCTTGCCAACTTATCGGCATAATTCCTGAAGATACAGGTATTATTACATCTACAAACAAAGGTGAACCAATTGTTAATGATGAAAACGCGCTTGCAGGTAAAGCTTACAGAAACGTAGCACAAAGAATTTTAGGTGAGGAAGTTCCTTTCTTGGATTTGGATGAGCCAAAAGGTTTTGTTGCTAAATTAAAAAATGTTTTTGCAAAATTGAAAGCGAAGGTGTAGAATGGGGCTTTTCACAGATATTTATAATACCGTGGCTAAGTTCTTCCGCCCGCAAGAAGAACAGGGCGATGCTTCTAAATCAGTAGCGACCAACCGTTTGAAACTTGTTTTGATGCAAGATAGAACTAATTTAACGCCAAAAATTTTGGAACAAATGCGCGGAGAATTAATTGACTTGCTTTCTCGCTATGTTGAATTGGATAAAGAACTTCTTGAACTTAACTTTGAACACGAAGGCGACCAAGTTGCGTTGATGCTTTCAATTCCTGTAATTAGAGCAAAAGATGAAGAAGAAATTGAAGCAACTTTAAAAGCTGAAGCTGAAAAATTGGAAGCTAAAGCAGAAGAAATTAAAGAAAATGCCGAAGCTGATGAAGAGAATTCAGAAGAATCTGAGAATACGGAAACTGCCGATGATATAGAAGATAGTACAGATGAAGCAGTTGAAGAAACGGAAGAAAATTCTGATGCTACAGAAGAAACTAATGTTTAATCAGGCGGAAATGTAGAAATGTGGGTTGGACTTTCAGCCCAATTAAAAACAATAATTTATAAGAAAATAGTGGATTTATATCCGCTATTTTTTTATGCAGCCTCAGTTTGAACATACTTGGCTGATTTTGCCACAACTCCATAACAAACCATTGTCAAACGGTTATTCAAAGCCAACATTGTTCTAAAATTATTTGCTGAAACATCCATCGCACTCATAACATCGTCTGCTGAAACTCTTGAAGTTAAAGCATCATCATTGTGATTATCCACTTTTTCTTGTGCATACTTTTCTACTAATAATTTGTCAATAAAATCTCTTGCGCCAATTGCCATAATGTTTCTCTCCTATATTCTCTTGTTTATATCTTATGTATATATAAAGTATTTATTTTTTGAAAAATTGCCTTTTATGAATCGAAATGTAAAGGAATGTTACGGAATCTTATTAAAAACGTTATAAAGTTTTATAAATGTGACAGATAAAAAATATACACTCTCTTCCGCAATGGGCACTACTGTCCAAATAAAATTTTGATACAATAAAAATAGTTATCAAAAGGCTGGATTTCTCGTATTACAATACACTTCCAAACTTGTATTTAATACTACAGACTTGGACGTGAAGTGTAAAAATCGCACCTCAAAATGACGCCAAGTCGATAGTTTCACTTTCCGTCATTCCGAGAAACTGTGTTTCGAAGAATCCGGCTTTTTATTATCTTTTATCTTGATATTATTTAAGATTTTTATGACGAAGGTTATTACGAAATCCGAACACTGTAATTTGAAATTTTTACCGAATAGTAGTGCTCGTGGAGAGGGTTTGCGCAATTGTGCTTGCAGAACGCATTTCTGCAATTCCTCAACCGGAGTATTTTTTATTTTCCCTTGTTTATGCTATGATTATTGTAATTGGAGAGGATTATTATGATAAATTTTTTATTAAAACTATTAGGTGACCCGAACGAAAAAAAAGTAAAAAAAATATTAGGAATTATAGACCATATAAATGCTTTAGAACCTGAATTTGAAAAGCTTTCAGATGAAGAACTCAGAGGAAAAACGGCTGAATTCAAAAAGATTTTGGATGCACGTCCGACTTCTGATAATGAAAAAGCAGATAAGATTTTAGAAAAAGAAGCGTTAGATAAAATTTTACCTGAAGCTTTCGCTGTTGTGAGAGAAGCGGGTAAGCGTGTTTTAAATATGCGTCATTTCGACGTTCAGTTAATAGGTGCATATTTCTTGCATAACGGACATATTGCCGAAATGAGAACCGGTGAAGGTAAAACTCTTGTGGCAACACTTGCTGCTTATTTGAACGCACTTACAGGAAAAGGTGTTCACGTTGTAACAGTAAACGATTACCTTGCAAAACGTGACAGTGAATGGATGGGTAAGATTTACAAGTTCTTAGGGTTATCGGTTGGTGTAATTCTTTCTAATCAGCACGATGCAGACGAATTTAATCGCAAGCGTGCTGCTTACAATTGTGATATCACTTACGGTACAAATAACGAATTCGGCTTTGACTATTTGCGTGACAATATGGCAGCTTCTAAAGATATGCTTGTTCAAAGACCTTTTAACTATGCGATTATCGATGAAGTAGACAGTATTTTAATTGACGAAGCAAGAACTCCTCTTATCATTAGCGGACGTGTTGAAAAATCTGCCGATACATATACTTTAATGGCAAAAGTTGCACCACAATTAGAAAAGAATACAGATTATGAAGTTGATGAAAAGAATAAAAACGTTATTCTAACTGAAGATGGTATTGATAAAGCGCAAGAAATTATCGGTTGCAAAGATTTGTTTGATATCAATAATCAATACGCGCACGATTTATTAAACGCACTAAAAGCAAAAGAATTATTTACTCGTGATACAGATTACGTCGTAAAAGACGGCGAAATCATGATTGTTGATGAGTTTACGGGACGTTTGATGCCGGGTAGACGCTGGTCAGACGGCTTACACCAAGCAATTGAGGCTAAAGAAGGCGTAGAAATACAAGACGAAACTCAAACTTTAGCAAGTATAACTTTCCAAAATTTATTCAGACTTTATCCTAAATTATCAGGTATGACAGGTACTGCAATGACAGAAGAAGCCGAATTTGGTAAAATTTACAATTTGGAAGTAACTGTTATTCCTACAAACAAGCCTGATATCAGAATAAATTATCCTGATGTAATTTATAAAACCGAAAAAGCAAAATATGATGCAGTTGTTGAAGATATTATTGAACAAAATAAACTTGGTCGTCCTGTTTTGGTCGGTACTGTTAGTATCGAAAAATCTGAATATATTTCAGCACTTTTAAATAAAAAAGGTGTTAAACACAATGTATTAAACGCTAAACAGCACGAACGCGAAGCTTACATTATCGCTCAAGCTGGTCGTGTAGGTGCGGTTACAATCGCAACAAACATGGCAGGTCGTGGTACAGATATTCTATTAGGTGGTAACGCAGAATTTTTAGCAAAAGAAGAATTAGAAAAACGAGGAATATCTCCTGATGATGAAAACTACGAAGCATTGAAAGACGAAGCGCTCGCTAACGCTCGCGCCATTACTGAAAAAGAACACGCAAAAGTAATTGAATTAGGCGGACTTCACGTAATCGGTACAGAACGACACGAGTCACGAAGAATTGACAACCAGTTAAGAGGTCGTGCAGCTCGTCAAGGCGACCCTGGTTCTACAAGATTTTTCTTATCTTTGGAAGATAACTTAATGAGAATTTTTGGCGGTGATAAGATTACAGGCTTAATGAATATGCTTAATGTAGAAGAAAATATGGCGATTGAATCTTCTTTGATTACTCGTCAAATTCAATCTGCTCAAAAGAAAGTTGAAACTTATCACTTTGATATTCGTAAAAACGTGCTTCAATATGACGATGTTATGAATATTCAAAGAGAAAAATTCTATGCCCAAAGACGTAAAGTATTGGAAGGCAAAGATTTGAGAAGTGATATTGAATTTATGATAGATAAAGAAGTTGACAGACTTTTAAAAAGCTATATCACTCCAGAAATGAATCCTGAAGAATATATTCAAGAGGACTTGGAAACTCTTATTAAAGAATTACACGCAACAATCCCGCAAATGTCTTATATTACAATAGATGACATCAAAGGTCAAAGATTCAATAGAATTTACGATTCTTTAAAAGAAGCTGCTCAAAAAGCTTATAAAGAACATGAAGAAGAAATTATAGGTTTCTATAATTCAATTTCTGAACAGTATGATCCATCTTTTGTGAAACAAGAATTATTCTCATCTGACAATATCATGCGCTCTTTAGAAAGAGATATCCTTTTGAGAGTTGTTGATAATCAATGGATTGACCACTTGCACAATATTGATATGCTAAAAGACGGTATTGGCTTACGTGCTTACGGTCAAAAAGATCCATTGATTGAATATAAAAAAGAAGCTTACGACTTATTCAACAAAATGATGTTTGAAATTCAAAGCAACACTGTTAGATATTTATTCCGTGCAAAATTTGGAATTCAGTTTGTATCAGATGACGGGGTAGAAGTTATAGAAGGGTAGTTTACCTACTCTTCTCTTGTCATAGAAAGTAATATTTCTTGCGGAATATATGTATTTTTTACCCCTGAATCCGTATTTGCCATAAAGAATTCGACCGTTTCACCAAAATCAATACCGAGTTTTTCAAACGGAATACAAACATCAATAACATCGTTATATACAATTTTTATGCCATCAGGGTTATCAAGCGTCCACATGTTAGGATGTAAAACAGCAGTTAATCTTGGCGGATAAAGCGTATCTTTAACTAATGTTAGCGTAAGTTCATGTTCAAATTTTTCAAGTAAAATAGGATATGGATTATCGGTTTTACTGATTAATCTAATATATGCTCTATCATTAGTTTTACTTGCATTTCTAGTATAAATATAAAACTGATTAATTCTATCAACAAAACTGATTTCACCGGAACCTTTGTTTATATGGAGTCTAAAATAAATATTGTCTTTATCGCAACCGAAATTGATTTTATCAACATTTTTGTTTTCTCTAAATACAGGCCCGTCAATCATACTTATAGTTCCTGAATTGTACCAATCATCAGAGCTTTTATTTAAACCGTCCATTTGCGGTGTGATGTGACGTTTCGGATGCTTAAATGGTACATCAAGTGTTGTGATAAGAGTTTTGTCCAAATAATCAGGATACTTTAAGCCCAAAATTAAATAAACATTTTTTAGGCGTTCTCTGAACATATAGTCGAAAATAAAATCTTGACCTGAATTGTTCGGTTCACCATACCACCAAAACCAATCGCTGCCTTCTGCAATAAGCAATTCTCGTTTTGCAAGTTTGATTTGTGGATGGTTTTTATTTCCCTTAACAAAATTATCAAAATCATCTTTTGTTTGTTTTAAATAAGCCCAAGCCTTATTCTTTTCTGGTTCACCAATCCAATATTGGAAAGTTTTGTCAATCCAAGAACCTGAAAAAATTTTCTTCAAAGTTTTTTTGTGTTTATCATTTTCGATATAATCACTGATAAGTACCGTTTCAAGGCTCTCATCATTTTCTATAAGCGAATAAATATTTTCTAAAAATTCGATACCGTCGTTTTGATAATTTTCCCAACAATTTTCACAGTCGGAAGCAATTGTTAAAAGATGGGTCTTATCAGGAGATACAAGAAGTTTATTTTGTATCATTTTAATTTTTTCGTACAAATCGCCGGCAGCCATTTTCGGGTTTATGCCTGCGTATTCAAAGTTTATCAGATTTGGAATTGACCTATCTCTGAAAATAATATCTATGCTATTTTCTTTTGTTTGATATTCATAAACTTTCAACAAATGATAAGGATCGTTTAAATTACCTTTAAAATCCCTGATAAAATCAAAGTTTATAGAATTTGCAAGAACTCCTTCATCGGAAATTGTCCATTTAACGCCCGCTTTAGATAATAAGCCAAGAGTTTTTGGACCTAAACATAGTTCAGGTGGCCACATTCCTTTTGGACGCACGCCAAAAATTTCTTCTATTCTATCTAATGCACTTTTGATTTGGTACTTAGCGTCATCAAGCATTCCTAAATTAGCAGGCAGACCTTCTGTTGTTAAAACTGATTTTACGGAAGCTTTGACATCAATTAAAATTGGTAAAATAGCATGATAATAAGGACTTGTCGAAAGTTCTATTCTGCCTTCTTTTATATATTTCTTATAAGTTGGAATAATTTCTCTGATAATTGCTTTTTGAATTGATAAAATTTCAATTCTGTCTTCTTGAGTATAGTTATATTGCTTTTCCCACAACTCTTCTAAGCGAGGATAGCGCGCAAAATGAACAGGGTCAATCCACACGAGATTGAATAAAGCCATCAAATCTGAAAGTTCTTGTGCGCTAAAATCTTCTAATGTCGCAACATCTTTAGAAAAACGCTTTTGGTATAAATTTTTGTAGTTTTCACTACGATAAATCATTGTTTCGAATTTTGAACTGAAGAAGTTATTTAAAATAAACGCTTTTTCTTCGTCCGTCAAACGCTCGGTGTCAGATGCCGTTAATTCAGAATGAATGTCGTGGTACCCTTGTTCTGTATAATCAAGAATAGCATCCAAAAGCGCAGGAACAATGTTAAAATTTAATTTCAGTTTAGGAAACTTTTCTAAAAATAATACCATGTCCAGATAGTCTTTTACTGCATGTAACCTAACCCAAGGCATCAAATATGTGCCTTCCAACTCGTAAACCGGTTGATGCATGTGCCAATAAACGGCGAGAGAAAGTTTCTGCTTATTTTTCATAACTAGAGTATACTAAAAATTTACAAGCTTCGCAAGGATAAGTTACAGGTAAAATTTATATTTTGGGCATTATTAATTTTTCGGTTGGTAGACTTTAGTCTACCTTTAACATATTTTCTGTATCACCCTCATCAGAGCTCCGCTCAGCTTCTCCCCTCAAGGGCGAAGCCATAAATAAGTTGATTTAACGCAAGTAACGGCTTCTCCTTTTGAGGGGAGAAGCTGAGCGGAGCTGATATAAAGAGAACTTAATAATGTTTTTCAACACATATTCAATTGTTAAGAAAAATGCAAAATTGTTACAATTGGCGCAAACGTAGTAGTAGTAGTAGTAGT
>ERZ1034878.1145-NODE-1145-length-10247-cov-77.696036_pt1 | contig 10247 bp, 18 predicted proteins | sample MGYA00520593_ERZ1034878 | MGnify/ENA primary metagenome ERZ1034878 (study PRJEB33766, sample SAMN09781724) | gut metagenome | biome: gut microbiome | host: Homo sapiens | place: Madagascar | study: EMG produced TPA metagenomics assembly of the PRJNA485056 data...
CCCACTTCCTTTTGGCATTGCCCAAAAGGAAGCGAAAAGGCTAGTGTTTTTCATAGGTCGGGGAGCCTTGCGGGCTGAAAAGGAATAGAAGTGGAAAGGACTGCGCCCGATAATTCCCGAAGCAAGGAATATCCATCAAAAGAAAGTATATACTTTTTAACATAAAGTGTTAATAGAAAGTATATACTTTTAACATAAATTCCTTGCGTATTTCAGAAAAAAGTAGTATCTTTGCAGTAGAGAAAGGGGAAGGATAGTCCTTCCCCACCTCTTAACGCTATCGTATATGACATTTGAAGAATTATTTGAACTTGAGAGTTATTTGACTAATACATCTTTGTCAATTGACCATTTTGACTTAAAGGTCCTCATACCATTGAAGACCCTTACAGGTAAAACCAAATTTGGCGTTTGGGATGAACATAAATTAATCGGCAGATGGATTGTTGCAACAACGACATCAGCGGTTAAGGCTAACGATACTTTTATGTATATATTGACCCATTTTAGTCTTATGCCAAAAGTTTGCAATGTATTGATGATTATGAATAATATGGATGAATTTAAAATCTTAATAGGTGTAGACGAAACTAAGTAGTAAAGGTAACGAGGGGCTCACCACCCCTCAATAATCACTCGCTATCATGATTAAGGAATTTATAACATATCTAGTCTATACAAAGGGTTATTCAGAGAATACCGCTAGATTATACGAGAATATTTTGCACGCTTTTGCAATGTATATGAATGGGCGCAGATGGTCAGAAATCAGCGCAGAGGATATTACTAACTATCTCATCATCAAGAAGACCGCAGGCGCAAGCAATAATACTATCGTGGCTAATATATCCGCAATCCGTGGATTGTATAATTGGATGATGCGCAATTATCCTTTGCAGGAGAATCCCGCTAAGTTTATCGAATCCCCTAAAAAGGAAAAGCCTATTCCTCATGTGTTGAATGCTGATGATATTATCAAGGCAGTGCAGGAGGAGAAGAATCCCGACATCAAGTTATCTATAATGATAATGGTAACTACCGGTATGCGAGTTTCAGAAGCTAGAACCCTTACCTATGAGCAGATTAATATGAGCACCGCCCAGGCTGTGGTCAAGGGAAAAGGCAATAAGGAAAGAACTATCTTTTTCCCTTCATACATCATCGAAGCCATCAAGCTAAGAGGAAAGCAGGAGGGAGAAATCTTCGCAGGGTGGCAAGATAGGGAATTTCGCTACGCTATCTATCTCGCATTTGACAGAATCGGTGTAAAGATGTCCCCTCATTTGTTACGTCATACGTTTGCCAGCAATGCAATAAATAGAGGTATGCGCCTAGATGTCTTACGTGAGATATTAGGACATACATCTATCTCTACTACGCAAATATATATGCATACTAATAATATGGCTATGCAATCAGAATATAATAGAGTTATTAATTAAGCCCTAAGCGCAACACGGTTAAGCGCAAATATATGAAAGAGTTTAATAGTGAAATAATTTTCGAGGTAGATGGCTTGAAGATTTCAAGCAAAATGAAAAAAGCTATCGGGAAGTTAGAAAAGAAATATGGAAAGTTAAATAAGCGTTTCTTTATAGAAAGAGATGAAAAAGTAAGAGTTGGCAAAGGCTTCTATGATGGTTGCCAGCTTACAGACGATATTATCAAAAGCAGAAATATAGTTGTCGCTCATGATGGAACAATTTCTTAAATAATAAATATAAGGTAACGAGGGGCTCACCACCCATCATAATGCTATCGTTTTATAATTGCCAATATTAATAATAGGAGATAATAGTATGATGAAAGTATATTTTTTCACTACTGCAAGCTTATTACTTATTAAGTGTTTGGAGTGTATGGAAGTTGACTATGATATAAATCATAGTCCTCATGAATTTAACGATTTTGTTGCAACAGCAATAGTAAACGATATTCAGATAGATTTTATATTCGATTTAATAAATAAACACGACCCTCTTATAACATGCTATGACCAAGAAGAGTATGAGGAATATGTTAAAGAAGAAAGTCGCTAAAGGTTAATAATATGTATATTAAATAAGGTAACGAGGGGCTAACCACCCCTCACAATTCGCTATCGTAATATGAAAAAAGAAACCTACAAAAAGGAAGATTGGTTTATCCGCTTCTTAAACATTTTTATGATGCACGCCGGATATTGGCTCATCATAGCGTTGCTAATCCGTTATATTAATACTCATGAATAGAATGACATTATCACAGCGTAGCGCATTGAAAGCAACCCTCATGAGGGTTGCAGCGCTGCACCCTCATGGCGTGTTGATGTACGGAGAAGACAGCATAAATGAGCAGTCATTTTGCAAGCTGATACAGCTAGGGCGCAATCTCAGCAAGCTACTAGCTTGCACACGAATCGATATAAAGGGTATCGGCAACAATCCTAAGATAGAAGAAAAATTTGTCTCATGGCTTAAAAGCCATGTACGAACTCCTTCCATGGTGCCATTCTGCAATACTCTATTGTCCCCACATAATTGGCTACGCTACAATATAGCTGCCGATTTATATTGTCTACATCTAGGTATTGCTGGAGTAGATTATTACATGATACTCAAGGATGAGCATCTTAGATTTTTCAGATATAAAGCATTTAATCATGCCAAATAATCATTTTAATCGAGCAGGAGCAAAATATCTTTTGCTCCTCCTTCTCATAGAAATATTAATTTATAAAATCATTAAATTATGGCTAGACAAGTAACACAGAAAGCAATCTCTGCGAAAATCGACAATGAGATTTTTGCAGAAATGGAGTTGTATTGCAAGCGAACAGAGATTAAGCGAAACAAATTAATCAACGCAGCATTAAACGAATACCTCAAAATTCATTGGGTGTAGAATAGGTGGCGGCTTTCGCCCCCACCAAAGCCCACCCGCCACCCCTTTGTGCCGCCCCTTGCGGGGCGGTTTTTTTTGTGCAATAGTCGTTAATGGAAATAAACAAAGGTTAAAGTTAAAATGTTAAAATGTCAAAGAAAACTAATAAATAAGGACTAACTAGCAAAAACGTTGCGGGTAATTCGGGACTAACTCGCATTCAAAAAGATTTTGTACCTTTGCAAACGTGAAACTGCAGGCTGCTCGATATACCCCCATGGGGGGATGCAGGAGCACCCCCCTAGGGTCACAGCATGATACATTAACAATTTAAACTTATCAATTATGGCAAAGTCAAAATCATTTTTCGGTTTGCGTAAGGGTTCTACAAAGAGCCATACGTACTCTGTGTTAGACGGTCAGCAGGTCACCAAGGACCGTGTTTACGATGTTAAGAACCCACGAACCGAGGGTCAGATGAAGCAACGTATGCTCATGACCACCGTAGGCGCAGCCTACAAGTTTATGAAGTCTATAGCCGACCACTCATTTGAGGGAAAAGCTAGCGGTATGGCATGTATGCGCGAGTTCAACTCACGCAACCTCAACCGTTTCAAGAAAGCCGCTTCTGCTAACGGTCATGTAGCATTCAACGAATACAAGGACGGTGATATTAATCCACTTCCTTTCATCTTGTCTGCAGGTTCACTCGCAGGTTTCGACTTTAAGTTGAACGAATCTTCACAGCTTGAGATTTCTTTTGCTCCTGCTGATGCAGATTTCACGACAGCAGAAGGCATCTACGCAGCTATGGGAATCAAGAAGAACGACCTCGTTACTTTTTGTTCCGTTATTGGAGAAGGTGGCGTAGTCAATAACATTTTCGAGTATACAGCAGAGCGTTTCGATGTTGTGCGTATTGTAGCCGACAAATCAGGCGCTGTTGCTAACCCTATTGACGCTTTCACCGTCAGCACAAACAACACTGATGCAACCGTCAGCGCAGTTGTAGAGGGTTCCACACTCAAAATCACTAGCGGCGAATGCGATTTCGGTGCCGTAATACAGTCTCGTAAGGCTGATACAAACTGGCTGCGCTCTAGCGCTGTGATGGTTGTCTCAGCAGACCTCATCGACGGTGTGCAGACTGCTAATCAGCTTGCAACATACCCAGTGGGCACTGAACTTATCTTGAACAACGGACCAATGGAGAATCAAGGCGGCAGCAGTGCACCTGCACTTCCTACTCCTACTCTCTCATTTGCTCAGAGTTCAATCAACGCAAACGGTACCGCAACCGTTAACGCTCCACAGTTAAACGGAACTCCTGCGGGCGCTACTGTTACATACAGCTCGCAGAATCCAACTATCGCAACAGTAAACGCTTCAACGGGCGTAGTACAGCCAGTTTCAAACGGTACAGCAACAATCGTTGCGCGTACTAGCGCTACAACTGATTACGCAGCAGGGCAGGCTTCATTCAAGGTTGTAGTTTCCGGCATCGAACAGCAGGCACTCGTTGTCACTCCTTCAAGAATCACGCTTGATGCGAATTCTACAGCGAAGCAAGTGACATTTGAAAATCCAACCAACGCTGAGGTAACCGTATCCATGGGCGCAGATGTAAAGGGTGTAACAAATGCTGTTGCTGAGAATAAACAGAGCGTTACATTTACGCTGACTGATACCAAAAACGGAGTTGGCGGTACCGCAACTATTGCCGTAGCAGGAAAGCAGGCTACAGTAACTATCGTAGTTGATGTTGAGCCAAGCGATGTTGGTTTGTAAAGTCAATAGGTTATAGATAATTCAATTCAAGGGGTGATTGGGGTTATTTCCATTCACCCCTTAATTTTTAAATTTATGGCTTATGGACAGACATAGTAAAGATACGGTAGAATATTCTTCCGCAATTATATGTATTATGGCAGCTATCACTATCGGAATAGCTAGCATAGTTGTAAGTGAAACCCACGACATTGCAGCAGGGGTCCTAATCTTCGTTGCTCAGCTACTCATATTTTCTGCAAGCGTTTTTCATCTTAACTATAAACTAGGCCAATATGGAGAAACGAAAAATAAATCCACTGAAGAGTGATTACTTCACTCTGCAAGAACTCACAAAATCAACCACGGCCACAAGGCTGAAAATTGATAATACTCCTAACGCTGAAATATTGCGTAATCTACAATACGGAGTTAGTATGGTTCTTGATTCTCTAAGACGAATCCATCAGCAACCGATAGTAATAACTAGCGGATTCCGATGTGAAAAACTAAATAAAGCAGTTGGCGGTGTACCTAATTCATGGCATACCAAAGGCAATGCGGCAGACATACACATAAAAGATGTAGATGAAGCTAGAGAAATATTCGATATTCTCAAAACTCTCCCATCTGTAGATACTGCTTTGTTTGAACACTCTCAACATTCTCAATGGATTCACGTCCAGTGGGATATGACTAAGACACCACGACATCATTTCAACTTCAATTTCCGAGCCTAATGAAACAGATTATTATTTTCTTCCTCTTCCTCATTTTCTCTTCCTGCGCTTCCCATCGAACCATTCAGAAAGAACAAATCAAAGAGAATGTTTCAATCGATAGTACATTCCAACATGTACTCACGAACAGAAACATCGAAATTGAGTGGATATTTTCAGATGATACCGCCTCAATGCCTTATCAGCCTGGAAGAAATGACACGGCAGCTAAACCACGACAAAAATACTCTCCTCAGAAAATTCCGAGGTACGGAAAAATCAGAATCCACATATCAGACGACAGCGTATCAACAAAAGGCAAGGTAGAAGCAAATACCAAGATTAAAGCCAAAACGAAGAAAAAAGAGCCTGCCAAAGTGTTAAAACAGAAAAAGGCAAAAAAGCGCTATAATTTCATATACGTTATCTTAATCGGATTTTGTGTTAAATTCTTGTGGGATAGCAAAAATACCTTCAAAAAAATTTGGAGGATAATAAAATAAAGTTGTATATTTGCAACGCCAATGAAGGATAAGGGCAACGCAGAGGTGCGCCCCCCAACGGTCATTGGTCACGATAGCGAGAGCCGAGCGGACGAAGAAAACCTTCCCCGCTCGGCTTCATTCTTTTTATAAAAATCCTATTAACGATAATACACGTTATGGGGGTCGTGTTTCGATAGCACACCGATATATGATAAATAACAAAATTAAGCCTATGAACAAATTTGAAAAGGAAGTCAATGCTAACCAAGTCATGTTGATGTTAGTACATAATCCTCAATTGCGGGTATCTGATGTTGCATCAAAGCTATATCTAAACAAAGATAAAGCTAGAAGATTGTTAGATTGGATGGTCTATGAAGGTTACATCAAGAAAAAAGTAATCAAGTATGTTGGTAATGCCAACTTGAATGTATACACAAAATAATGGGACGGTTCTCGCTTCGTTGCAGTCGTAGAAAACCTAAGCCCTTGTTTTAAAACTTATAAGTTCAAAAAACATGGAGATAAAAGTATATCAAATCGGCAAAGTCATTAAATATAATGGCATAAGATTGCAAGTTGTCAAGGCTGTGCAATCCTGCCGTGGCTGTTACTTCAAGTTCTTGGAGCACTGCCACCCAGAAAAGGTTGGAGCCTGCTCTAAACCTTGGCGCCATGAGAATATCATCTTTCGCAAATACGATGAAAAGAGAAAGGAGAATTTACATGCAAGACAAAAATAAAGAAATTGTCACTATCACCGATGAAGGTATAGTCATTATCGATTATCTTATTGCAGATTACACTGTTCTTATCAAACTCATTGAAGAAGATAATTGTATGCTAACTTTCGATAGTGAAGAAGCTTACCAAAATTTAGTTCAAGGTATATATCAATACATACGAGAAAATTGTACCATTGAACTTGGAGAAAGAATAATTAAATTTATCGCTGAGGAATGGTCCCAGCAAGTAGAAATTCTAAATTATATTAGTCATGATTAAAGTAGAAGTAATTGGCAATTTGGGCGCAGACGCTCAATTGCAGGAGAAGAACGGAAACCGCTTTGTCTCTTTCCGTGTAGCCAACACAGACAAGTGGACGGATAAAGCCACTGGTCAAATTATCGAATCTACGCAGTGGATTTCGTGCACGCTCAATGGTGACGGTGGAGCACTCACACCCTACCTCAAAAAAGGTTCAAAAGTATTCATTCGTGGCAATGCTCAATTCGTAATTTTCAGCAGCGCCAAAACTCATCAGATGGAAGTCGGGGTTAATCTCTTTGTCAGAGAGATTGAACTTTGTGGCGGTCAGAAGGAGAATCAGCAGACAGCACAGCAGCCAGCGCAACCACCACAGCAGGCAGCGCAACAGCCAAATAACTCTCCCAGTTAAGGCCATAAAAAGTGAAAATATAAAAGACAAAAACGCTAAAAAAGATAAAATGGCTGCATTTTGTTTTTGTGATATTTGTGATTATAAGGATAATTGTGACTGCTACCGAAAAGTAGTTGTTTGTCCTTATATGAAAACAGATAAATAGAAATACATAAAAAAGAATGTGATATGAAATTAAATGAAATCACATTGAATCAGTATATCACCTATGCGGGGAACCTCTTCAAATGTATCTTCAAGCGCACTGCCATACTACAGAAGAAAGTTGAAGGCTTTAGCGGTATTTCCACCATCGCCAAACAACAAATAATCGATAGTATGCAGGAAGTTCTTGAAGATACTCAGACCATCGAACTAGAGACAGAAATGAACTATGAGGACGGTTTCCCGCATTCGACATATTGGCAAGAATTAAGAATATATATAGATAAGTATAAGACCCAACCATGGGCGCTTTATAATGATATGAGAAATCGAGAAGTGTATGGACTAAACACCTCATTTCTACTATATTATGCCAAAGGACTTGTAGAAGATATTCAGGTTCTTGAAGGATGGGCAGAAGAAGTAAGAATATAACTCAGAATAATATGGAAGCGAAAGTACATCATATAGCATTTGTGACAGCTAAAGAATTGGTTAAAGACGGATATCATGTTGCGGGTTTCGGTTTTGACGAACAAAAAGCCGAATCACGCTACAATCTTGTACATGAAAATGGAAACAAGATGGCTGTGGTATCAGTAGAAGCTGAAAACACAGTCTACATCTATAAAAATAATAAATTGAATAAAACGATAAAACTATAAATATCATGGAACCTGCTATTAAATGTGTAAATCTAGATTGGCTCGAAGTATATTGCATCGAGCCTATAGACATGCCCGCCCAATATTTCCAAAATTTGGGCTGGCAGGTCAACGTTCGTGAATATGGTACGCCATTATACCAAGAAATGTTCACTCTCTTGACAGAACACGGAAAACCATTCATAGAGATACGGAGAAACCCTTATTCTCTTAAAGAGAATGGTGGCATCTTCGAGCATGGCTCATGTCATATAAGGCTTTCTAATAGAACCTTGTATCAATACAACCCGATACAAATACTCCAAGGTTTTTTGGATAAGTACAACTATCAGTTAAAAGGTATCACACGTATAGATATTGCGTGTGACCAACTAGTGTTCGATAATGGAATGGATCCTCAGAAATTGATATCTGATTACATGGCGGGTTCCATACTCAAAAACCGCAATTCTCGCATCAATGTGCACGGAACAGAAAAGACAGATGGCAGAAACTGGAACTCCATAAAATGGGGTTCCGCTTCTTCCCCACTCTCTACAAAGATTTACGACAAGACGCTAGAGTTAAAAGAAGCTTCAGATAAACTCTACATAAAAGACGCATGGGTTCGTGCCGGATTGTGCGACCTTCAGAAAGTTGTCTATACTTACAAGGACAAGAAGACCGGAACAGAAGAGAAGCGAAGTAAAATGGTAATAGTCAAGGCAGGAACGAAGACCGAGGAAGAACGTACCATAGATGAGGTAGAAGAAGTCAAGATATGGCGAGTAGAGTTTTCAATCAAATCAGAAGCTAGACATTGGATAACGATAGATAATCAGCATACACTATCTATCAGCTTGACGAAATTCCAATCAAGAGAACGCTGTTTGTTGATGTTCCTACTGCTGTCAAAGTGGTGCATGAACTTTGTGAAAGCTGAGTATAACGAAGACGGTAACCTCATTCGAAAGGATAGATGTACTGCCATTCAACTCTACAGCGAGAAGAATCTAGAGAAGACATTTAAGCCGCACAGAGTAACCGAGCAGGAAGACCCAACACGCACTCAGAAGATTATATATAATCGACTTGTCAGAATGTCTCAAGATAGTACATACAAGCTACCCGATAATATTAAAAATATGTGTCTACAGCTTGCCAACTTCCTCACACGTTCACATGGGAACTACTACATGACCGATGAGCAGATGAAGCGAGCAGAAGCCCTCAGAGCAGAAATTGACGAGATGAAGGACGCTGAATTGCTTGCACTTGATACTTTCGAGGGGCTAGATTGGATTCAGAAATGGCAAGATAAAACATTAACAGCAAAAGAAAAAGCATACATTCAGAAACATAAGAAAGAATATATTGCCCTCTTCATCAAGAGGGCAGAAACCAACTACGAGAATGCAGCCAAAGAGATGCAAAGAGCGAAGGCAGATATCGAGTTTTGGAGCGGTAGAACCATGACCCCCGAGCAGAAAGAAATCCTCTACGATTTGCCATTCTAGACTGCAATCGATACCGTTATAGGTCAACTTCACAAGAGTTGACCCATAACCGTATATATCAACCACTTACGACATATAACTAAAGTTAAAATAAGATAGAAATTAACTCAAAAGAACAACAGATTATTGTTACTAACGCAACCTCAGATAATAAATTTCAGACGAAAAACACAAATCAATAATAAAATATCAGATAATGAAAAGAGACAGATGGCAAGTTGTCACCAAAATGCGCCTTTTAGGCGATACAGTAGTATCGCCGTGCGAATGACAAAACCCCCTCAAAAAATGTTCTATAACATAAAAAAGATACAAGAGCAATCTTCGGGAATCTAGAGAATTAATAGAAGAAGCTAACTTGCTCGCTTCGCTCGCAAGTTTCCCCTGCTCGCTTCGCTCGCAGGGGGCTAGCGGGCTGAAAACAGATGATATCAGATAAAACCGAGAGACAGCGAGAAAAGCGCCCCTGCTCGCTTCGCTCGCAGGTGCCATTCAGACGCCAACCCCCTACGCCCCCGCACATCGGGGGCTCAAATGCCCTGCCTATTGAGAGGAACAGCGGTGTCCGAGAGCCTTGCAGGGGCGGGTCCCGTGGCGGCACAGCCGCCCCCGCCCCCACAAGGCACTCGGGCGTATTTGTCGCCTAGCGGAAGCCAACCCCCTACGCCCCCGCACATCGGGGGCTCAAATGCCCTGCCTATTGAGAG
>ERZ1034878.1146-NODE-1146-length-10245-cov-12.620805_pt1 | contig 10245 bp, 6 predicted proteins | sample MGYA00520593_ERZ1034878 | MGnify/ENA primary metagenome ERZ1034878 (study PRJEB33766, sample SAMN09781724) | gut metagenome | biome: gut microbiome | host: Homo sapiens | place: Madagascar | study: EMG produced TPA metagenomics assembly of the PRJNA485056 data...
GGGGGCTTATTTAGTTGCATAAATCGAACGTCTTTAGTTCCCTCCCTCGGGGGAGGGGGAGGGGAGAGGGTATTATATACATTTAAGAAACTAAATTTGCTCCAACCGACATGATAACCATCCTCATCAGGCTTCCGCTCAGCTTTAAATTCGGGTGGGGGCTGATTGAAGAATAATTTAATAATACCCTCTCCCGCCTTCGGCACCCTCCCCCGAGGGAGGGATGTACTTGTGTTTGATGAGCACTCAAAAATCATCTTTACAAAATTTAACAAATTTTAAGTTTTGAGCTTGAAATTTTTATAAAATGAGTAATAATAAGTATATACATTATATACCTTATTCTACCCCAAATATGATTCAAAATCGTGTAATACATAAAATTTCCCCTTAAAAGAATAGGATAGGTATAACTATTTAGACCCAAAAAATAGATGGAACTATAAAACATGAGGATTGTGTTGGCGTGAAGAAGATTTTAACCGTTGAAAATTGCAATGCGACCAAGAATGATGTAAAACGCGTAACGTTGAAAAGTTTACATTTGGCTTTAGTTGTTGGCGTGATGTTAATAGGCGCGCAGGCTAATGGTGCGACTCTTGATGACGTTGATTTGTCTTTAAAACCTAAAAATATGCCAACTTTGGATTATTTGCATAAAAATAATGTAATGATTCCTCAGAAAAACAGTGTGCCTATTTTATCACCGAATAGCGGTTATCGCTTGACAAAAGTTGATGCAAAAGCAGATGGTTCAAAGCCTGATGGTGATAATATTATAACAAAATTTGAAGTTGTTAATGTTAATAAATATTATGACAAAACTACTGGAGAACTCGTAAAAAAACCACTTGAAGGAGTGGATTATAAAGTTGTGCAAACAAAGGAGTTTACTCCTGTTTATTATTCAGTAGATTTGAAACAAACAATATACGGTCATCAAGACGCAGTAAATAAAGAGGTGAAATACTATTCCTGGTCAGGAAGATCTTTAACTGAGGGTACGAGCGACAAATACGATATTATTTATAACGTTGATAAAGATAGAGTTTCATCAGGACGCATTGATACAAATCAAAATGGGGCGAATATTAATAAGGATTTTATAGGCAATAGTACAAACTATTCGGGTGGTGCGATTGTCAATGGAAGAAATAGTACTATCGGTGATATAACAGGTGATTTTATAGGTAATAGTGCAGACTCGGGCGGTGCTATTTGCAACTTTGAAGGTACTATCGGTAATATTACGGGCAATTTTATTGGTAATAGCGCAAAATATGCAGGTGGTGCTATTCTCAACCAGGGTATAAGGCAAACAGATAACAGTCAAGTTCCTACATCTCTTGCAGATTCAGATGATTCTCTTGAAGCGATGAATAATAATGTCTATAGTACAGTTATTGGCAATATAACAGGCAATTTTATTGGTAATAGCGCAAATGATTCAGGTGGAGCTATTGCTAATAGTAATAGTGCTATAGGTAGTATAACAGGTGATTTTATAGCTAATAGCGCAAATAATGCAGGTGGTGCCATTGCTAATGGTGGTAGTGCTATTGATAATATAACAGGTGATTTTATAGGCAATAGTGCAATGTCAGGTGGTGCTATTGCTAATGGTGGTAGTGCTATCGGTAGTATAACAGGTGATTTTGTAGGTAATAGCGCAGACTATGCAGGTGGTGCTGTTTACAATTATGCAGGTACCATCGGTGATATAACAGGTGATTTTATAGGCAATAGCGCAAGCAGAGGTGGTGCTATTTACAACTTTGATGGCAATCAAGCTGTTCCAGGTTCTCTGACACCTTCAGATGATTCTCTTGAAGTGATGAATAATAATGCCTATAGCACAGTTATTGGTAGTATTACAGGCAATTTTATTGGTAATAGCGCAAATGATGGTGGTGGTGCTATTTACAACACTGAGAGTGCTATCGGCAATATAACAGGTGATTTTATAGGTAATAGAACTTACCGTCACGGTGGTGCGATTTACAACGATTATGATGCTATTATTGGTGATATAGCAGGTGATTTTATAGGTAACGGTGCAAAAAACTATGGTGGTGCAATTTATAACAGAGGTACTATAGGTGATATTACAGGTAGCTTTGTAAACAATTACTCCAATTATTTTGGTGATAATGCTTTTGGTGGTGCGATTGCTAATGTTGATCTTGGTTCGATTGGTGATATTACTGCTGATTTTATAAACAACAACGCAACCACTGCCGGTGGTGCTATATACAATGACAATACTGTTTTTAATCATGGGCCAGCAGAAAGAGATACCGGCATTTTTATCGGTAATATAACCGGTGATTTTATTGGCAATAGTGCCGGTAAAGCAGGTGGCGCGATTTATAACGCAATTTCAGAGCCAAGACCGCAAATTGCTGATGAAGATTTAGATGATAGCAATGCAGACTCTGAAAATCTTAATACTTTAGCAAATCGTAGTAACATCGGCTATATCAGCGGTAGCTTTATAGGTAACCATGCCGGTGAAATAGGTGGTGCAATTTATTCTAACAGTGATATAAATATTTTAGCAGATGGTAAAACCTCTGTATATCAAGGTAACTATACAGAAAAAAACGGTGTAAAAGATGACAACGCCATTTATATGGATAATCAAGCCACATTAAATTTTAATATGAAAAACAACGGTAAAATCTATATGGCGGATAATATAGATGGTGCTATTGATGTAGATTTTGATGACAATAGTCTATCTACTTACAATGTAAACATTAAAGGTGATGACATCAACAACACAACCTTCTACATGTTAAATGACATCAGAAATGCAAATGTAACCTTTGATAATACGACTATTAACACAATAAACAACCAAGTTCACGTATACAACTTCAACTCTTTGGCTGTTGCATCTGACACAAATTTTGTAGCAGACGTAGATTTGGCTAACGCTCAAATGGACAGAATCACAGCCAATTCTTATGGCGCACACCAAGGAAATTTGAATGTAGTTGGTATGAATTTGTTATCCGACGCAAAAGACCCGATAACAGAAATCTATTTTGCAGAACAAGGTTTGAAAGATAACGTAATAAATGGAGTATCTAAAGCAGGCGAATACAATTTGCCAAACGGTGCTCAAACAACTTTCTATACTCCAATTTATAAGTACAGTGCAACATACGACAACAGAAATGATGGTGGCTATTTTGTATTTGATAGAATTTCAGCAGGAAATAGCTCAGGTAATCCGAGCGATAACTACAACCCTGCAGTACTATCACCATCCGTTGCTTCACAGTCCGGCGCGTATTCAACGATGAACCAAACATTTAATTATGCGTTCCAAAACTCCGATAATTTTATGGCAATACCTTATTTGGAACGTGTAGCGATGCGTTCTGCGAACATGTATGCTATGACTCCAACCGGTGATGCAACTGATGTCGGAACCTTCTCTCCATTATTTGACGCAAAAAATGAAACTTATAGTGCGTGGGTGAAACCATATGTAAGTTTTGAGAATATTCCGCTCAAAAATGGTCCAAAAGTTTCAAACATTAGTTACGGCAGTTTGATAGGTTTTGATACTCCATTAAAATCCGTAAGCCGTGGTTGGGATAGAACTTGGACAGGTTACATCGGTTATAACGGAGCAAGCCAAAGCTTCTCAGGCGTAGACGCCACTCAAAACGGCGGTTTACTTGGTGGAACTTTGACGATGTACCGCGGTAATTTCTTTAACGCTACAACGCTTTCAACAGGTGCAATTGTCGGTGATAACCGTACGATGTATGGTACGGACAATTATACAATGCTTATGGCTGGTATTGGTAACAAAACAGGTTTTAACATAGAGTTCAAAGATGGATTGTTCATCGTTCAACCAAACTTGTTATTGAGTTATACATTTGTTAATACATTTGATTACACAAATGCAGCAGGTGTTAGAATGAAGAACGACCCATTACACGCAATCCAAGTTGCACCGGGTGTAAAATTAATAGCTAATACTAAAAACGGTTGGCAACCATATATCGGTGTAAACATGATTTGGAATATTTTAGACAAATCAAGAGTTACCGCAAATGATGTGAGATTGCCTGAAATGAGTATCAAACCATACGTTCAATACGGTCTAGGTGTCCAAAAACGTTTTAAAGACAGGTTTATGGCATTTGGTCAAGCGATGATTCAAAACGGCGGCCGCAATGGTATTGCGTTGTCCGTAGGTTTCCGCTGGGCGATTGGAAAGTAGAATTATGTTTTAATAATCTTGCACAATTCTTCCCGGTAAATGATTTTGCTGAACCGTATACAACAAAGATTCTGCGCTTTGTTTGTTCTTAAAAATACCAACTTGTAATGTATAATTATTAGAACCGATACATTTTACAATAGGATTTAAACCGTTACCTGATTCTTGAATAATATCTTTAGCTACTTTTGCTTGTTCTGCAGAAGTATAAGAACCTACAAAAACTTTATAAACTGGATCAGCCTGAACAGGTTGCGGAGTTACTGTTTCAGCGACATTATTTTCTTTAACTGTTTTTGATTGGTCAACCACAACATCCGTCTGATTATCAGCCTTCTGCGGTACATCATCAGGTTTTGACATCAAATCTGAAAAACTTCTACCTTGGTCTTCACTCTGAATCATTGATAATCTATCATCAACATTTTTTGCTGTTTCTTCTTGTTGAGAATTATCTTGATAATCACCGATTGAAGTATCAACCGTTGGTGAAAAAGATTTAATTAAAAATGTAAAAACAATAAGCATACCAAAAAAAGAAAGCACGAAAATTTTCAAAAGCGAATTATCCTTTTGAGCTTCTTTTTTCATGTATTTTTTATAACCAAACTGATTTCCCATTAAACTTATACTCCACGGACTTTAGTGCTAGCTAAATTAATATCTTCCAATTCTTCTGCATATCTTTTCATTACTTCAAGTGCAAAGTCTTTTATGTCTGTTATACCTAATTCACTCGTTAAGCCTGATGCTTTTACAGGTGCGCCTTCTGATAAAATATTTAAACCTGTATGAATTAGAATTGAAGTTGTTGATTTTGTTGCAATAGAAACTGACAATTTTCTACCATCAATCATCAAATCATCACCGTTTCTTACAACAAAAATTCCTCTTTCTTCAAGCAACTCTTTTATTATACATATCAAAAGTCTTTGTCTGAAAACACCTTCAACTAAATTTACGTTGAATTGTTCTGTTATAAAGCTTAACATTGATTTGCTGTAAATCGGTTCATTGTTGATAACATCTTCTATATCAACCATTTCAGTTAAAGCAACTTCACATTCACCAATAAATGCAACAATTGCATCACCTTGTAACTTAAAGTTTTTGTAAATCCAATGTGGCGCAAGTTGTGAACCAATATACTTAATTTCTTTTTCAATTAACTTTGTATGCATCATTCCTCAAACAAAATACTTATGTATTTCTCTCCCTTATTAGCCATTAATGCGTTCTTCAAGTGTCTGCAAGATTCACAAACTCCGCAATGCTTTGGCTTTGAACTGTAACAACTCCTTACAAGCTCTAATGGAATTGAATTCTCCATCGCAATCCTAACTATATCATCCTTGCCACAATTTATCAAGGGGGCTACAACCTTTGGTTTTTTAAGAGTAGAACTCTCAAACACTTTTGAAATCTGTTCTCTAAATTCTTCTGTATTGTCTGAAAAAGTTTGTCCTTCATCTTTATTAGCACCAAACAAAATATAATCATATCCGAAAGAATCGGCAAATGAGGCTGCAATATTTAAGAATAAACCGTTCCTATTCGGCACCCAAACATTCGATGCACTTTCTTTTGTACCCAAATTATCCGTTGGAATTTCATCATCCGAAACCAAAGACGTATGAGTGATTTCTTTGAGCCAATCCAGTTTTATAACTTTATGTTTAATATTATAAAATTCAGCAATTTTTTTAGAGGTTTCTATTTCTTGTTTTGCAGATTTTTGTCCATAATCAAACGTTAAAGCCAATTCTATACCGTATTTTTCCTTTGTATAACCTAAGGCCACCAAGGAATCCAAACCGCCTGATAATAAAATTACAGCCTTACTCATCTTCTTCGCCTTCTTCATACTCTTCTATCATACTTTGCGCTTCTTCTTTCAAGAATTTTGAATACCCGGGAAGTGAAATTACTTCATCCAAAATATCACGCCCAATAAGATTATACATAGCCACAAGCGCATTTCTCTGAACTTCTTCATCTTCATCTTTTAAAGCTGTTCTGATTAAATCTTGCGCTTCATCATACTCACTGTTCATCAACGCTTCAATCGTATTAATTCTCACCATTGGCGAAGAATCCATCATTGAGCTTTTAAGAACTTTTAAAACTTTTTTGTTATTAATATTAAGTTTTCCTAAAGCTTCAATAATTTTTTCTTTTAGGAATGAAAACTTATCCCACAAACCTTGTTTTGATTCCATAATCGCAACAAGCGGATCTATTGCGCTTGTATCTCCTAAAAGCCCCAGTGCAAAAGTCGCAGATTCCTTTACATAAACAGATTTCTCATCTTCATCTTGTACGACATCAATTAATGGCTCAACAGCAAATCTATCACCAATTCTACCTAATGCATCCGCGCATGCCAGACGTATTTTGTAATTCTCTCCCTTGTTATTTAAGCAGTACAAAAGCGCACCAACAGTTGAAGTGTCTTTATAATTAGAAATAGCTTTGGCGCACATTACACGTGTATTAATCATGCTATCTGTATCATCACATTCAAAATTCTTAAGAAGCAATAAATTTAGTAATATTGAAAGTGTTGAAGAAGCTTTATGAGCATCAGCAAGCTTTATAATGCCTGTTAATATTTCAGGATTTTTAACATTTGTCAAAAAATAGTTATAGATTTCTACGAGTTCATTCTCATCATAGAACTCTTCTAAATTTGCAATATTATTAATCACATTCTGCGGGGTATCTTTATCAACTCCGCAACGCTCCAATATTACACTAAAATCCAATACTTTATTATCCACAAGAGTAAAATACAACAAACAAGGTTTGTTGGCAATCTTAAAACGATAAATAAAAAAATGATTATTACTAAATTTTAGCGTGCAATTGTAAATATTTGTAACAATCTCTTCAAAAATACTAAAGTTTTTCAAAAATGTGCCGATATATATACCAAAAGTAGGATTGTAGTATTAGGAAATAATAGAAAGGAGTTACAATGACTACAAATGGAGTTAATTTTCAAAAGGCAGTAGATTATTGTGTGCTTAATGGTGCAACAGTACAAGAAAGTGCTGCAAAGTTCGGTGTTGATATGGCACAACTTTCAGAATTTATTACAAAAGCTATGAACCCAAATGGTGGCGGTGAAGTTGGAGACTTCACCCAATTTAGCAGTCATATTGCTAATAAAGAAATCGCCCATGCACAAGTGAAAATTGGAACAAAAGAATACACTGTTTCAGTTGTAGGTGCAAAAGGTGAACAAGGTGCTTCTGCAAAAATTTATGACAAAGATGGTAATATTGTTCCATTTAGTCAGTTTGACAAAGATTATGCTTTTTCAGTTGATGACGATGGACGTATTAACATGAAATTAAAACCAGGTTCAAAAGCTCCAACTGCAAAAGTTACTCAAGAAACTGATGGCAAGGGCAATTGGTTCGATACATTCGCTAACTTCTGGCGAAAAGGTAACAAGAACGCTGTTGAAGGCAAAGCTTACGAAGTAGGTTCTGCGGTTGCCGATGATGTAGTAATTGTTGCTAATAGAACTAATACAGCTCCTGCAGGTGCTCCAAATGGCGTTGATAATGGTGTTGCAACAAAAACTATGGATGATGTTTATGCACAATATGCACTAGATAAACCTCAAGCTGATAAAGCAGAAAATGCAGTTAAAAATGCATTTGCAAAAATGTCACCTGAAGATAAAAAACAAGCTACTGATATTGCAAACGCTGTTATTGCAAAAGCAGAAGCTGGTGATACAAAAGGCGCACAAGAAGAAGCTTCTAAATTAGACAAATTTATGGGTGATGTATTCGGTGGTCTTGGTTTGATTGACTTACCTGAAGAAGCCAAAGTGGCTCTTTTGGTAGTTGGTATTGCCGGTCTTGCTTATGCAGCAGCTGAAGCAGGAGTTGCTGCCGTAACATCAAAAGTTGCACAAAGAGCAGCCGCAGTGTTTGCTGCAATGGGCTTGACAAGTTGCTCTGCAGATGATGGTATAGGCGGTAAAACTGAAATTAATCAAAACGTAAATATTACAATTACTCAAAATAGTAGTTTAGAAGATGCATTGGATGCATTAATTGAAGGTCAAAAAGTTCAGACAGAAATTCTGCAAAAGATTCTCGAAAGAGAAATTGAAAATGGCATGACTGCAAAAGAAATTCTCGATCTTTGTGGTGGTAATGCTCAATTATTGGCTAAGATACTAGAATCTATGACAGAAAATAATAATCTGCTCAAAGAAGTTAAAAATAGCATCAATTCCGGCACTGAAAATATTATGAATGCTTTAGTTGATATCAAAGGCAGTGTTGATAATATTGCGGACCTTATTAAAGAGTTCCCTGAATATACAACTCAACTAAATGAAATTATTAGTGGAATTAAGACCGGTAATAAATCAATGTCTGAGGTAAAAGATTTGATTGAGCAAGTCTTGAATCAAGCAGTTAAAAATGGTGATACTCAAGTAAGTATTTTGAATAAACTTAACGAAATTCAAAATGCTAACAAATCAGATGGTGAAAAACTTGCTGACATGTTGAAATTGTTAGGTGAAATCAAAGTTACATTAGATGGTATTGCAGGTGATTTGAAAGCTCACTTCAAGAATGATGCAACAGTTAATAAATACCTTGAACAAATTCTTGCTGAAGCTAAAAAGAACAATGCAAAAACTGATGCAACAAATGAGTTATTGCAAAAATTGTACACATTAGTTGAAAAACTTGGTTCTAAGGGTGATGCAATGGGTAAAGAAATTATTAACGCTATTGCAAATCTAGGCTTGGATATGACAGCTAATTTCGATAAGTTATTGGATGCTGTAAACAATGGTAATGTAAAATTAGATGACATTACAGCTTTATTGCAAAAAATCAATGCCAATGTTGTTAAAAATGGTGAAGACGGCAAAAAACTGGGCGATCAAATTCTTAATTACATTGCAGCTGTTGGTTTTGAAATGAACCAAAACTTCTCTAAATTACTCGATGCAGTAAATAATGGTAATGTTAAACTTGATGATATCAAGGAATTAATTACTCAATTGACTACCCAAGTAAAACAAAATGGTGAAGACGGCAAAAAACTTGGAAAAGAAATCCTAGATGCAATAAACAAACTTGGAGTTGATATGAATACTAACTTCGCTGCGGTATTAGAAGCTATCAACAAGGGAGTTGCCGGTGCTGATTCACTCAGAGACTTGTTAGAAAAAGTTCTTGAAAAACAAGATAAAAATACAAAAGCTATTATTGAAGCTATCGGTAATATAAAAGTTGGTTCAGGCGGAACTGTTGATCTATCAAGTATCGAAAAAATGCTTGCAGAACTTCTTAAACAGTCACAGAAAAATGGTAATATCTTGTCTAATATTGACGCAAAAACCGATGTTATTGCAACAACAACTAAATCAATCTTGGAAGCTCTTAACAAAGAATTCGGCAAGAATGATGAAAGATACAAGAATATTAATAACTTGTTGACGGTAATTGCTAATAAGAACAATGGCAATGGTAACGATAAAGTATTGTTAGAAAAACTTGATAAAATCTTACAAAAACTTGATGAAATCAAGGATGCAATCAAAAACCATAAAGTTGAAGTTGATGTAACAGGTAAAGTAACTTGTGAATGTAAATGCGGCAGCAAACATGAAGGTATTCTAGGTGACTTGAATAACCTCTTAGGATAAGACTGAATATTAAATTAACAAAAACCACTGATATTTTATCGGTGGTTTTTTGTTTGCATAATTGATATTATAAACTATCTATATCACCCTCATCAGGCTTCGCCAGCTTATAAAAGTTAAACTTCTTCCTTAGCTACTTTGTCACCTGCTTCTACAGGAGCTTCTTTAGTTTCAACTTCTTCACCTTTGAATGCAGGAGCTTTAGGTGCTTCTTCAGTTTCTACTTCTTCGCCTTTGAACGCAGGAGCTTTAGGAGCTTCTTCAGTTTCTACTTCTTCGCCTTTGAACGCAGGAGCTTTAGGAGCTTCTT
>ERZ1034878.1148-NODE-1148-length-10225-cov-4.555556_pt1 | contig 10225 bp, 8 predicted proteins | sample MGYA00520593_ERZ1034878 | MGnify/ENA primary metagenome ERZ1034878 (study PRJEB33766, sample SAMN09781724) | gut metagenome | biome: gut microbiome | host: Homo sapiens | place: Madagascar | study: EMG produced TPA metagenomics assembly of the PRJNA485056 data...
GCCAAAAGACAGGTTTTCGGCGCGGCGGCGAGCTTGCCTCCTCGTTCATGGAAGCCGAGCATGAACAGCCCGCGTTCGTCGCGTCCGCCTGCGAGCTCAAGCTTATTGCGGTATCCCAACTGGCGTTTTGATCCCACGGATTCTCCCACCAGTTCTTCCGCACGATCCTTGGGAATGCCGCCGATTTTCGAGAGTTGGCTTACTACGCTGGCGCGTTTAGCCTGCAATTGGGATTCGTAAGACAGGTGCATCCAGGGGCATCCGCCGCATACGGCGGCAAAGGGACAGGGCGCCTCAACGCGGGTGGATCCCTTTTCGTAGAATTCGGTAATGGTCCCTTCGCGGAAACCCTTAGTTTCGCGGGTGGTTTCGACTTCGACCACGTCGCCTGGTGCGCCGCCGGCGACGAACATCACTTTACCGTCATCGGCGCGTCCAACCGCGTTTGCTCCATAGGTCATACCGGTGATCTCGATGCGCATTATGGTCTCATCCTTTGGTTTTCGTGGGGAAATAAGAATGTTGTAAATCATAACGTATAATATGAGCACTTGGGCCCTCTTAGCTCAGGGGATAGAGCGTCTGCCTCCGGAGCAGAAAGCCGCAGGTTCGAATCCTGTAGAGGGCACCATTTTTTTGAAACACGAAGCAGTTAGGGGAAACCATGGCTTTGTACACACCTAAATATCAGCCCAATGGCAATGAGGTAGCAGTGATCAAAACCTCCAAGGGCGACATTCGCGTCGAGCTTGCTGGCAACGATGCTCCCATTCATGTGGGCAATTTTGTAGAACTTGCTCAGAAGGGCTTCTACGACGACCTCAAGTTCCATCGCTACGTTCCCGGATTTGTAATCCAGGGCGGTTGCCCCAACACGCGCGATCTTGATTCTGAACAGGTAAAGGCCGCAGAGGGCAATCCCTTTGCTCGTCTTGGCACCGGTGGTCCTGGCTACACCATTCACGAAGAGTACACCACCAACCCCAACAACAAGCATCTTGACGGCACGCTGGCCATGGCCCGTTCCCAGGATCCGAACTCTGCGGGTTCTCAGTTCTATCTGTGCCTCGGCGCTCAGCCTTTCTTGGACTCTGGTTACACCGTATTCGGCCAGACGGTAGAAGGCCTTGACGTTGTTGGTCAGCTCCGCGTAGGTGACGTTATCGAAACTATCGAAATCGAGAACGCCAACTAACAGCGCGTATTGGCCCAAGCTGATATGCTTCGGCTGATTCTTCTGCGTCCTTAGGACCAGTTCGAGAAACGCAAGAGAGGAACCGACGATACATGAACAATGAGACTTTTCAGCAAGCGCGCAGCGCATACGTTTCGAAGCAATTTGACGTAGCGCTTGCAAAGTTCACCGAATGCCTTGAAGACACCTCCGTCGAAAAGGCTCCCGGCGAAGTTGGCTTGCTGTATCACCAGATCGGCAACTGCCTGGTGAAGCTCAAAGACCCGAATGAGGCTATCCATGCGTATTCCCAGGCTTTGGTGGATACCTCCTACGACGCCTCTGGCTCGGTAAGCTACAACTTGGGCATGGTATATGCTTCTCAGGGCGATTTCGAAGACGCTATCACCAACTTTAAAGCTGTAACGGAAGATTCCCGTTATGCTACCCCTTATAAAGCATATGTTGCTTTGGGAAACTCTTTGCTCAAGTTGGGTAAATCTGCAGAGGCAGGTGCCGCTTTCCGTGCGGCAGCATTGGATGAATCGAATCCCGATCCTACGAAGGCGTTGCTGAACCTGGGCGTGTGCTTCATGGCCCTTGATCGCCCGATGGACGCTATCGCATCCTATGAAAGCGCCCTTCAGTTCGACATGAAGCCCGAAACCCGTAACAAGATCTTCGCCAACATGGGCCAGGCTTATGTTGCTGACGGCAAGATGGAAAAGGCGGTTCGTGCTTTCGAGTCTGCCTTGGCCGACAAAACCTACGTGTTCAACGATGCTGCGAATGTTGATTATCAGCGTGCTGTTGCCGCCGTCGCTGCTGGCAACACGGGGGAAGTCGAAGCCGTTACGCCAGAAGAAGTATCTTCCGCCAGCACTCATAACGATCTTTCTGGTTTGGATGTCCAAGGCGATGGCGTTCCTATTGAATCGTCCCGTCTCGATCCTTCCGAAATGGGCACCATGCAGCTGTCTGAAACCAGCATTATGCGCGAAATTGCCGCAGCAGAGCAGGCGGGCAGCCAGTACTTCCAGGAAGCCGAGCAGGATTTTCAGGATTGGGGTCAGCCTCTTAAGAAGAAGCGCCGCCACCGTGGTCTTAAGGCGTTCCTTATCATTCTCATACTCATTATCATCGTTGCAGGTGGTGGTGCCTTCGCTTACACGCAAGGTTACGGCATGCCCTCCCAGCAGGATCAGGTAAACGCTCTGTTCGCCGATCCTCAAAACGCCGATGTGTATGCTGCTAGCGTTGACGAAAGCAAAAAAGCCCGCATTGCTGATACGGTTACCCAGGGTGGCCAGGTTACCATCAACGGTACCACCAACAACCTTGGCACTGCTGAGGTGTATGCAACCGCAACCACATCGCAGGGTGGCGAAGTACCGTACCAGATCTCCATGGTACGCGATGGCTTGGGCTGGAAGGTTTCCGGCGTGTCGCTTTCCTTCACCAGCCAGTCTTAACCCTATTCGATCCGGGGTTTGCCCCGTTTCATATCGTCAGTAAGAACGAAACGTTCATTTGAAAGGAACCAACATGGCAATTGAAAAGACCTACAGCATGATCAAGCCCGACGGTGTTCGCAACGGTCACATCGGCGAAATCGTTAACCGCTTTGAGCGTGCTGGTCTGAAGATCGAGCGCATGGAAATGGGTATGGTTACCCCCGAGCAGGCTGCTGCTAACTACCAGGAGCACGAGGGAAAGCCTTTCTATGATGGCCTTATCTCCTACATCACCTCCGGCCCTGTTGTTAAGATGGTTGTTTCTGGCGAAGGCGCTGTTGCCAAGTGCCGCTCCCTCATGGGCGCTACCAACCCTGCAGAGGCAGCTCCTGGTACCATCCGTGGCGACTTCGGCCTGATCATGGACGAAAACGTAATCCATGGCTCCGACTCCGTTGCTTCTGCTGAGCGCGAGATCTCCATCTTCTTCTAAGCTTTTTTGATTACGTCGTTTCGAGAATGACACTACATTTGCTTAAGACGCAATGATGCCGTGCGAGCCCCTGATGGCGCAGTTGGCGGCCCAAGCGACCTCGGTGCACAAAGCGTGCCCGATGGTCGCCTTCCTGTCATCTGCATTCATCAGGGGCTCGTTTGATGGGGAAATAGGGACAGGTGCCAGATTCCCACTTCAAGTGGGAATCTGGCACCTGTCCCTATTTTCCCACCTTCACGGTTTCTGCACGTGCATTTATGCTGTGTGATAGAATCTGTTCTTACGATTGCACAATACTGTTTAAGGACGATTAATGTCTTTCCTTGATTTCATACAGAACGCCACCTCGTCGTCTTCGTACGACATGGCTATCGACCTTGGCACCGCCAATACACTCGTAGCCATCACGGGGCAGGGCATCGTCATCAACGAGCCTTCTGTTGTTGCCATCGAGCGCAGCACCCACCGCGTTCTTGCCGTTGGTCATGAAGCAAAGAACATGATCAACCATACGCCCGACACCTTTTCCGCAGAGCATCCTCTGCATGATGGCGTTATCGCAGACTATGACGTAACGGAGGCTATGATCTCCGCATTCATCAATAAGGCAGCTCCGCGTCGTTATCCCTGGCAGCCAAAGCCGCGTATCGTGGTATGCATTCCTTGCGGTGCCACTTCTGTAGAGAAGCGCGCTGTTTTCGAGGCTACCATCCAGGCAGGCGCTCGTCAGGCGTACCTCATTGAAGAGCCTATGGCTGCTGCCATGGGCGCTGATCTGCCTGTAACCGAGCCTACCGGTTCGATGGTTGTTGACATCGGCGGCGGCACCACCGAAGTTGCCGTTATTTCTTTGGGCGGCATCGTAACTTCTTCTTCCCTGCGTCTTGCCGGCAATCGTCTTGATGAAGCTATTGCGGTTCATTTGCGTGATCTTCTTGGAATCAAGATCGGTGAACGCACAGCAGAGGTCATCAAGATTAAGATTGGATCCATTCTGCCCTTTGAAGACGGTCGTGAACGCGACATGATCATCTCTGGTCAGGACGTGCTTACCGAGCAACCCAAGGAAGTAACCATTCAATCGGAAGATGTGCGTGACGCGCTGCAGGCTCCTATCGATGAAATGGTTGTGCATATCAAGGAAACGTTCAAGAAGACCAACCCCGACTTGGCCTCCGACATCATTTCCAACGGCATTCTGCTTACGGGCGGCGGCGGTTTGCTTGCCGGTTTGGATCGTTATCTTTCGCAGCAGCTTGAGATTCCGGTTTGGACCAGTGAAACGGCGCTTACCAATGTTGTTTCGGGTTGCTTGAAGGTTCTTGAAACCCCCACAGCACTCAAGCAGATTCTTATGAGATCGAAATAGGAGATCCTTTTACGATATGGCCCTGAATTTGAACGAAAAAAAGATCCCATTCGGCGGCCAACTTGGAGGGACGGGGTTGCTGATCATCTTGCTGGTGGTCTCTCTCGTCCTTGTCATCGTCTATTCCCGTGAGGGAGACGAAGGCGCTCTGCATTCTTTGCAAAATACTACATCAGCGGTTTCCTCGCCCCTGTCTTCTGCAGGGACGGCCGCTGGTTCTTTGGCGGCGTCTGCTTCGGCTTCGCTGGAAGACCTTACGGCCGATGGTCAAACCATGAGCCAGCTGAAGGAAAGCAACGCACAACTTTCCCAAATGGTGGTCGAGCTTGAAGAGTATCGCCAGGAGGCTTCGCGCCTCGAAGCGCTTATCGGCATTCACGATGTGTACGGGTTCTCTTCGGTTGCCGCCCATGTAACGGGCTATTCCTCCGATTCCTACAATCGCATTATCACCATTGACGTTGGTACGGCATCTGGTGTGAAGCCGGGATTGCCCGTTATGGGATCTACGGGAGTGGTTGGTCAGGTGGTTTCCTGTTCAACCTATACGTCTGAAGTGCGATTGCTCAACGATGCTCAAAGTGGCGTTGCCGTGATGCTCCAAAGCTCTCGTGCCGAAGGCATTCTTTCCGGATCGGTGGAAGGCGTGCTGTATCTTCAGGGCGTTGATGAGGGCACCGAGGTAAAAGAGGGCGAAGCGGTTATTACCACAGGCCTTGGCGGAGGCTACTTCCGTGGATTGGTCGTAGGCGTGGTTTCCAAGGTTGAACAGCGACAGGGCGACGCAACGCGTACCATTGTTATTTCGCCCAACTCGTCGTTCAGCAATATCAATGAAGTGCTGGTCGTTTTGGGCATGAGCAATGATGGAGCTGCCTCTAGCGACACCAATGCCGCAAACGCGGTAGTTCAAGCGGTTGGTCCTGATGCCCTTTTGAACAAAAACTCAAGCAGCGATGCGAATGCCAGCTCGAGCTCCGATGGCTCTTCGAAGTCGGGCGACTCTTCTAGCTCTGACTCCAAGAAGAAATCTTCTTCTAACTCTTCTTCCGAGGATGGTGAATAACGCCCATGCGTGATTGGATGCTTCCTCTTATCTTTTCTGCGGTCATCGTAGTGATTCAGGTGGTATTCGCGCCGATTCTTACGGTGTTCTCCACAGTGCCGAGTTTTATCGTTTCGTTCGTTTTGGTGCTCTCCATCATGCGTCGTCCCGATACCACGTACGTTTATGCGTTTGTGCTCGGCCTTATTGCCGACCTCCTTACCCATACGCCAGTAGGCCTTACGCCGTTGCTTTTGCTTATTGCGGTGTTCTGCCTTTCGCGCGTGTTCGAGGTGTTGGATGGTACTTCGTTGGCTATGCCCATTATTGCTCTGGCGGCAACGCTTCTGGTGTTCGATCTGCTGTTCGCTATTGTCCTTATGGTGCTCGGCTATCAGGGGTCCATCTTCGAGATCCTTGCTCAGCGCGTAATTCCTGCCACAATCTTGAATTCTTTGATCGCGGCGTTGCTTTTCGTCGTCATGCGCCGCCTGCCGTTTGCCCAGCCTTCTAATGAAGCATGGCAGGTTCCTACCTCTGGTCGATTCCGCTAAGGGTAGGGGGAACACGTGCTTTCCGCTATTCTCACCACTTTTGCCGCCCTGGTAGTGCTGGGCGTTATTCTTGCCGTTGTGTTCCGTGTGCGTGCCAATTCTGCTCATTCGAGAGCCGCCGATCGCATGCGAGTGCGTTCGGTAACTTCGGTTGGCATTGCCGCAGAAACGCCGAAAACCACTCATAGTGCTGCGCCGAGCGGCCCTTCTATGGGCGGCGGTGTCGCTGCAGGCGAAGGTTTGCGCAATCGCTTCACTGCAGTGGGCGTTATAGCGTTGGGCATATTTGGCGCGCTTACTGCTAAGCTTTTTGGCCTGCAAATTATCGAGGCAGCCAGCTATAGCGAAGAGGCGAATGCAAACCTCTACACTACGGTAAATACGCCGGCTCCCCGTGGCGTTATCTACGACGCAAATGGCATCGCTATGGTTGCGAACCGTCAGGTGCAAACCGTTCTTGCCGATGCTGACGTTGCAAAGAACTCCGATGTGATTTTGCGTCTTTCTTCCCTTTTGGGAATTCCTTACGAGGTGGTGCGTTCTCGTATTCTCGACTCGTCTTCTGGAGCTCAGAGCCAACGTGTGGTAGCGAGCGATGTGAAGCTGCGCGACATCGCCTACATCTCAGAGCATCGCGATGCCTTTCCTGGCGTTAGCACGCAGATCCGTACCACGCGAACTTATCCCTATGGGGCAATGGCAGCGCATGCCTTGGGTTATACGGGCACTGCTTCCGAAGACGATCTGAAGAACGCTGCTGAGGGCCGCGATATCCAATCCGGAGATGCCGTGGGCAAAAGCGGTATCGAGCAAACCTACGATTCTCTTCTTGCTGGCGATCATGGTCAGCGAGTTTTGGTAACGAACGCTGCTGGTGTTGTTCAGCAGGTGGTGGGGGAAACCGCCCCAAGCAAGGGCAATGATGTGTACTTGACCATCGATGCCAAGGTTCAGCATGTGGCCGACCGTGTGCTGCAGGATGCGGTACGTCATGGGACCGGCACTGCGGCATCGTGCGTTGTCATGGATGTGAATACGGGCGGCATTGTGGCGCTTTCGAACTACCCAACCTATGCCCCCGAACACTTTATTGGTGGTATCTCTCAGGACATGTGGGATGCCTACCAAACCGAGGAATCTCATTACCCGCTGATGAATCGCGTTATCGCCGGTACGTACCCTGCAGCATCGTGCTTCAAGGCGTTCACCAGCCTTGCTGGCTTGACGTATGGGTTTGCCGATACGTCTCGCGTTTGGGATTGTCAGGGTACTTGGACGGGTTTTGGCGACAGCTTCCCGCAGAAGTGCTGGCAGAAGTCGGGTCATGGCTGGTTGGGCTTGCGCGAGGGCATTGTCGTTTCCTGTGACGTCGTGTTCTACGAGATCGCAAAAAGCTTCTACGATGCCCGTGCTTCCATCGGTGATGAGGCAATGCAGGATTTCGTTAAGGAATTCGGCTATTCGGCTGCTACGAAGATCGACCTTTCCGGTGAAGCGGAGGGTCGCATCCCCACACCCGCATGGAAAAAGGAATACTTCAAAGACGTCCCCGAAGAGGCTCAATGGCTGCCTGGCGATATGTCGAACATGGTTATCGGTCAGGGCTATGTCTTGGTTACTCCCATTCAGGTGGTTCGTGCTTACGGTGCGGTTGCGACAGGTAAGCTCTTGCGTCCTCATCTGCTGAAGGAAGCCCGTAATTCCTTGGGCGATACGGTGCTTTCCTATGACACGGTAGAAGATACAGCGCCCCAGGTAACGGAGGCTAACCTCAAAATCGTGCGCGATGCTTTGCGTGGCGTGGCCACAGAAAACGAAACGGTTTCAGCTGAATTCAACAAATACTCTTGGTCGGCTGCGGCAAAAACCGGTACTGCCGAGGTTGCCGGCAAGGAAGACATGGCATGGTTCTCCTGCTATGCCCCCTACGATAATCCGCAGTTTGCCATGTGCGTGTGCGTCGAGGAAGGCGGTTCGGGCGGTTCTGTCGCTGCGCCTTTGGCGGGTCAAATCATGGATGCCGCAATTCAGTCTGCAGCGGGTACGTTGGAAGAAGACATGAGCGTAATTGCAGCAACGGAGGTGAGCGTTGGTGGCTCAAATTAACGAAATCAGCTCTTTGCGCATGCAAGATCCCGCAGTGGCTCGCGCTACGCGTCCTCGTAGGTTCAAGTATGTGAACCCTTCGTTCTACCTGTTCGCACTCTTGTTGGTTGGTTATGGCCTTATTGTTCAGTTCTCCGCCACATCTGCCGATGCCGACTACAGCTTTGCGCGTCAGCTTTCGGGCGTTGCCGTGGGCATGGTCTTGTTTGTGCTCATTACGCGCATAGACTATCATGTCCTTTCCGGCTATACCACGTTGTTTCTGATCATTAACGTTGTCCTGCTTCTTTCGCCTCACTTGCCAGGCATTGGTGTAGAGGTTAATGGCGGTCGTTCCTGGATCAACGTCGGTACGCAGATTCAGCCAGGCGAATTCGCGAAGATCACCATGGTGCTGTTGGCTGCTTCGGTTATGGCTCGCTACGGTGGCCGGCTTACCGATTTGCGAGAGGACCTGAAAGCGCTTGGCATCATGGCAGTGCCCTTCATTTGCGTAATGACTCAGCCCGACCTCGGCACGGGCTTGGTGTACTTGGTTATTGCGGCTTTTGCTCTGATTATTGGCGGTGCCGATTGGCGCTTCATGGTGGGGACGGTTCTTGCCGTCGTTGCTCTATGCGCTGCAATCTTGATTATCGACCCCATTGCTGACCAGATTGCTGGCCACGATGTGCTTCTCAAGGACTATCAGAAGTCACGCTTGATGGTGTTCTCGGACTCGACGTACGACACATCAGGCGATGGTTACAACTCGCAGCAAGCGAAGATCGCCATTGGTAGCGGCGGGCTGCTGGGTAAGGGCTTCATGCAAGCAACGCAATCCTCCATGGGCTTTCTGCCTGAGGCGCCGACCGACTTCGTTTTCTGCATCTTGGCAGAAGAGTTTGGGTTTGTGGGAGCGCTTGTTTTGCTCGCGTTCTACATTGGCCTTATTGTTGCTTCCGTAAACGTTGCGCGCGGTGCTGGCGATCTTTTCGGAACCATTATCGTAATATGCGTTGTTGGAATGTGGCTGTTCCAGATTCTTGAGAATATCGGCATGGATTGTGGTCTTATGCCTATTACGGGTATTCCATTGCCGTTTATCAGTTACGGCTCATCGTTTATGGTTGTGAACTTCGTGATGCTGGGTTTGATAAACTCTGTCTGGGTTCATAGCGGACGCTAGCGCGAAAGGGGATCGCATGAAACTTCCAATTGATATTCCCGCTTTGTTAACGGCGGCAATCGATATTGATAAAGCGTGCTCTGTCTCGGTATCCGCAAATATTCTTATCGATGAGTCGGCAACGCCGGAGTTTCAGGTGTTCGTCCGATCGGGCTTTAACAGTGAATCCGCAAATTCTCGCGTTATGGTGAGCTATTTTCCCACCCAAGAGCCTGACGTGCATGTTGCAAGCGATATTGCGGTAATTGCTGCCGGTTCGAATCCTGCTGTTGGGAAAATTGCAGCTGGGTTTCGCGAGCAAGGAACGCCTGTCCTGGTTGTTGCTGAAAATGCAGAAGCGGTTCGCGGCGCCGCAATTGAGGCTGGCTATGCTATTCCCGATGAAGACCTGATTTCACTTGGCGAAGGCGAAGCGTTAAATGATGAGCTTCGTGGAACCCTTGCAGATGAAATTGGCACTTGGATTGTTCGCGCCGATGCGGAAAAGCGCCTGGCGTTCTCTATTGCTTATCCGTTTGTGCGTCGCCCCTTGGCGTACGAGTCGATTCGCACCACCTCTCTGCAGAATGCTGGTGTCGGGGTTGTTGTGTTCGTCCCTGGCGCCGATATGCCCATCATGACGGCCAATCAAGCGAAGATGGTCTTGCAGATCGCAGCCGCCTACGGACACTCTTTGAGTGCCGATAGGGTGAAAGAAATTGTTGGCGTTATTGCCGGGGGTTTCGTGTTCCGTGGGGTTTCCCGTCAGCTTGCGGGGGCTATCCCGGCGCTTGGCTGGGCGGTAAAGGGAACCATGGGTTATGTGGGCACTCAGGCTATTGGCCATGCGGCAATCGAGTATTTCGAAGGCGGTGGCGAT
>ERZ1034878.1149-NODE-1149-length-10223-cov-8.426928_pt1 | contig 10223 bp, 14 predicted proteins | sample MGYA00520593_ERZ1034878 | MGnify/ENA primary metagenome ERZ1034878 (study PRJEB33766, sample SAMN09781724) | gut metagenome | biome: gut microbiome | host: Homo sapiens | place: Madagascar | study: EMG produced TPA metagenomics assembly of the PRJNA485056 data...
TTGCTATTTTATTGTATTTTGCTTAATAATTGTTTACATAAAGTCCCAATTTAGGTCATTCTTGTATTTTTTGTCAACGAATTATTTGATACTTATAAGAATGACGATTAATTTATATTATGTAATAAAATTTTTTTGTACTATAATCATCTTGTAATATTTTACGGATTAGGGAAAATTATGAAAGTTAACAATATCTCTTATGGTCAAAGTTTTTACGGCTCTAAAAGTCAGCGCAAAGACTCATTTTTAGACAAATTTCATACCAAAATCAAAAATTCAGCTGATATGACAGATACACTTGTTGTGCCAAGAACAATCTTTAAAGGGTATCTTGGCATTATGACAGGTACAACTCTAATTACGCTTGCCGGCCTTGTGAATAAAGCAAAACACCCAAAGATGTTTAAAGGAACAATGGCAGCCGGACTATTATCCTCATTTTATGGAACTTGGGCTTTTGTAAGACCTTATATTATCAAAGATGCAGTAGGAGTTACTCAAAAGTAGTAAATAAGGATAAAACAATGCAAGAAGCAACAAAAAATGAAGTAGGAGAATTAGAGAAAGTCAGAGAAAAATGTCTTTCCTGTAACAAATGTTCTTTATGCAAAACAAGAACTAACACTGTTTTTTCGGCAGGAATTCCAAACCATAAACTTATGCTGATTGGGGAAGCCCCAGGGTATTATGAAGATAAGCAAGGAGAGCCATTTGTTGGAAAAGCAGGGCAGTTGCTTGATAAGATTTTTGCGTCTGTTGGTTTGTCTCGCCAAAAAGATGTCTATATCTGTAACACAATCAAGTGCAGACCGCCTGAAAATAGAGATCCGTTACCGGAAGAAAAAGAGGCTTGCAAAGAGTTTTTAGAAGCGCAAATTAATATTCTAAAACCTCGTATAATTCTTTTATGTGGACGTGTTGCTGTGCAATCGATTTTGAATACAAATCAGGGAATAACAAAAATTCGCGGCAAATGGTTTGAAGGTCCTAATATGTCCAAAGTAATGCCAATTTTTCACCCTTCTTATTTATTAAGAAATGATTCTCGTGAAAAGGGAAGTCCTAAATGGCTTATGTGGCAAGATATTCAAGAAATTAAACGTGTTTATTCCCAAATGGATTAGAGTTTATTTAAATATATCTTGCAAATTATTCATACCACCTTTTTCTACAGGCAAGCAATATGTTATATTTGGGTGAAAATAGTATTCTCCACGCTCATTGCGCATAATTATCAGACTAAAAAGGTCATAACCACTAATATTGGGCGGTAATTTCCCATTGCTATCAACTGCAAACATTGGATTTTGGGTGTTTTGCGGAAGATTAAACACAATCAAATTTGTCCTATCATTCATCACAAAAACTTGATCGTAACGATTAATCATATTTTCAGAAAAACCGGCACAAGTTGGAGTTATAGCATAATTTTTGTAAATTGGTAAACAACCTTTTGTAAGCGCATTATTTTTGCAATACTTTGTAACTCGCAAATTTGTTGCAAAATTTTTATAAAACTTGTCACAACCGGCAATTTTTGTTGGTAAATTCTTTTTACTCCCATAAAAGCAACCTGTATCCCCGTTCATATCATCAACGGTGAGTAAAAGAGCCTGAGAATATGCAGAATAAAGCTTTTTAAACGATTCTTTTGCGGCAACATCTAACAATTTGATTGTAAAATGAACAGTTGCAAATAACAAAACAATCAGATAAACACCAAAAAGAATTATTGTTCTAAGTTTATTCGGCATTATAGTAGTTCCTTTGGCTCTATTGCAAAGTCAACTATAAATACACCATTATACGCAAATGCTGCGTTTATAGCATCTTTAACATCTGCCAGAGCAGTTACACGTAATCCTTTTGCACCATAGCTTTCTGCAAGTTTTACAAAATCAGGATTAGAGATTTTTGTTGCAAAATAACGCTCATCACAGGATTTTTCCTGAAACTGACGAACCATTCCGAGATATCCGTTATTAAGTACAAATATTTTGATAGGCAGATTGTAATCAACACATGTTGCTAATTCCTGAATGTTCATCTGAAATGAACCATCTCCGGCTATACAAACAACTGGAGTTTTAGTTGCGACACAAGCTCCAATTGCGGCCGGAAATCCAAAGCCCATTGTCCCTAAACCACCAGAAGTAATGAATTTATTCGGTTTGTTAAATTTCAAATATCGAGAAGCCCAAACCTGATGTTGTCCAACCTCTGTTGTAATAACACAATCTTTATCTTCAAGACATTTTTGAATTTCTTGAATAAGCTCAAATGAATGCATGTTACCAGATTTTTTTGTTGGTTTAACATTCTTTTCTTGTAATTTTTGAGCTATTTTTAACCAAGAAGAAAAGTCTGTCAAATTAGATTTTTTATATTTTAAATTCATCGTATTCAAGATATTTTTTGCATCTCCAACAATACCAATAGAAGCCGGAATTATTTTAGAAATCTCATTTTTATCAATATCAATATGCAAAAGTTTTAGAGCAAGTTTTTCTTTGTCAAAACAACATGTAATACGGTCATTAAAACGAGTTCCAATAGCAATTACCAAATCACTTTGACGTACTACCTCATTTGCAGCATACTGCCCAAAAATCCCAATCATTCCAATATAGTTTTCATCATCTTGCGGATAAGCTCCAATTCCCATCATAGAAGAAACAACTGGAACATTAAAACTCTTTACAAATTTAAAAAGTTCTTCGCAAGCCCCGGATTGAATTACTCCGCCACCTGCAATGATAAGTGGTTTTTGAGATTTTGCCAACGCTAACTCGAATTCAGACAAGTCAAGTTTTTCAATTTCGAGTTGCTTGTTTGGAACTTCATCAGAGCATTCTGCCAGCTCCGTGAACACATTTTTTGTAATATCAATTACAACCGGACCTTTGCGTCCGCTCATAGCTGTTTGGAACGCTTCTAAAAGCGTTTTTTCTAACTCAGAAGCTTTTTTTACTTGAAAACCTTTTTTAGTACAAGATTTGGTAATATCAAGAATATTTACTTCTTGAAACGCATCTTTGAACAAAAGTTCAGACGAAACCTGTCCGGTAATTGCAACAAGCGGATAGTTATCCAAATAAGCGTTTGCAAGCCCTGTTACAATATTTGTAGCTCCAGGTCCGGAAGTTACAAGACACACTCCGCATTTCCCTGTCGTACGAGAATATCCTTCGGCTGCGTGAACTGCAGCTTGCTCATGACGAACAAGATAATGCTTTATGTCATTTTGTTTTGCTAATTCATCATAAACATTAAGCACAATTCCACCAGGGTAACCAAAAATCGTGTCTGTACCTAAATTATTTAATGTTTTAATTAAAATTTGAGCTCCATTAAGAGTTTTTGTTAATGTTTGCATAAAACCAACTCCATACAGTTTATAAAAGAATTTTAGCACAGATGAAAGATTTATGCAAAATATTAGAATTTACATTTTGTTAAAAAATAGCAAAAAATTTTTTTTAGATTTATTATAATAGTGCAAGAAAAAGGAGAATTAGATGATTTCAGCTATTAACAATCAGCCACAGCCGGCATTTCAGGCTAAATTAAGAGCAAACTTAGGTTGCATACCGAATGGAGAAAAAATTATAAATAAATTTGAATCAATTACGCAGCACTATAAAAATGATGTTTTTGAAGTCGCAACCCCTGCAATCGAAATAGGTGATACCAGAAAAACTTTTAAAGGTGCAATATTCCTTACTAATGGAGAAGATACTGGTTATATGCTTAACTTCGGAGATTTCAAAAGATTTTGCAAAACTCACACTCCAGAACAAGTAGCAAAATCTCTTGCTAAAGTGTTTAAAATAGGCAAATTAGCAGAAAAAACTAATAAGCAAACCGCTGAAATTGACAGAAATTTAAAAAGTGCAAATTTGACATTATTCAGAGCCCAAACTGGAACTCCTACGCGTATAAACCAAACACTAGCAAACAATTCACAACAGAGAATAGCTACTCTAAAAGAAAAATTAGCCGATTTAAACGCAAAACAACTTGAAACTGAACAAAGAATTATAAAAGATGATCCAATTGAAAAAGATTACTGGAGATAATTATAATTAATTAAAAACAAATTAAAGGCTTCCTTTTCAGGAAGCCTTTTTAAGTCTTATTAGTTGATTGTAAACAAATCTTTTAGTTGTTTTTTCTTAGTTTGAACTTTTTGTTTGTGTTCTGCTGCTTTCTTTTGTTGTTCTAATTTCTTTTGCTGAGCTTTTGCTTTTTGTTTAGCCACTTTTTCTTGGTGAGCTTTTTTCTTTGCCGCAATTTTTTGTTGTTCTTTTTGTGATTTTTGGTTTACTGATTGTTCTTTTTTCGCAACTTTTCCGGTAAGATTATCTAACCATCTTGAAACAGGACCTTGTGTTTCAGCAGCAGAAACTGTCATCATTGTCATAACCATTACTGCCATTAATGTAGCTAATTTCTTTTTCATAATTTTCTCCTATTCTGAAATTAATTTATTAAACAAATCTTTCTTTTCTTGCAATTTCTTTTGTCTTGCCTTTGAAGCTTCTTCATTTACTTTCTTTTGAGCTTCAATTTTGTTTTTCCATTCTTGTTGTTGTTTCAAACGAGCATCTTGTCTTGCTTGAGCATCTTTCTTTAATTGTTCTTGTTTTTTAGCCCAAGCATCTTCATTTGCTTTTTGTTTTTCTTGTAATCTCTTTTCAGCATCAGTAATTTTTTGAGTATGTTTTTGGATAAACTGCTCAGTGTAAGTCGTTTGAGTAGTATTAGAATTTGTTGTTGCAGCCATTGCTGCTGATGAAATCATAACCAAAGATAGTGTTGCAATTAATAATTTTTTCATATTTAAAACCTCCTTCATAATTTTGTCTTATTATATTAAATTTTTTCGTACATATCAACTATTTTTTTTATACCATGTTGAGCGACATTAAATATTTCTATCATCTGAGATTGCTCGTAAGGTGCTCCCTCAGCAGTCGTTTGAAATTCTATGATTTTCCCGCTTTTTGTTAAGACAATGTTACTATCAACTTGAGCATGCGAATCTTCTATATAGTCCAAATCAAGACGAACTTCTCCATCAACGATTCCTGCTGATATCGCACCAATTGGTTCAATAATAGGATTTTCTTTGATTTTTCCTTCTTTTAATAACTTTTCAACAGCAATTTTTAGTGCTAAAAATCCGCCACAAATACTTGCAGTCCTTGTTCCACCATCAGCTTGCAAAACATCTGCATCAATTGTGATTGTAAGTTCCGGGATTTTTTCTAAATCAATACAAGCACGAAGGCTTCTTCCAATAAGCCGTTGAATTTCTTGTGTTCTACCGGAAATCTTAGTTCTTTCTCTTTGGCATCTTGTGTTAGGTGCTGATGGTAAAAGTGAATATTCAGCTGTTACCCAACCTCTTTTGTCTTCTTTGTCAAACCATTTTGGCTTTGTTTCTTCAACAGAAGCAGTTGTTAAAACCCTTGTGTCACCAAACTCTACCAAAACAGAACCCAACGCATGCTTGGTAAAATCTTTTATAAAACGAATTTCTCGAGTTTCGTTATTAGCTCTTCCTTCTCTTTTCATTATTTTCTCCCTTCATAATCCCACATATAAATTTGTCCGCAATATTTGCATACAGCATGCTCATTCATAAATTGTAAATCAGGAACAAACCTATATCCGTCAACAGTGATTTCAATTTCACCATCTTTATTATATTCTTGTGCAAAACTTTTCTCGCCTCTGTATTCGGGAGAAAACATTAATTCAAATTTATCAACTGATTTACAATTTTTACATATAAACATATTAATACTCGTCGTCTTCCAATCTAGCTCGTCTTATAATTTCGGGATCAATTCCGCGTTTTTCTATCTTAAAAGTTTTTGCAACCTCTTTTGATTCACCACGTGATTTTTTTACGGTACGTTTCCGAGGCTTTTTTACAACTGGCTTGTCATCTTCCGCAAGGCAATTGTACCACAAAGTCCAACAAATACTTCTCAAAGGCATCGTAAATCCGATTACAATGAATGAAAGCATTGATTTGACCAATATTGTACCAACAAGACTCGGAGTTACACCAAAACCTTCAACCAATTCTAGCGGAAGTGTTAACGCCCAAACTTCAAACATTTTTTCTAAACCTTGTGTCCAATTAAAGGCGTCGAATAAAACTCCAAAACCTTGAACAAAAAGGCAATATGTTAAAACAGTGAGAATAGCCATTAATGAAAAAGTTTTACCAAAATTCCCTTTTACAAGATATAAACTACGTTTAAAATACCCGACGGGAGAAAGTCCGTTTTCAAATGTAAAAACTTGAAAAACCAAACAGCAATATACGAATAAAATAGCTCCAATTATAGTAAACAGAGGAATTATACTGATTACAGACATAATACTGATTAAAAACCAAATAATTATAAAAGAAAAGATTTTTTGCGTTGCTACACTATTATGTGCTCGAAAATCGTAAACTCGCCCTGTATTCATATATCCTTCCGTCATTGAGTTAAGAGCAACAAACGCAACTAGATAATCCCAAAAAGCTTTAACTAAAATTAAAAGTCCCGGAACAACCGCAACAACAATTAACGTAATCATTGTTGAAATATCGCTTAATGCAGGATATTTGACGGCTATTTCCTGGATATTTTGAGTAAACCAAAAAGTCAACCCAAATATTAAGAATAGACCAACCAATTGCCCCAAAACAGGGAAAGCCATATATAACAAGAATTTATGTATGTTTAACACATAAATTTTCAAACCTTCAAAAAATATAAGCCAAATACTTTTTTTCGACATATCTCTCCTTTTTATCGTATAATTATTTTAGTACAAACATATTTAAGAGAAAAGTGAAAGGTGAAAAGTGAGAAGTCTTTATCAAGATGAAATCATAAATTTTACCAAAGAAGATTTTGAAAATAACAAAGTAAATTTGCACATACACACGACTTTTTCAGATGGAAAAGCTGATGCGTTTGATATAATTCGCCAAGCCAAAGAAAAAGGCTATCAAAAAATTGCAATTTGCGACCATAATACGCTTGAAGCACATAAACAGATTTGTGATGATATTTTAATGACTGGAATTGAGTTTGATGTTTGGTGCGGTTATGTATTTATGCACCTTTTGGCTTATGGAATTGATGTTAATAATGAGGAATTACAAGCTTTTTGTGCAAAAAATAAAAGGGAAACAGAACTTGATATTGTTCGAATTTTTGCAAAACGTGATATAAAAAAACTTATTAAAGCGATACATGATGCAGGTGGAATCGCTGTACTTGCTCACCCTGCTTGCTGTTGGGCAATCAGCTTAGATAAATTTGTGAAAAAATTAATATCTTATGGACTTGACGGTATAGAAGTTTATTATCCATACCGACGTCACAGAGGCATAATAAAATTCCACACAGCAGAAACAGTTGAAAAAATCGCAGATAAATACAATCTTATCAAAACTGGCGGAACTGATTTGCATGGATTAGAATTAGAGTAGTTAAAGTAAAATTATGGCAAACTTTCCCAATAACCTTTTGATGGATTATCAGGGTTTTGATTGATTATTGCATAGTACGTACAACCAACACCATTGCCTTGTTGCTTTGATTTTGCAGAACAAGGGTGTCCAGCAATAAACGGATAAGGAAAATTCCCCTTTTCTAGTTCCTCATCTGAATACAATTTTGACATTTTTAGTGTGTTTAATTTATCAACAATTTTTAGACATTTTGATCTACTAAAATTTCTCCAAGCATATCCAACATTGCTGTTTTTAATTTTTCACACTCTTCTTTTGTCTTTGCTTCAAATCTCAATGTAAATACAGGTTCTGTGTTACTTTGACGAATTAATGCAAAACCGCCGTCAAATACTATTCTCATACCGTCAAGTGTTATAATATCTTTGATTGCCGAACCAAAAATATCCTTATTATTTTCAACCATTTGTTGAACTTTTTGTAAAACCTCTTTTTTACGCTCATTTGGACAAGGATATCTGACTTCAGCAGATGAATAAACCTCATCAAACGGCTTCAACATATCAGAAATTTTAAATTCAGGATTAACCTTTTTGTGTTTTGCAATAATTTCGATAATCCTACAACCTGCGTAAATCGCATCATCAAATCCATAGTATCTGTCTTTAAAGAATGTGTGACCGCTCATTTCACCGGCAAGAAGTGCACCTGTTTCTTTCATTTTGTCTTTAATATATCCATGACCTGTTTTGCACATTACAGAATGCCCACCGAGCTTGTCAATCGTGTCAAAAAGCACTTGTGAACACTTAACTTCACTAACAACAGTCGGACAAATATTTTTATCCTTACAATCATCAATTAAATCTTGTGCATAAATCAAAAGCAATTTATCACCCGTCAAATACCTTCCTTCCGAGTCAACAATCCCAATTCTGTCGCTATCGCCATCGTAGGCAATACCAACATCTGCATTTTCTTTTACGACAACTTCTTTCAACGTATCCAAAGTCTTTTCTACACTAGGATTTGGGTGGTGATTAGGAAAGTTTCCGTCAGGTTCAGAAAAAAGTTCAACAACTTCGCAACCAAGTTTTTTATATAATTCAGGTCCAACAACTCCACCGGTTGCATTTGCACTATCAACAACAATTTTAATTCCTTCGCCAATTTTTCCGAAACGAGCTTCCATATCTTTGATATAAGCCGGAATAATGTTTAATTCTTCAACTTTTCCAATATTTTGAGCACCTTCTTTTAGCTCTACAAAGTTTTTGAACGTAATATCTCGAACTTCTCTAATCTGTCCTTCGCTCAAAGTACGCTTGTTGTATGTCATTTTAAGTCCGTTATATTCTTTAGGGTTATGGCTTGCGGTAATAATTGCAGCTGCTATAACGTCATGCCCGGGAACTCCGACAACTTCAGAATAATATCCGATAGGAGTAGGTGCAAGTCCAAGATTAATTACATTTGCACCGGTTGATGTGATACCTTCCGCCAAAGCTTTTTCCAGTGATGGAGAGTGCAATCTGGCATCACGAGTAATCGTAATCCACATGTCTTTTTCTTGCTTATCTGACTGCGCTTTAAGCCATTCTACAAAGCCTCTTCCAGTATTATAAAATAATTCTTCCGTAATATCTTCGCCATAAATTCCTCTGATATCATTCTTTCCAAAGGCATGTTCATATTTTTGCATTTTTTCTCTCCCTAATCTAATTCTTATGATAAAATAATAACATAAATAACAAATTTTTGAGAGTATAATGGAAAAATTTAAAAAGATATTTGGAAATTTGACAAATAACGAACGTTTTGCCGGTTGGGTATTTATTTTACCGGCACTTGTCGGAACTCTGATTTTCATTATTATTCCGGTAATTTGTTCTTTTGGGCTAAGTTTTGCCAAGTGGGATTTACTCAATCCTATTCAATTTGTCGGCTTAGCAAATTATAGAGAAATTTTTTCAGAAGCGTTGTTTTATAAAATACTTTTAAATACAGTTGTTTTTGCACTTGCAACATCTGTTTTGGGCGTAATTATACCGCTTGTTTTGGCTTGCATTTTGAATTCAAAAATAAGAGGGGCAGAGTTCTATAAAACAGCTTATTTTCTGCCTTTTATCACGCCTATGATTGTTATCGGAGTGGTTTGGGAGTGGATTTTTGATCCTAATATCGGATTGCTTAACCACGTTTTGCATTTACACATAAACTGGCTCTATGACACACATTTTGCGATGCCCGCTTTGATTATCGTTTCAGTTTGGAAACTAATCGGTTACAATATGGTAATATTTTTATCGTCACTATCCGGAATTTCTCAAAGTATGTTTGAAGCAGCCAAAATTGATGGAGCAAACGAGTTACAGACTTTCAAAAATGTTACTGTTCCACTGCTTTCGCCAACCATATTTTTTGTCGTGATAATCACTGCCATAAGTTCTTTTCAGGTTTTCGACTTAATATATCTGATGACGCAAGGCGGGCCATTGAACAGTACAAATGTTTTAGTTTATGCAATTTATCAGAACGCTTTTGAGTATTTTAATGTCGGCAAAGCTTCCGCAATCGCTTATGTTTTATTTGTTATTATTCTTGTTTTGACGCTTGTTCAGTGGAATTTACGTAAAAAACTTGTCTATAACGAGGATTAAATTTTGTAACAAAATCTCCTGATATATTAAAGAAATTCATAAAAACTTCCGTACAAATATTTGTAATAGGG
>ERZ1034878.1151-NODE-1151-length-10201-cov-4.934457_pt1 | contig 10201 bp, 26 predicted proteins | sample MGYA00520593_ERZ1034878 | MGnify/ENA primary metagenome ERZ1034878 (study PRJEB33766, sample SAMN09781724) | gut metagenome | biome: gut microbiome | host: Homo sapiens | place: Madagascar | study: EMG produced TPA metagenomics assembly of the PRJNA485056 data...
GTTGATTTAGATGAAAGGAACCACTAAAAGTCAAGGTCAAAAAGACCCCCTTGACCGTTTCTATACCGCGGAATCTACCGCGGCTTTTTGCTTATCTCAATTAGATTTGCTCTCATATTCTCTAATTATTGAACCCAGCGCAGGCCGAGGCTCTTTTTCTAATCAAATAGAAAATTGCGTGGCCTTCGATATAGACCCACAGGCCGCAGGAATTCAGCAGCAAGATTTCCTGGAATACATTCACGAAAAAAGTAACATTCTTGTTGTGGGAAATCCGCCCTATGGACAACAAAGCAAACTTGCTATTCAGTTCTTCAACAAGGCCGCAGAGTTTGCTCAGACAATTGCGTTTATTTTGCCTAAGTCTTTTAGAAAAGATTCAGTTCAAAATAGGCTTTCTTTGGATTTTGTTCTTGTAAAAGATATCGAAATTCCCAACACAGTCTTTACCTTACCTACTGAACAGCAAATTAAAGTGCCTTGCGTTTTCCAAATTTGGCAACGCACAGATAAACCCCGCACAAAGAAAAAGCCCAAAACTACAACCTCGCTCTTTACTTTTACCACACCTGAAAACGCAGATTTTCGCATTCAACGTGTGGGCGGCAATGCGGGCAAAGCGTCTTTTGATTTATCTAAATCAACAAATAGCAATTATTTTGTGAAGAATACATCTGGTCTTACCAATGAAGAATTAGTTGAAATAATCAACAATACCATATTCGATTCTATTGAAAATACAGTAGGTCCTAAGTCTCTCTCCAAAGGAGAGCTAATTGAGACCTTGGAGGAAAATTTGACCTAATTCAAATTTTAGGGTATAATATATACATAAGATGAAAGGAGAGAAAATTATGAGTTTGTCATTCAAGGAAGCCCGCAAGATTTTCGCTAACATCTGTAGTAGCACCTACTGTGCCAACTGTCCCTTAGGCGAAGTTGACACTACGGAGTGTTTGATGGGTGCCGCTTTTGTAGACGATGATTATGTTGAATCTATTCTTCTTGAGGAAAAGAAAGAGCATTGGAAGTCTAATTTGGATAGAGTGGCAGATGCTGATCCTGATATACCCTCTGGTAAAGAGCTCGCCAAACTCTGCTTCTATCATTGTCCCGGTGAATATCTTCCCTATGGCCCTAAATGCACTGCGGAAGAGAAGAAGATTTTCCAACATAATGGTAAATGCTTCAATTGTTGGCTAAAAAAGGGGTGGCTGCGTAGTGAGTGAGAATCCGTATCTTACTTTTGAAGAGGGACTTTATGTCTTAGGCATTTTATGTGACTTTTATGCTTGCCACGAATGTCCTATCTACACGCATAAATGCCCGATGGAAAATTTCGCCGACCTTACCGCAGACGAATGCTGTGAATTGCGTAATAAACTCTATAATTGGATTAGTAAACATCGTATCTCTATCCGCAAACGTTATTTTCAAGAATACGATGATTATCTCAATGAACGAAAAATGTGTGTATTAGACTATTTTCCCGACTTTGAACGCCCTGATTACTGCGACCATAAAGAGCACCCTGACCGTTGTGTAGATTGTTGGAGGAAAAGATGTTTCGTCAAGACGATATCGCCGTTGAAATCAAACGACACCGCGAAACCTTGAATGCCCATTATCGCGGCAGAGCAAATGCTATGGCCACTTGCCTGATTGGTTCTCAAAACTATGGTGTTGACACCTTAGATTCTGATATTGACTCTTTGACCATATTTGTGCCAGCATTCTACTCTCTGGCCACCAATGCTTCTTGCGAGTGGGAGAAAAGTTTTCCTTATTCTTTTGGTATTGCTCGTAGTGCTTCTCACTTCTCCTTTATCAAAAAACTGCGGACGCCCAACATTACTACCTTGGAACCGCTATATTCTAAGATTATATCTGTTGGTCTGGAATACAGTGATTTATGGGAAGAATTGATCTCCGCCCGCCAAGCGATTGCGTTTGTGCGGCCGAAGCAGATGTATGATGCTACAATGGGTTATATTGGGGCAATGGAAAAAGAACTCTATAAGCAAACCGGTAAGAACTTTGATAAAAAGTTAGGTTATAATCCCAAAGCGCTTTATCATATCGCACGTGCTTGTCAGTTTCTTACTCATTATCTTGATCGTGAGATCTGCTATGAGTGCGGGCCGGATATCCTTTTGATGAAAAAGGGCGAACTCAATAAATTTGAAGTTGATGAATTTGTCAAATCTACCATCACTGGCCCCACGGTTCGCAACCATCCTGAATGGTTCACAGAAATGATTCCCAGTGCGATGGTAAAAGCAGATTATGATGAATGGTTGTATAAATGCGGTAAAAGGATGGTAGAATTGAATGAAGACCTTGATTCTAAATGCTGATGATGTTTCGGTAGAATATAATGAAGAAACACACGAGATTGCGATAACATATTGGTATAATTACAAGCGTCGTTATACCAAGTATGTATCTACGATCTACGAGAATGGGACAATGGAGGATGGACCGCATGGACGAGAAGATGCGTGAGTATAGGGAAAGTCATAAGAGATGTAAGTTTTGTAGTTATTGTAAGCGGGGCGGCGCTCCTGCTGGATTGCCAGAATTCCCAGAGTGGCTTGAATGCCAGTTGAAGGATAAGATTATCCATCATCCTGCTATGCCGCGGCCTTGGTGTAGATGGTTTGAGGTAGAAGATTATGTTGGACATGGCTCAACTAATTGAGGATTTCAGAAGAAGACTCGCGACCATGAGTGATGAAGAACTGCGGGCCGCCGCGGATGAAGCATATGAACAAAGTAGAGAGTTGAAAGAAATAATGGGGGAAACAGATGTCTAACAATAGCTATTCTATTGGCGACAACCACATTGATTGGAGCGGAGACTTTACCAAAGTCCGTCTTGCTGATCGCTTTGATGTTATTTGGATGGCCGCTTCTACTCTGATGAACCTTGTCTCACATCTTTCTCTTCGAGAGGATAATAACGATCGCGGCGTAGTTTATGATAAACTTTTCAAGGAAGATACCGTGTATCAAAAATATCGAGAAGGCATTTTATTTCAAAAAGGCGGGATCGCAATATTCTTTTCGTATGATGTTTTTGAGAAACTGGTTATCAATTTTAGCCAAGCACAAAAGAAAATAAAAGAGATTTCTTATGGGCTCACCCCAAATGGCTATCTTATCGGCAACGGACCAGTAGTTTTTCCTTCTTGGCAGATGGAAGCCATTTATGCTAATATGCGTAATGCAGAAAATTTGGATATGTCATTTGGTAATACATATATCAAGTTTGACCAAGATAAGATTATAATTAGTTGGCAAGGCATTGAATCTATCGAGTATGACGTAGAAAAATTTGCTGCTATGTTGGATAACTGGAAAAAGCAAGTAAAGGAGAATAAAGAATGAATCAGTGCTATAAGACTGGCTCCTCTTTTATTAGATATGATAATAATAGAGAAAAAGAAATTACCCTTCGTGATGAACACGACCGCATAGATATCCCCAAGGCTTCTTTTGAACGAGTCATCGAGGCTTGGAAGGAAGGAAGATTTACATGTCGGAACGCCAGTGGTGCGATTCCTGGTTGGCGGCTGTATGATGAGGGTGTCATTATTGAGTGTTATAAGGAAGATACTCTACATTTTGTTTGGTTTCCAGAAGATGACTGGGAGGAAATTATTCAGGCATATAATAAATTCACCCAGCCGCTGTCTCAGGTTGGCCCTTATGGCTTGATACTTCCGAATGATGATTTTATGTGGGAAGGTCTTATTTCACTTTCTTGTCCTTCTTCAACTATGAAAATATTGTGCGCGGCCCCTCGTGATTTCACTAAGTTGACTATTGACGATTGGATGTTTGAACAACGCGAGGAGACGGTCGCGGGGTGTCATAATCATAGGTCCTCTTTTATACGGCCTGCGAAAGAATTTTTTGCTTCCCTTGACTACTGGCAAAAGGAGACTCAGGAATAATATGTGGTATTTTGTTTGTGCTTCTGTCGGATGTATTCTCGGCTTTGTCGTCGCGGCTTGTTTGGCCGCAGGGAATGACCGCCGATGAAAAGAGAAGGTGTAATGGTGGGCAATAAGTTTTTGCCCGCCGATATAATTGAACACATCCTAAATCTGCGGCGGCTCGGTGTTCAAAAAAGCATATGGAAGGGCCTTGATGGATATTCTTGGATGTATACTTGTATGCCTGAATGCGGCTATATTGATATCGCATGTCATAGAGGCGGCCTTCAACAAGATATCTCATTTGATTTTGGCACATCTGCTGCTTGGTCTGTTGCGGTAGACGAATACTTGAAACTGTTGGATTGAAAATTCACTCTATTCGCGAAATTTGACTTTTCGCGAATTTTTTGCTATACTATAAAAGTAGAAAGGAGTTGAAACCATTGCCTCCTGAGATTCAAGCTGAATTCTTTTGCGCCTGGTGGAACAATGAAGACCGTGCCGCGATAGTAGGTAATGATTACTATCGTCTTTCCAAAGGCCACTTATACAAAAATGGCGAGAACATTGATAAAGAACTGTATCGTTATGCGGATGCTTGGATGGAAGCACTTATGAGGGACCATAATGAAAAATGATGAATTCTATACTTTCTCCAAAGACGGCACAGTAAAATTAGCAAGTGGTGAGTGGATTCCTCGCGAAGTGATGATGACTTTTATGTCTGGTACTGTGCTTGCTAAGGCGCACTATTTAGAAATCACGACTGACACTCGCTATTCTTATACGGAAGAAGATGGGCTTGTATATTTGTGGATTGGCGGCCATAAGGATGTATTTCCTTTAGATCTTTTCTATGAAATGATTTCTGAGTGGCAAAAACTTATCTATGGAAAGGAGGCTCCCAATGCCTAAACTAACCATGCTTTGCGGTTTTCCTGGTGTTGGCAAGTCTACGTTCGCCCGCGAAGAGTTGAAGGATAAAGGCGTATATATCTCTCGCGATGAAATCCGTATGCGTTATCTCCGAGAGGGAGATGAATATTTTGCCTATGAAACTCGCGTGTGGATGGACTATGTAGACCTCATTGTGGAGAACCTATCTGCGGGCAAGGATGTTATAGCAGACTCCACTAATATGAGTGAGAAAGCCCGCAAGCGTCTTCTGAAAGACATTGACTTGTCTTATGAAGGAGCTCCAATTGAGATTCAATGTTATTACTTCAATGTGCCCATTGATGTTGCGTTAGCCCGCAATGCTCAACGCGAAGGACGTGCCCGCGTTCCTGATGATATCCTTCGCAAAATGGCACGAACTTTTGTAGCCCCTATTTACGAAGAAGATGAAAGAATTTCAATCATCTTTGAAGTGAATGAATATAATAAAATCAAGGTGGTATGATAATATGTGGGTATGTGTTGTTGGGGAGACAAGTGTCCCCAAAACGACTGAGTATGTTCTAAACCAAATTGGTCATACGCTATTCACCGAATACACTGAAGAAGAGACCAAGGATTTCTGGGACTCCCAGATTGGATGGGCCCGCAAGTATGAGAATAAGGATACGCGGCAAGCCGCAATCAACCGCATTATGTTTGATATTCTCACCTCTCTTGGTGATTGGTATGACCTAATGGCTGAACCAGAAAAAGATTTGTGGTATAATCTGGTAAATTACTGTGAGTGCGACCTTCCGGATTGTTTGTCTTTCTTGAAGACTTATAAGTTGGATACGACCAATGCGGCTGATGAAGAAGCACGCCACAGTAAGGATTATATGAATGGATGGTATTATTATTCCTACGATCCAAGAAAGGAAGAATAAAATGAGCAACGTATGGTTTTCCTCCGATCTTCACGCGGGGCATCAACGAGATTTTCTTTATGTCCCTCGTGGCTTTTCTTCTATTGAAGAACACGATGAAGCCATTATCGATAACATCAATGAGGTAGTTGCTCCTGAAGATACACTTTATCTTCTCGGTGACCTTATGCTGGGCGACAATGAAGAAGGAGCAAGAAAACTACGTCAAATTCAATGTAAGGATATCCGTGTAATTCGTGGTAACCACGATACTGACACTCGCGTTCGTCTCTACGAGTATTCTCTTGGATATCAAATGCTGGGCTACGCGGCTCCGGCTAAGTTCAATGGCAAAAACTTCATGCTTTCTCACTATCCTATGGCCACGACTAACTTCGATTTTGAGAAGAAACCTTGGGAACGTGTATATAATCTTTGCGGCCACTCCCATACCAAAGAGAAGTGGGACCCCGCGACTGATTCTATTCACGTAGAACTTGATGCTTGGAACAACTATCCAGTGAACATCGAAGATATCTATAAACTTATTCGTGAACGCTATGGCTTCCAATGATGGAAGCCTTTCTTTTTTGACAAAACTAAAATTTTGTGCTATACTATGTATATAAAATGAAGGAGGAGCAGTAGGTATGGAGAAACGACTTGACCTGAACAAGGTATATACCGAACAGGAACTTGCTTCTGCGGATGGGGCATTTTATAGAGAACGTTTGGAGAAATGGAAGAAGCAGCGTATTGAAAAGGGCTATTGCGATTATGACCTGTGGGATATGGATACCTTCCTAATGGAGGTTTTGGTGAATGGTTTGCGAGAGTTCGCAGACAATACCCATTCTTATCCGGGCACGCCAGTAGAGGGTATTAGTGAAACGCCGCAGCAATGGCACGATTTTCTCTACCGTCTGGCCGCGGAGTTTGAAGAAGGTTGCGATATGATTGATGAGATTGAAGACCTGGAGCGTTCTCGGCAGGGTATCGCTAAGGTCAAGGAGGCGTGGAATACTCTTGGCGAGTGGCTACATGACCTCTGGGATTGACACGAATGCTAAACCAATCCCTCTCATTACAGAAGAGCAGTGGCGTTGTATTTATTGTAGTGTAGTAATAACTATGCGGCATAAGCAACGTAAAGAAATTGTTGATTTTCCTTGTCCCTTTTGCGGCCGCCCGCTTACACTGAGGGGCAGAGAAAAAATTTATCCATATGATGGAGGAAGGAATTTCTGATGAATGAAAATGAACGTTATTATATTATTCGCGAATCTGATTTGAAGGAACTTGTATATAGCGAAATTTTGGTTAGATATCTCAATGCCGCGGGCGTAGATAATTGGGATGGTTGGTCTAACGCTTGGGAGATGCTTGTGGAAGAGTATGGTGAAGACTTCATTCCTGTCGCAATGGAGGAAATGAAAGATGAAGGACTCATTGAAGAAACAGAGTTGGGCTGAGATTTTTCAAAAACAACGCCGCGATTGGGGAGATATTCACCCTGCGACAAAAGTGATTCCCAGCAAGAAGATTTATAAGAGAAAGAAGAAGCACAAGAAGGAAGAGGATTGATATGACTAATATTACTATCTCAGCTAAGGCCGCAGCTCAAAAATCGCGGGAACACATACGTATCCCCTCTACTATTACAATCCCTCCTTATGAAGTTCAGACCGCAGTCAATGAACGTATTGAGCAAGCCTACCTAAAAGGCGCGATGGGATGTGCCATTAAAAATGAAGCGCTTTTTGAACAAATAGAAAAATATCATCATTTTTATGAATATCTTGGCTATACGATTCGTCCTATTAGGAATTATGATCTTATTGGAGTGCTTGATTGGAGATAAAATGTATCAATGTGAAAAATGCGGCGAGTGGCTAAAGTGGGATTATCGCTATGGTTTCTACTGTCCTAAATGCGGCCGCCCGCAACTTATTTATAGTAATAAAACGTTAGGAGGGCTACCCAATGAATATACCGTCAGCAGCGGAACTCAATCGAATTGCTGATGCTCAGCACGATGGGCCTTCGCAAATGACTGCGATGAATATGGAAAATTATCTTGTATACAGCCTATATGATGCGGCTGTTCACGGATATAGAAGTCTGTTGGCTTCTACTGAACCTATGGCGTCTTTCATTATGGACCATAAGCCAGAACTAATGATACGTGGTTTTGATGTAAATGATGCCTTGATTGATGGAAAATTTAGAAAGGCGGTAATTTCGTGGCAGAAGTAAGAGCGTTTGTTCGTGGCGATGCCCACGGTTCTTTTGAATGGATTCGAGACTTTTGTGAGAATAATCATACTACCCGTAATGACGTGCTAATTCTTCTGGGTGATTCTGGCATTCTATACGGAGAAAAGGAAGATGCTCGTGAACATATGCTCAAGCGATATCTCTCCACTCTTCCCATTACTATTCTGGATATTCAAGGCAACCATAGTTGCCCTCCCGAAGATCGTGCAGCTGAAGGATATCTAAAAACACTTATGAAATTGGGCGATGATATGGTAGGAATCGCATATCAGAATTTCCAATATCCTAATATTTATCACGCGATAAATGGCAATACTTACTATATCGCAGGCCATCCTTGTCTTGTAGTAGGTGGAGCCGCGAGTATCGATAAAGAATATCGTCAAATGATGGGTTGGTATTGGACTGAGCACGAAGTTATTAGTCTACAGGATATGAACAATATTCTTCATCAGATTCATACTCGTCATTTTGATTTTGTTTTCACCCACACCATTCCCGCCCCTTATACTCCTACTGATCTTTTCCTCAAGGGAGTAGACCAGTCCAAGGCAGATCGTCGTATGGAGGATTTCTTGGTGAGAGTAAAGAAAGAAATTACCTATGACAAGTGGTATTGCGGCCATTGGCACGCGAACAGGAAAAACGCAGGTCCGAATATAGATATTCTGTTTGACGAAGTGGAGCAAATTATATGATTAATATGTGCTTGTGTAGCCATTGTGCGAGAATATTTCCGCGAGCAGAGCTTAGGGAATATTCTATGCCAATGCTTCAATATAAGGTTTCTACTTTACCTTCGGGCCAAACTTTTGTAGATATGGTGGCAGATGAATCAAAAGATATCCTAACCGTCAAAAAACGATTATGCCCACAATGTCGTGAAGAATTGGCCGAACTGGTATGGAGGTGGTCTACTTTTGGAGAAAAAGATAGTAATGACATCTTATAAAGTTTATTTTGAATGTGATGGACAACAAATTGAATTGGGAAGTGGGGAACTTACGGAAGAAAGCCCCACCCGTGGTAAATTTACTAAGATTCATAAACCTTTTGAAGTAGGCTTCGTTTCTGGTAAAATTGATAGAATCACACTCAAAACCTTTATTGGTTCCCAAGACAATATTTATATAAAATTTTATGACGCCTTTGTTCTTATCTCCACTAAAGATCTTGTATGGGGCAAAGATGATGAGGTCGCAAATTATATATGGAAAGAAAGTGGCGAATCCAGTGTGCTTACTTGGCATAATTATCTAAAAGATTGGGCTTTCACCATAGATTGGGCTTGGAGAGCAAAAATGAATGATGTAAATATTAGTATCAATACCAACAAATCTTTGAAAGAAATCTTCCAAACTGTTCCGGTTATTTATTCTCGTCTATACACTGGCACAATTGTCAATGCTGATGAGACGCCTGCGGAAAATAACACTATCATTGAGATAGAAACGAAAAAGTTTCGTTATCAAAAAAATGATGAAGAAACTGCTTACTATGTATGGGGTTGGCCTGGCCCAGATTATAATATTTACAGCAAAGAGAATTATGGAAAAGATTGGGCCTTTACCAGACGAGAAATGGAAAGAATTGTAAAACAATAAATTCAAAGGAGAGAAAATTTGATTTCTCTCCTTTTTTGTGATATACTATATACGTAAGATGAAGAAAGGAGTGAAGCGAGTATGGATGTATTTGATACAATGAACATTCCAGAAGAAGAAAAACAGAAACGTCGCCAGTTAGTCGCTTCTTATGTAGGACAGCAAGAATATATGTTTCGCAGAATTGCGAGAAATGAGCGAAGAATATCGCGGCGGGCTAAGCACGTAAAAATTCCTCCCGAGAAAGATTTACCATTTTGCTGGGAATCAATACGGCGTTGGCAATTGAGGATAAAAAGGGTGAAATCTGGCGAACCACTTGAGAATATTGTTGGAAGGAAATTAACGAAGGATGGCTAAAGGCACATTTTTTGAAAACTTGTGTGTCAGTTATCCTGGCCATACCACAGAGGAAATAAAATTTCTCTGGGAATACTGCGCCGGACAAGTTTGCTGGGAATATAACCCCTGGGATCCTGATTCTTCCGCGGATTGGGATTGGATTTATGATATGTTTGATAAAATGATTGATAAAGAAATAAAATTTCTTGAAAAGGAGTAATTATTATGC
>ERZ1034878.1155-NODE-1155-length-10182-cov-4.247062_pt1 | contig 10182 bp, 13 predicted proteins | sample MGYA00520593_ERZ1034878 | MGnify/ENA primary metagenome ERZ1034878 (study PRJEB33766, sample SAMN09781724) | gut metagenome | biome: gut microbiome | host: Homo sapiens | place: Madagascar | study: EMG produced TPA metagenomics assembly of the PRJNA485056 data...
GTGCCGGAAGATATAAAAAAGAAGGCGGAAGCCATGTACAGAAGCGGTGAGAAGCTGGTGGATATCGCGGCCGCGCTGGGAGTCCCGGAGGGGACGATACGGAGCTGGAAAGGCCGCTATCATTGGAATGGCAGCGTTGCAACGAAAAACGCAACGAAGAAACGCAACGTTGCAGCGAAAGAAGAGAAGAAAAGAGAGACAGTCGCAGCGGATGTCAGGCAGGTGATGGAGAACACGGAGCTGACAGAGAAGCAGCGGCTTTTCTGCCTATATTACGTTCGTTGCTTCAATGCGGCAAGAGCATACATAAAGGCTTACGGCGTGGACTATGCGACAGCGGCGGCCAACGGTTCGCGGATGCTTGGAAATGCTAATATAAAAGACGAGATCCAGCGCCTGAAACAAGGCCGTCTGAACCGGGAGTTACTGAGTGAAGAAGATATTGTACAGAAGTACATAGATATCGCCTTCGCAGACATTACCGACTATGTGGAATTCGGGCAGGAAGAAGTTCCGATCATCTGTGACGGCAGCGTAGCCATGCAGAAAGACCCGGAAACCGGCGAAGAAATTCCGGCTACGCAGAAAATTAATACAATACGTCTCCGGGATGCTGAGGACGTGGATGGTTCCCTGATTTCTGAAGTCCGGATTGGCCAGAGTGGTACATCCGTAAAACTGAAGGACAGCATGAAGGCGCTGCAGTGGCTGGCGGATCACATGGATTTGGCTACGGAAGAGCAGCGGGCGCGCATCGATCAGTTGAGAGCGCAGACGGATCATCTGACCGGCGATGATATGGAGTTGGAGGATACCTCTGGGACGGACGGTGATATCTATGGCTGATATCCGCCGGAGGAAGACGATCACCTACCGCTTTTCAGAGAAGCACAAGGCATATATCCGTGCTTGTGCGGAGAACACTTACAATATCGCAGAGGGAGCCGTGCGAGCAGGCAAGACGATCGATAACGTGTATGCTTTCGCACATGAGATCAAGACAACGCCTGACCGTATCCACCTGGCGACCGGTTCCACGCAGGCGAACGCGAAACTGAACATCGGTGACGCGAACGGCTATGGACTGGAATGGATCTTCCGGGGACAGTGCCACTGGGGGAAGTATAAAGGCAACGAAGCCCTGTACATCAAAGGCCCGGATACCGGGAACCGGCAGAAACTTGTGATCTTCGCAGGAGCAGCAAAGGCAGACAGCTATAAGAAGATCCGAGGCAATTCCTACGGCCTCTGGATTGCAACGGAGATCAACCTGCATCACGTCAACACGATCAAGGAGGCGTTCAATCGTCAATTAGCGGCGAAACGTCGAAAGATATTCTGGGATCTGAACCCGGATAATCCGAATGCGGAGATTTATACGGATTATATTGACGTATACCGGGAACGAGACGCAGCAGGGGAGCTCCTGGGCGGCTGCAACTATATGCAGTGTACCTTGTACGACAATATCAACATTCCGGAAGAACGTCGCCGGGAGATTGAAAGCCAGTACGATCCGAAGAGCATCTGGTATTTGCGGGATATCAAGGGGCTGCGGATCGTGGCCGAAGGTCTGATCTACCGCCAGTTTGCGGACGCGGTAAGTACCGGATCGAAGGCCTATGCGATCACCGGGAAGGCCACCAACTTGCAGGAGATTATCCTGGGCGTGGACTTCGGCGGCAGTGGTTCCGGCCATTCCTTTACGGCCACCGGAATCACGCGGGGCTTCGACTCCGTGATTGCTCTGGGCTCTGAATGGATCAACTGCCAGACGCAGGAGATCGATCCGGAGCAGCTGGGCGAGATGTTCTGCAACTTTGTGCAGCGCATCATTAACCAGTATGGATTTATCAATGTGGTCTATGCAGACAGCGCCGAGCAGACGCTGATCGCCGGACTGCGGGCAAGCCTCCGCAAGAAGGGGCTTGGCTGGGTGCGTGTGGAGAACGCACTGAAGACAAGTATCAATGACAGAATTAACGCCCTGTGCATCCTGATTGCGCAGCGGCGCTTTTTTTATATCGAAGGACAGTGTGACAGCCTGGTATCTGCCATATGTACTGCCGTATGGAACAGCAAGAACAAGGTGAAGAATGAACGCCTGGACGACGGCACCAGCGATATCGACAGCATGGACTCCTTCGAATACACCTTCGAGCGGCAGATCAGCCGCCTGATTAAGTACGGATAGAGGTGAGAGCATGAAATATTCCAAGATGCTGGCCATGATCCAGAAAGCCCTGAATGCGGGCAGTGATGAAACCATTGATTTCTGCCTGTCCTCGAAGACAGCATCACAGATTGAGCTGTGGTCACGAATGTTAGAGGGACGCGGGCCCTGGATCAATAAAGAAGTGGCAAGCGCCGGACTTCCGGCCGCAATCTCCGGTGAGATTGCAAGGCTGATTACTCTGGAACTGAAGAGCGAGATCACCGGAAGCACCAGGGCGAATTATTTGCAGGAAGTTTATCAGAACAAGGTTCTGAACCAGCTGCGGCAATATGTCGAGTTTGGATGCGCGAAGGGCGGCCTGATTCTGAAGCCTTATGTATCCCCTTTTGGTCTGGAGATCCAGATGGTGCAGGCAGACGCCTTCTTTCCGATCAGTTTCTCAGACTCCGGTCAGATTACGGGCTGCGTGTTCCTGGAGCAGTACCGAAGGGGCGACAAGAGGTATTCCCGCCTGGAGATTCACCGGATGCGCGGCGGCAAGATTACGATCACGAACCGGGCGTTCGTTGCGACAAATGATTACTCGATGGGGACAGAAGTTCCCCTGGCAAATGTGGAGCGATGGTCAGAGCTGGAGAGCGAAGCTGTCTTTGAAGGCCTGGATCGTCTGCCCTTCGGATATTTCCGTGTTCCTCTGGCGAATGCGGAAGACTCGGACAGTCCTTTAGGCGTATCCGTGTACAGTCGTGGCGTGGACGCGATCCGGATTGCAGATAAGCGCTACAGTCAGCTGGACTGGGAATTTGATTCGAAGGAGGCGGCGGTACATATCGCAAACAGTCTGCTGCACTTCAACACAGATACGCAGCGCTTCGAGATGCCGGCCGGAAAGGATCGCTTATACAGAGCACTGGATTACAACGCAGGAGCCCAGGACAAGCCCCTGCTGGAGGCTTATTCACCGGCGATCCGGGAGCAATCCTATATCAACGGCTTCAATGCGCAGCTACGGCGCGTTGAGTTCTCCTGCAGCCTGGCATATGGCACGCTGTCCGACCCGTCTACGGTAGATAAGACGGCAGAGGAGATCAAGAGCAGTAAGCAGCGTTCCTATTCCTTTGTGAAAGACTGCCAGACCGCCCTGCAGACCGCTCTTGCAGATCTGGTGGAGGCAATGGATTACTACGCGACCATTTACAACCTGGCTCCGGCCGGAACGTACCAGATCAGCTGGCAGTGGGACGACAGTATTGTAGTAGATACCGATAAGGAACGTGAATCCGACCGGAAGGATGTATCGATGGGAATCATGGCCGCCTGGGAATACCGGGTGAAGTGGTACGGAGAGACGGAAGAGCAGGCGAAGGCAATGGTGGTAGCGGAGGAGTAGCATGACACCCGATGAACTGGAAGAAATCCCGGCAGCAATCGAAAGACTGTTCTACGATCAGCAGGCGCGCGTGATGGAAGATGTGGTTCGCCGGATTCATAAGACCGGCCGAATCACAAGCACGGCAGATTATCAGATCGGTAAGATGGCGCAGCAGGGCAAAAGCACCGAGTGGATCGAGTCCGAGATCAAGCGCCTGGGCAATCTGACCGATGCGGAAGTTCGCTCCCTGTACGATAAAGTCATTCAGGCGGATTACGTGCGGAAGCGCGGCCTGTACGAGCAGGTAAACGCGAAGTATACGCCGTATGAAGACAATAAAGTAATGCAGAAGTGGGTGCATGCCTTGATCGATCAGACACAGGGCGAACTGAAGAACATTTCGCGATCAATGGGCTTCTCCGTTCCAACAGGGAACGGGAAGACGGCGTTTACTCCCCTGGCGGATTACTACCAGCAGTACGTTGACCGGGCCTGCATGGATATCATGACGGGCGCGTTCGATTACAACACTGTCCTGCGGCGTGTGGCGAAGGAAATGGCGGATTCCGGCCTGGAATACGTCTCCTATGCGTCCGGCCACGTCGATCGGGCGACAGTAGCGGCACGCAGAGCCGTTATGACCGGTGTGAATCAGCTGTCCGGCCAGATCAATATGCGCCTGGCCGATGAGCTGGGAACCAATTACTTTGAAGTATCCTGGCATTCCGGTGCCCGTCCGGAACACTGGTGGGGTGGGCAGGTATTCAGCAAGGAAGATCTGGTAGACGTCTGTGGATATGGTGAAGTCACCGGCCTGTTGGGAGCCAACTGCCGCCACTCATTCATGCCATTCGTGCCAGGCGTATCCACTCGCACCTACACGGATGAGCAGCTGGCGGAGATGAATGCCAGGGAGCGAGAGACAAAGACCTACAACGGCAAGGAGTACAACGCATATAGCGCCACCCAGCGGCAGAGGGAACTTGAACGCCGGATGCAGAAGCAACGGGCAAACATCGTGAGCCTGAAGAAAGGCGAAGGCTCCAAAGAAGATATAGCGGCCGCACAGGCAAAGTACCTGAAGACCCTGTACCAGTACCGGGACTTTTCGAAGCAGATGGGACTCTCTCCGCAGATGGAGCGTGTATATGTGGACAGACTGGGGCGGGTTGTGAATAACGGCCGACCGAAGAGCGCATTTAGTGAGAATTCCGGCGCGAAAGGCGTTGAAAACCGTGGCGAAAATAGTATAATAAAAGATATCGTAATTCACAAGGGTGTTGGTGCAAAATCTAAGAATTACGATGTGCTAGATCCAGTAACAGGAGATGTATTTCACTTTGTTGAAGGTACTAGAATTCAAAACTCGCAAGTGTTTGCAGGTAAAGGTGGTGTAAAGCCTTTAAGGCCGGAAGTAGCAGAAGGGTTAGAAGAACAAATCGGCGGAAAAGCATCGCAATGGCAACATTGTAAAGGGCATGGTATTCTTGACTTTTATGGTGAAGAACGTTTGGCAGAAGTCCATTGGTTTCAAGAAGAATCTGTTGGAAAGCATAAGTTCAAAATAAAGAGGTGGGAAGATGAAGGTTAAATGGAAAGGGAAAACAGAATTTTTGGTTCTTACACATGATAAAGTGTATGAAGTATTATCCATCGAAAGAGAGTGGTACCGAATAATTGATGATTCCGGTGAAGATTATTTGTACCCTCCGGAAAAATTTGAGATCGTTGAAGAATAGTTTTTAACCACCCACCACCCGGCGGGTGGTTTTCTTATGCCAGGGAAGGAGAACATATGATCATTACAGGAATGAGCCACTATGAAAGCGTATGCAAGAGGAAGCTGGTTGAATGGTACAACAGAAATCGCCCGGAGACACCGATTGATCTGAGCAATGTCTATATTGTATGGAGCTGCAAGACTCTCCAGAATTATAAGTGTCTGGCAAGTACCACGGTCAGCGGAGACGGAATCTATGCGGAGTATACATATAACGGCGATAAGCAGGAGCTGTACGAAGATGTATATGTCAAGATTTCGAACACCTGCCATACAGAAGAGTAAGTCATATATTTAGGAGGAAAAAAATAGATGAAAGCAATGTTATCACAGCCAATGGCTGGCAAAACCGATGAAGAGATCGTGACTACCAGAGAGAGGGCAATTCAGGTACTGAAAGAGAAAGGATACGAGATTGTAAATACTCTGTTCACAGACGAATGGTACAATGATGAGAGCATGAAGGCGCGAGGGGTGGTCAATATTCCACTGTGCTTTCTGGCGAAATCGCTGGAGAATATGAGCCTGTGTCATGCAGCGTATTTTTGCAAGGGCTGGGAACAGGCACGCGGCTGCCGCATTGAGCATGATGCTGCAAAGGCTTATGGATTGGATATCATTTACGAAGAGTAAGTCCTAGAAAAGCGATAGCGAAGTCATAGAAAGTCATAGAAATGCGATAACAACGCGTTTATTGAGTTAAGTAACACGAAAACGAGTTATTAACTCAATAACGTGTTATTTTTTTACTCATTTCGCCGGTTGATCAGGCGTTAAACAGTCAGCCCGCGGGAAGCGACCCCGTAAAAAGCGTAGGGAAGGAAAGGAGCAGCATGAAGAGAAAGTTTCTGGAAGATCTGGGACTGCAGAAGGAAGCGATTGACAGCATCATGGCGGAGAACGGGAAGGATCTGGAAGCCGTAAAGACGGAGAGAGATACCTACAAGACCCGCCTGGATGAAGCCACGGAGACTCTGAAGAGCTTCGATGGCGTCGATGTGAAAGAACTGCAGGGGAAGATCACCAAACTGACCGGAGACCTTGCGGCGAAGGATGTGGAGACACAGAACCTGATTGAGGGCATGAAGTTCGATGCCGCTTTAAAGGATGCTCTGAGAGCAGCAGGTGCGCGAAATGAGAAAGCTGTAATGGCGATCCTGGACGTGGACACGCTGAAGAAGAGCAGAAATCAGGAGAAGGACATCAGCGCGGCGATTGCGGCGGCGAAGAAGGACAGCGATTACCTCTTCCAGGCTGAGAAGCCCGCGCCCCGCGTCGTATCCACCACTTCCGGCATGAATCCGGATGCAGACAGCAAAAGAAGTCAGGCAAACGAGGCGTTAAGAAGCCTCTTTGGAAAGGAGTAACAGATGCCAAATATTGTTAGCAGAGCTGACGCGGAAGCGATTATCCGCGAGCAGGTAGTATCTACGATTTTTCAGGACGCACCGAAGCAGTCCGTATTTATGAGCATGGCGAAGAAGCTGCCCAACATGACCAGCAATCAGACCAGAATCCGTGTACTGGATTTCCTGCCTACGGCCTTCTGGGTGAACGGTGATACCGGTATGAAGCAGACCAGCCGCCAGGCATGGGACAACGTATATCTGAACGCGGCGGAGCTGGCCGTAATCGTGCCGATCTCCGAAGCCGTGCTTTCGGATGCGGAGTTCGATATCTTCGGCGAGATCACTCCCAGAGTAAACGAGGCAATCGGTCAGAGGGTTGATGCGGCTATCATTTTTGGCAACAACCGCCCGGCAGAGTGGCCGAACGATATTATTACGATGGCAAGACAGGCCGGCAATAACGTAGCAGTGAGCGGAACGCCGGATTATTACAATCTTCTCCTTGGTGAGAATGGTGTGATCTCCAAGATTGAGGACGACGGTTACATGGCGACTGGTGCGCTGGCAGCTATGGGAATGCGTGCGAAGCTGAGAGGCATCCGTACCACGGAAGGTATTCCGCTGTTCAAAAGCGATATGCAGGGTTCTACCCAGTATTCCCTGGATGGCGCACCACTGCACTTCCCGCAGAACGGAGCATTTGACGCGAATGTAGCACAGCTGATTGTCGGCGACTTCTCTCAGGCAGTATATGCGATCCGTCAGGACGTTACTGTAAAGATTTTGGATCAGGGTGTGATTCAGGATCCTGTTACCAAGGAAATCGTGTATAACCTGGCACAGCAGGACATGGTCGCTCTGCGTATCGTGTTCCGTATGGGCTGGGCTCTGCCGAATCCGGCCACCCGTATGGATGAAGACCGTGTGGGCTGTGCGTTTGCTTACCTGGAGCCGACCACTCCGGCAACCACGCAGACTGTAACCTTTACGGTTAAGGACAATGCAACTTCGGCCAATACGATCGAGGGCGCGGTCATCGATGTGAACGGTTCCCGCCTGAAGACCGGCGCGGATGGCAAGGCTATCTTCAACCTGCGTGCAGGCACTTACCCGGCGAAGATCAAGAAGACCGGCTATGGCACCGTAACGGAGACGGTAACGGTTGCGGCGGCAGCTGTGACGAAGGACGTCACTCTGATTCCCAACGCGTAGGAGGTGACCGGCAGTGAGTCGGTATAAAGTAACCTATGAGGACTATACGCAGATCTATGGAGGCTCCGTGATTGCGGAGGCCTCCTGGATTCGCGCCTATAATCAGGCGGAAGCAATGGTGTCGGCCATGACCTTCGGGCGGATTCGCACCGAAGTGCTGCCGGAGGATGTGCGAGAGCTGGTGACTCTGGCCGTGTGTGCGGCCGCAGAGGGCATTTTTCAGGCGGGAGTGAGCGCCAATATCTCTTCGGAGAATAATGACGGCTATTCCGTCACCTATCGCGCGCCTGATACGGTTCAGGCAGAGACCTGGAAGACAGTGACCAGCTATCTGGCCGATACCGGATTGTTATACAGAGGAGTGTGATTCGATGCTGACGAATGCGGATATTACCTTATACCATGCCTGCGCGGACCCAGAACAGAAGCGAAAGATCTACCGCCGGACAGTGATTCACGGTGTGCACTGGTTTACGAACCAGAGAACCACGGTAAACGACGGTCTGAAAAGCGCGGATGAATACCGGATCCGAATCCCCCAGGAGGCCTGTGCGGGTTATCTTCCGCCGGATCAGTATCGGAGCAGCCCCGAAGAACACTGGACGATTGAGAACGGGGATCTTTTCGTTCGTGGCGTGTGTGAGCTGGACATTGAGAAGGCGTCAGATCTTGCCCTGCTGCATCCCGGAAAGGTTCTCAGCTGGTCGGACAACCGGCGGGGAGTTACCCCGCATATCCGGATCGGAGGCGCATGATGAGCAACATTACATTAAAGATGGATCCCATCGACAAGATTCTCCTAAAGAGAGCCCTGGGAAAGAACGGGAAAGCCGCTCACTTCCTGGCAAGCGAAGTGAAGCGCCTGTCAGATCCTTATGTTCCGAAGCGGAGCGGTATCCTGAAAGGAACTGCCGTCGTGACAGACAGCGCAGTGATCTATGATCAGCCCTATGCCCGCCGCCAGTGGTACGAACACAAGGGCGGCGAAGGTAACCGCGGCCCCCGCTGGTGTCAGCGGATGTGGGCGGATCGCGGCAAGGAGATCGTGAAATCGGTGGCAAATTACGCAGGAGGTAAGAGTGAATAAAAGTATTATGAGCTGCATCCGGGAGCATATCCGGGATCAGTGCCCGCTGTTAAAGGACTGGGAAGGGCTCTTTCCTTCCGTCGGAATTGACGCGATGGAAGAGGAGCCTGCTTCCTATATGATCGAGAAGACACCGGCAGAACCGGTTCTGAAACGCTACACAGACGGCAGCACGGTCAGGCAGGAAGTATTTACCTTTGTCAGCCGGGAATTCGCGGAGGGCGAAGCCGGAGACATTCACGCGTTCTATGATGCGTTCGCGCTTTGGCTGCCGAAGTCGGTGGAGGCGCTGCAGCTTCCGGACAGATGCTACCCCAGGCGCTTCGTAGTGACGACCGGCGGGTATATTTACGATGAGGAGGGCACGAAAGCCCAGTATCAGATCCAGTGCAGACTGGAATATTATGACGAGAGGAGCAAAAGAACATGAACAATGGAGTAAAGCAGAGAAACGGCTATGCGGATTATCTGAATGTAGCGGAGGCAGGTCAGGAAGCTTCCTACGCGTTCATGGGTACCGGTTTTACAAAGTTAGATGAATCCCCTTCGGCGCAGACGAAGAGTAAGCGATATGTGCATCAGAAGTCTACTAGCAAATCGATCAGCGGATATAACGATTCTTTCCCTTATGAGACGGACATGATCCTGTCCGAGGACGCCGTGAACTTTATCTGTGATGTTGGCTTGAAGAGAAAGACCGGATCGGATGCGGAGACGGAGTATGTGCGCGTGGATATGGACAAGCCGGTGGGCTCCAATTCCAACGAGTACGACGCCCGTAAGTTCCGGGTAGCAATCGAAGTTTCCGAGTTCACGGATTCCGATGGTGAGTTGAGCGCTTCCGGCAACCTGCTGCCAATTGGTGACTTCGTAGAAGGCAAATTCAACACGACCACGAATACTTTCACCGCGACTGAGTAAGGAGGAAGAAGAAAATGCTGACCATTAACGGGGTAGAATTGGAATTTGATATGCTGGATGTGGATACATTCGGCGCATACACAGAAGCCGGGGAGCAGCTGAAGGCGAAAACTGCCGAGATTGAAGAGGCACAGAAGGACAAGAATGTTTTTCAGGCTTTCCGTCTGACCTGCGAGGCTATCAACGCCTTCTTTGATCATATTTTCGGCGAAGGCACGAGTGAAGAACTCTTCGGCAGCCGGATGAACTTCCGCACGAGCATAGAAGCCTATAAGGTTTTAAAGG
>ERZ1034878.1157-NODE-1157-length-10176-cov-5.078154_pt1 | contig 10176 bp, 15 predicted proteins | sample MGYA00520593_ERZ1034878 | MGnify/ENA primary metagenome ERZ1034878 (study PRJEB33766, sample SAMN09781724) | gut metagenome | biome: gut microbiome | host: Homo sapiens | place: Madagascar | study: EMG produced TPA metagenomics assembly of the PRJNA485056 data...
GTTAAAAATCCATGTATTACAATATAATTGAAAAATTTTACTTGATTATCACAAGGTGGCCCCGAAAGGAGCTGCCTTTTATTTTTCTTAAATCGGAGAAAGATATGGAATATATTCCTAAAACGATATATTGTCCCATGTGCAAGCGGAAAGTAGGAACATGGGATGGGCGTTCTACTACGAATGTAATCGTAGGGATCTGTAAAAAATGCAGGAAAAGAATTGTGTATCACGTGGATACGGAAAAAACAGAGGTAAGCAAGATACCTCTTAGGAACACATCTTCCGGCATGACTTTCCTTTAGGAGAATTTTATGTACGAAAAAAACAGAGTTCCTTTTCAAAAAATAGTGGACGGGAACTATGGGCGAAAAATTTCATACACAGATGTTGAACAGATTACAGCACTGAACGTTGTAAAAGTTATTGGAAGCTGTATCGGGAATTTCTACAGAAACAAAGTGGCCATACGGTACCTGTGGAAATATTATAAAGGCGATCAACCGGTACTGTATAGGGAGAAAATAAGCAATGAGGACATAACAAACAAGATTGTTGAGAATCATGCTTATGAAATTGTCCAATTCAAAGTTGGACAGACATACGGGGAGCCGGTTCAATTTATCAGCCGGAAAGATGATAAGCGGATAAACAGTTCGGTAGACGAACTAAACGACCTCATGGCTGACGCAAATAAGCAAGAGAAAGACATAAAGGCTGGAGAGTGGCAGTCTGCCGTCGGAACATCTTTCAAGGCGGTTCAGAGCAAGGATGGGGATATTCCGTTTAGAATTGTTGCCCCCACACCGATGAACACTTTTGTTATTTATAACAGAAGCACAGAAGAGCCTGCTCTTGCCGTACAGGAACTCAAAGATGAAAACGGGAATTTTTATAAGCTGGCATTTTCTGACACTATGTCGTTCAAAATCGTTGACAGCAATGTGGTTGAAACAAAACTGCACACCTATGGCAGTATTCCGATTGTGGAGTTCCCAAACAATCATGAACGCATATCTGACATAGAGCTTGTAATTTCTATGTTGGACGCAATCAACAATATGCAGTCTAACCGTATGGATGGTATTGAACAGTTTGTGCAGTCATGGATTAAATTTGTAAACTGTGAGGTTGACGAAGAACAGTTTGCAAAAATGAAGTTGAACCGGGCACTGGTAGTAAAATCAATAAACAAGGACAATAAGTCTGATGTCGATGTGATGACACAGGAACTCAATCAGACGCAGTGCCAGGTTTCCAAAGATGACTTGTGGGACAATGCATTATCCATTCTTGCAATTCCTACAAAGCAAAGCAACACCGGCGGAGATACGCAGGGAGCTGTTGAGCTTAGAAACGGATGGGATTTTTCTAAAACAAGAGCAAAGCTGAAAGACCCGATTGTGAAATCGGCAGAAAAGCGCCTTGCAGTAGCAGTTCTGAATACCCTTCGCGTATCTGGAAATGATTTAAAGCTATCTGTTAGAGATTTTGATGTACAGATCAACCATAGCCCGCAGGACAATATGTACACGAAATCACAGACCTTGCTACAGCTTCTCCAATGCGGAATTCACCCGCTTGTTGCAATTAAAACTGTTGGGCTGTGGGGGGACGCAGAAAAGACATTCCTACTGTCCAAACCATACGTTGATAATCTATGGAAAACTATTGACGATGTGGAAAAACAGGGACGCAAGGCGAAAGAAATTGCAGAAAAATTAAATACTCAAAATCAAACAAATAAGGCAACTACCGAGTGAACCTCGGCGGTTGCTTTTATTTTATAAAAATTGCACCTATGCGTGAAATAGGAGAAATCACAGGCTGATAGCAACCAGCGTAAAAAAAGCGTAGTGAATCGGAGGTAATCGAAATGTCAAGAGAACAGGCAAAGCAGAACCTTGTAGCTCTGGGAATCGCAGAGCCGACAGATGAGCAGGTAACAAACTATCTTAACAAGGTGAATGGAGAAATTCAGAAAGAAAAAGACAAGGCGGCAGAGTACAAGGAAAAAGCCGAAAAGGCAGATGAACTTCAGAAGAAACTGGACGACATGGAAGCTGGAAACCTGTCTGAAATCGAAAAAGCAAATAAGGCTCTGGAAGCGGCAAATAAGACTATTGCCGATATGCAGAAGTCTAATGCCATTCGGGATCAGCGTGAAGCTGCCATGACCAATTTCAAAATTACTGCCGAGCAGGCAAAGACCATTGTGAAAGACGATGGAAGCCTTGATTATGCGGAGCTTGGAAAGATTATGTCCGAAAAAGAAACCGCAGCGGCGCAGGCAAAAGAACAGGAAATTGCGAAAAATCAGGATATTCCTGGCGGCGGTGCTGGCGGTGATAAAGGAAAGACAGAAGCGGAAAAGACAGCAGAAGCTATTGGTAAAAACCTTGCTGGAACGAATAAAGCCGCTGAGTCCATTGTAAACAGCTATATAGGAGGTTAAAAAGATGAAATTTACAGAGTCAACTGTAACAACTCAGAAAGAGATTCTGAAAAGACGGCTGGGTGGAGAACTTTTCGAGGAAATTACCCTTGATTCCACTGCATTCACGAATGGTGTCTGCAAAGCAGGTAACCCTATTGACGCTACTGGAAAAAAAGTAAATGCAGCGTCTTCTGACGGAACTGCTGTTGGAATCTTGCTGACAGACGTATATGATTCCAACCCGAACGGAACAATCGTAAAGGCTTTTGCTTGTGTAAACGAAGCGAATGCAAACGCAAATGCAGGAATTACGATTGCGGCAGACGTGAAAACAGCACTTCTCCTTATCGTGTTTGAGTAATTACCGTAAGAACTATCGGTAGAAAGTGAGGAAACAATGAATATTAGAGATGCTTATACATCAAAGGCGATTGCGCTTGTCAATACTGAAGTGGCAAGTAACCGGATTGCGTACCTGGGAGCTGGACTGTTCCCGGCAAAAAAGAAAATGGGACTTGACCTGAAATGGATCAAGACATCCAAAGGACTGCCTGTATCCCTGGCTCCGTCAAATTTCGACGCAGTGTCCACGTTGAGAAGCAGAGAAGGATTCAAGCTGACAGAGACCGAGATGGCATTCTTCCGTGAATCTATGCTTATTAAGGAAGCTGACGAACAGGAGATTATGCGGGTTCAGGACAGCACAGACCCGTATGCAGCGGAGGTTCTGAGCAGAATCTTTGACGATGCCAACACCCTGGTTGATGGAGCTAACGTTGTCCCGGAAAGAATGATTATGCAGCTCCTGGCACCGGCTGACGGCTCCCCGAAGATTTCCATTGAAGCAAATGGAGTAACCTATGCCTACAACTACGACCCGAACAACACATACAAGACAAAGAACTTTGCAAGCCTGACAGCTGACACCGACAAGTGGTCAGACACCACAAATTCAGACCCGATGGACGACATTGCAACAGCACTGGATGCAGTAGAGGCAGAAACAGGCGAGCGCCCGTCCATTATGATTGTTTCCAGAAAGACTATGGACTATCTGAAGCAGAACACAAAGATTAAGTCTGCGATTCTGGCACAGAACACAACGGCGACCGTGTTCATGAATGACAACCGGGTAAAGGAAGTATTTTCCAACGAGCTTGGAATCAGAATCATCGTGTACTCTAAGCAGTACAAAAAAGAGGATGGTACAGCTGAGAAATTCTATCCGGACGGATTTGCAACACTGATTCCTGACGGAGCCCTGGGAAGCACCTGGTACGGAACCACACCGGAAGAGCGAACCCTCATGGGAAGTGGCGAGGCGGACGTTTCTATCGTGAATACGGGTGTTGCGGTGGCTGTAACCACTACAAGCGACCCGGTTCACACAAAGACTACCGTTTCCGAGATTGTACTTCCCTCCTATGAGAGAATGGATAGCACTTACGTTATTAAGTGTTACTAAGGAGGACTGTTTTATGGTTTTTGATCATAAAGTCAAATATAAAGGTAAATGGTATCTTCCGGGAGAAGAGATTGAAGAGGAAAAAGAAGAGGCGGAAGAGTCCGCCTCTCTGCCTTTTGAGAAGACATTTACAAAGACGGAAATCAACAGAATGAGCACCGAAGCTCTTAAATCTCTTGCGGCTGAAAATAACGTACCTGGATATGAAGAAATGACAGGGGCATCGCTGAAAGAGTATTTTATCAATCTGCTCAACCTGTAGGAGGTCAGCTCTATGGCATACACGATGGTTGAGCAGGTAAAAATCCGGCTTGGACAATTTCATATTGAAGAATCGGACGGAACCGACAAGACCGTGTTTGACCATAAAGAAGATAATCCGAGGATTCAACAGTTGATTGACCAGGCAACACAGGAAGTAATAAACAGGCGTGGATACCCGGAAAGCTATACACAGGAACGGATTGACGAGGATATGAAGAAGTACGAGGGAGTTATCGTCAATCTGGCTGTGTATGACCATTCCCAGGCGGGAGAGGCTTTCATGGCATCCTATACAGAAAATGGAGTAAGCAGGAGCTGGAAGGACCGTGACCGCCTTTTTGCCGGTGTATTCCCGTTTGTGAAAGTCTTATAGAAGATTGTGCGTTATCAATTTCGTGACCCCACGAAAAAGGTAGCAGGGACGTACTTTAGGCGGCGGTGGGCAGTGCGTGAATAAAAAGAAAGGCGGTATATGATGTGACGATAGAAGTATCGACAGCAATCATTATAAGCGTGTTATCACTTGGTTTTTCCGTCTTTATGGGGCTGAAAAGCAATAAAAGAACAGATACAAAAGATATTGAGGAACGTGTGAAAGAAAATACACGTATTAACATGAAATTAGATGCCATTTCCAACAACACTAACGATATAAAGAACGAGGTTTCCGAAATGAGAAAGGAAATCAATTCCCATGATGGGAGAATCGTAAAGGTAGAGGAGAGCGTAAAGTCGGCACACCACCGGCTTGATGGATTGGAAGAGCGTCTTAATGATCATAAGGAGGCATAGATTATGGACATCACACAGATTGGAACATCTTTAGCAATCATTGTGATTTGCTATTTGATTGGTATTGGAGCAAAGACTGTGCCGAATATCAATGACAATCTCATTCCTGTGATTGTAGGTATCTCCGGTGGAATCCTCGGTGCGGTCGGAATGTACGTTATGCCGGATTTCCCGGCTGGCGATATTATGACTGCGATTGCCGTAGGCATTGTGAGCGGTCTGGCCAGCACCGGCGTGAACCAGATTTATAAGCAGGCGAAGAAAAATACTTGACATTAACAAGCAAAGAATGTGGTATTCGCAGCATGGGCAGCGAATAACTGTCTACGAAAAAGATGATGACGGGAACATCAAATATTATGAGGACGCAGACGGAAACCGCATTCCTCTTATATCCGATGAGAAAATCGGATATTCGGAGCCAAAAGAGTTTTACGCAAATATCAGCAATAAACTGAGCGAAGTTCTTATAAAAGAATTTGGAATTGACGATTCAAGCACATATGTACAGATTGTCACAGACAAGGGATATTTGCCACTGAAAGCCGGAGATTTGGTTTGGAAAAAGTCAGAGGTAGTATTTGACGAAAACAGAACACCAGAGCCTATATCGGCGGATTACACGGTTAAGGGCGTAGCTGACGAGGGCCTGACTGTGGATCTGTATCTGCTTCAGAAAACGGTAAAGTAGGTGTGACATGGCACATCATAAGATTACAATGGCACTTTCAGAAGACTCCATAAAGAACGCTATTCAGGAGCTGGAAGAATATAGGAAAGACGTTATTGAAAAATGCAAGCTGTTGACCAAAAGGCTAGCTGAGAGCGGAGAAAAAGTTGCTGTAGAAAAGGTTTCCGAAAGCCCGCTTGGCCGGACCGTAAAACTGAGGATTGATTGTGAGCCAGAAAAAATGGGCTGTAAAGCTGTTTTGATTGCCACTGGAAAAACAATTGAATCAGAAGAGTGGGATCCGTTTTACACATTGCTTGCGATAGAGTTTGGAGCCGGAATTTATTACAACAGAGGAAATGAAAACCCAAAGGCAAACGAATTAGGATTTGGAGTTGGAACTTACCCAGGGCAGATACACGCATTTGAAGATGGGTGGTATTACCTTGGGGACGATGATAAGTGGCATTATACGCATGGTGTGAAGGCTACAATGCCGATGTATAGCGCAAGTTTGGAAATTATTCAGAAGTACAGAGAAATTGCCAAGGAGGTGTTCGGGTAATGGCAGTCGATAACCAGTGGGCGTTCGACCTGGAAACAAAGATTTTTTCCGTTGTAAATGAAAAAGCAATGGGGAAAATTAGGAAAAATTATCCGAGCGCATACATTACGAGAACAGGAAAATCTACAGCAAAAGCAATTTTCCCAACTATTTACATTCACGAATTGCCCGGTGCAGAAACCGGGAAAGATTTGGAAGGATTCTATATAAATGGTGTAAGGGAAACCATTCAGGTAGATGTAACAACGAACACGAGCCAAGGAGACGCGAGAAAAATAATGGCAATCGTGGCAGATGAATTCAAACAAATGAGATTTGCAATCACTCAAATGCCGGAAATCGGATATAGCGGAGAAACGTTCCGTAGCACGGCGAGGTTCAGTAGAGTGATTGGAGCAAACGACACATTGTAACAGGTTGTGGAAGCGTGAGAGCTTCCTTTTTTTCATTGGAGGGAAAAGACATGGCAGCAACTAAAACAGCGGGCGTATCTTCTCTTGGTGTGACATTTTCATACGGTGTTGAGACCACCAAGGGAACAAAACCGACAGCATTTACAATTCTGAACAGAATCAACCAGATTGGCGATGTAACTGTAGAAACAGAAGCTATTGACGCTTCCGCACTGGAAGATAAGCAGACAAGAAATATTCCCGGAAGAGATACCGTATCCGACACATTGACTATCACGGTAAACAAAACTGATGAGACCATTGCAGAGTGGGAAAAGGTAATCACAGATTACCAGGCGCTCACAGAAGGGAAGAGAATGTGGTTCCAGACAATCACTCCTGGATTCACAAAAGCGGAGTTTGTTGTGGCAGCACCTCCGTCTAAGCTTCCTATTTCCGGTAAAGAGCAGAACTCACTTCTGACTATGGAAATCAATCTTACCGTAGATGAAATGATTGGAAGCGACACGAAGGTAGAGCCGACATCGGGGGAATAAATAGTCAGTCACAGTCAAAATCACGAAAGGCTGTTGTGGCTGACGATTATGCAGATACAGCCGAATCAGAATCAAGTGTACTTTGGTAGAACAGGGTGCCCTTCGGGGCACCCTTCCCTATATAGAGTATAGGGGGAAGGGGAAAATATGACAAAGATCAAGATCAACGGAAAAGATTACAATATTTATTTCGGATATGCGGCCACGGTAAAAAATGGAATCATCAAGAAACTGGTGAGCCTTGAAAACAACAAAAGCGAAGCTGAATCCATTGATAAGCTTCTTTTATTCCTTCCGGAGCTTTTGCTTATCGGATTACAGAAATTCCATTCTGATGAATTTGGATTCAATCCGGAACGAACAGAGGAAAAGGAAGCACAGATGGACAAGGTGTACGAACTTCTGGACTCCTATTTTGACGAAGAAGATAGCGACCTTGAAAAACTGTATACAGCTTTGCAGAGCGAACTGATTGAAAACGGTTTTTTATCAAAAATGTTCCGGGAGGAACAGGCGAAAGCCAAAACAGTGAAAGCAGTGGAGAAAGCAGAGAGCTAACATGGGAGGTTTATAAAAACCAAGTCCGCCCATTCTGGCTTATTGCTACAAAGGGATATGGCTTTACAGTTAAAGACATAGACAATTCATGCCCGGCAGATCTGGAACCGTATGCTGACGCTTATTCAATGGAGCGGAGAAGCAAGGACGCAGATATATGGGCATGGTGCGGAAATTATGTAGCTTCCGCAGTTCTCGTTTCTGTAGAACACGTTCTTGCAGGTAAGAAAGCGTCAAGCAAATATATAAAAGAACCGTTATTACAAGATATGGCTGCGGAAATGACGCAAGATGATCTGCAAAAGGAACGAGAAGCGTTTGTAATGCGATTACGAACGATGAAAGCAAATTGGGACATATCCCACAAAAAGGAATGATTAAAAGGGAATGGGTCTTAACCTGTTCCCTATTTTTTTATAAGGCGGTGAACTATGGAAAGCATTGATTCTTTACAGATTGAGATACAGGCAAACGCTTCCGGCGCAAGTAAATCAATCAATTCATTAACAAAAAGCCTTGAAAATTTACAAAACAAGGTATCGTTTGATTCTCGAAAACTGTATGGAATTTCGAGCGGAATAAAAAGCATTTCACTTGCTTCATCTAGCCTTAATTCAAGAAACATTACAACACTGTCTACTGCTTTAGGGAAGATTGCTGATGTTGACGGAGGCAAGATTAACAGTTTAGCAAGCTCACTACAGACATTTTCTTCCAGAATGTCTAGTATGCAGTCATTTGATGTAAGTGGAATTGTCGAGCTTTCTGGTGCCCTATCAAAATTTGGCGGAACATACGCAACGCAGGGAACAGATAACCTGTTAAAAATGAAAGACCAGCTGGCGCAGTTTGCAAGTGGAATGAACAGCGTAGGGTCTTTGAATTTTGACACAACAGGCCTTATAAAAACCATAGATGCAGTCAGCAGGCTTGGAAGAACGACAGGAACACAGGCGACAGCAAATCTTCCTGCATTATCTGCTCAGTTGCAGAATTTTGTTCGGCAAATGAACAAAATAGGTTCTATGTCGTTTGATAATAAAAATTTGACAGAACTTGTGGTTTCAATAGGTAAACTTGGAAGCGTTGCGAGTGGAAGGGCTGTAACGAATATACCTCTTCTTGCGGACAATCTTAAATATCTATTTGAAACACTTTCAAAAGCACCGAATGTCAGCCGCAATCTCATTGATATGACAAGCGCATTGGCAAGCCTGGCAAAAACGGGCGCTTCAAGCGGAAGAGCTGCGAACTCTCTTGGGAAAAGCCTGATATCATTTAATAGCACTGCCGGAAAAACAAAAAGCAGCGCATTTTCGCTGGCAAGGGCATTTGGAAAGTTTTATGCGACATACTGGCTGATTATTCGTGGTATGTCAAAGCTGAAGGACGCAATAGATATTTCGTCTGCGCTGACAGAGGTAGAGAATGTTATTCGTAATACGTTTGGAAATTACGAACATTTAATAAATAAATTCACTAAAACGTCCATACAGGATTATGGAATGTCTGAATTGACTGCGAAACAGGTTTCAAGCCGGTTTCAGGCTATGGGCGTTGCTATTGGAATGGCGCAGGGCAAGGTTGCCAATATGTCCCTGGAATTGACGAAACTGACTGCGGATATGGCTTCCTTTTATGACATTAGCCAGCAAGACGTTGCAGAGGACTTACAGTCTATTTTCACAGGAACAATAAAGCCACTTCGGAAATACGGAATTGATCTTTCGCAAGCTACGTTGAAAGAATATGCAATGAGCCGTGGACTAAATTCCAATATATCTGCAATGACACAGGCACAGAAGGTATTGCTCCGATACCAGTATGTAATGGAGAATACTGCGGCTGCGCAGGGTGACTTCTCACGAACGGCAGATACGTGGCACAACCAGGTAGTTGTTCTGAAGCAATCGTTTCAAGCTCTGGCGGCAGTTGTCGGGACTTCTCTTATAAATGCGTTTAAACCACTTATTAGAACGCTGAACGCGGTACTTCAAAAAGTTATCAGTTTTGCGCAGATAATAACCGAAGCACTTGGCTCTATTTTTGGTTGGAAATACGAAGTGTCCAGTGGTGGTGTGGCTGATGATTGGTCTGACGCTGCTGGTTCTGCTGACGATTTAGCAGATAGCACAGGAAAAGCCGCAAAGAACACTAAGAAGATGAAAGATAACATTCTGGCCATTGATGAACTGAACATTAATTCGCCGGATGATGGGTCTGGATCTGGCTCTGGAAGTGGCCTTGGTAACGTTGGAGCAGGCGGTGGAGTTGGAAACCTTGTACAGACAGATACAATCTTCAAAGATTTTGAGAGCAATATAAAAAATCTGTATCAGCTTGGAGAGTATATCCGTGATGCACTTATCGGCGCAATGCAAGGCATTGATTGGGATAGCGTTTATGAAAAGGCTCGTGGCTTCGGAAAAGGCCTTGCGGACTTTTTGAACGGATTATTTGCTGGTGCAAACGGCGT
>ERZ1034878.1167-NODE-1167-length-10123-cov-14.607569_pt1 | contig 10123 bp, 21 predicted proteins | sample MGYA00520593_ERZ1034878 | MGnify/ENA primary metagenome ERZ1034878 (study PRJEB33766, sample SAMN09781724) | gut metagenome | biome: gut microbiome | host: Homo sapiens | place: Madagascar | study: EMG produced TPA metagenomics assembly of the PRJNA485056 data...
AGATATAGTAAATAGATATAAAAAACTGACAAACTTTACATCTACTGATGTACATATTTATCTTAAAGAATTGGAGGATTGAGTATGACAAAATTTAAGGTAGTTAGATATTTTGATACATATCCCGATGGAGTTGTAGCAACTTGTGATACAGAGGAGGAGGCTGAAAAGATTTGTAATAAATATCGTAGAAGCCGCAAGCCTATGTATGACTATTTAGTTAGAAAGGAGGGTGAATAATGACTAGAGAAGAGTTAAGAAATAATTATGGAAATGACATCTGTGAGTTATGCTGCCGAGAGTGTTTTACTAATAGAGCGTTTCCTGAGACACTTTGTGAAGGTCGTTATTGTAAGGAGGCAGAAAATATTTTCGCAGATGAACATAATATAGAATTGGAGAATTAATTATGAATCAAGAATATATAATAGACAGAGAGCTGCAAGATATGTTAGTGTCTTGGTTTGAGAACATTGAGGAACTTAGTAGCAAGCTAACAAGTGGCAATGTATCTCACCAAGGAGCAACTATTAGAAACAAAGCTATAAGATGCTCTAAGTTCATCAAGGAGCATTGTAAAACTAAGGAGGAATAATTATGGCACTACCTAAAAATTATAGTATATGGCTTACCGTTGATTATTATGGTATAGAAAAAGCTTTTTGGTATAAACCGAGAAAATGTGAGAAGCATGGTGAATGGTGGGGTGATAATATGGTTCTTCCAAAAGGCAGTATCAAGAAGCTCATCGGAAGAGAACTTACTTGGAATGATGAACCAGTAGAACTGAAAGAAGAATAGTTATGGCAGATAAAAGCATAATGGAAGAAATGCTCCCGATGAAGATTAGTAATTGGGAGTCTATAGAGTATAGCGAGGAACTTAATTGTCCTAATGAGAATTGCCACAACAAAAGTTATCATGATGATGCAAGAAACATCATTGGATGGTGTGATACTCCTTACGGCTATATGATGGTCTGTGAGTGCAAGAAGTGCTTCACTAAGTATCGCTTTCATGGAACGCTTGGGGATAAATTTGATTTTGACAATTTCGCATTCACATTTATGATGCGTACTAAAATGAGAAAGGAGAAATAGATATGGTTAAACCTTACAGAATCAAGCATAAGGCTAGTGGGTTGTACTACCAGCCTGCAAGCAATCATAGTAATCTTTCCAAGAATGGCAAGGTGTATATGACAAACAACTCACCATTACTAATAAATGATGGATATGATTATGTATCTATTAGTGTTAGAAAAGGCACGAATGTACATAATATTTTAGAAAAGTTAATGCCCTTAAAAGGCGTAGAAGAATTCTTTGGAAAAGCGGTTTATTATCGTGTTCCAAAGAGTGAATTTGAAAAAGAAGAATTATAGCTTATGTATAGACCGATTACGATGTATCAGATTGTTTGTGATAAATGCGGAGAAGTGTTTGGTGGTACAGAAACTTGCTCTGCGTTATTCAGCGACAAGAGTACTGATATTGGAGACTACTCAGACTGGGAAATGATAGATGGTAAACACTATTGTCCCGATTGTTATGAGGTGGAGGTCATTGATGGAGTGTATAACGTTAAAGCAAAGGAGAAATAGGTATGGAAGAATCAAACATTAAAACCAAGCATATCTATAGTGGCTTTTACATATTGCACTATAATGGATATTATGTCGTAATACTGAAAATCGGCAATAATAAATGGCAGGCTTGTCTGCCATCAGGTTGGTTTGCAAATTCTACTTGCAAAAAATCATGTGTGCTAAATGCAATAAGCGAAATTGATAGTACAGAAGGCGCAATATGTGATGAAATTGCCAAATGTTCTGACTGGTGGAAAGCAGATGTTTGTTTTTCGGGCATCAAAGCATTAGCAGATAATTCAAAAAACTTAAAGAAGAATAGTTATGAGAGAAATTAAATTTAAAGCAAAACGTTTAGATGATAATTCTTGGGTGTTTGGCTATTTCTACGAGGAGAATGATAATACATACATCATTGAGAATCGTCAGAAAGAAAGCAAGTTAAACAGAAATCTCTCTTATCAGGTTGACCCTTCTACAGTCTGCCAGTTCACAGGGCTTAAAGATTGTGAAGGCAATGAGATTTGGGAACACGACCTTCTGCAAAGTCAAAAAACAAAAGCAATCTATGAGGTTGTTTGGGATGAAGGTGATTTTACCTTAAGTGATTATGTAGTTGGTGTTGAAACGATGATATTCTTATGCTCGGCATTGCGAACATCAAGAATTAAAGTTATTGGCAACAAATTCGATAAGGAGAAGTAGCGTATGAAGAAACAAATAATCTTAGACGAGCAAGATATTAAAGAGTTTCACGAGGATGCTGAGCATCTGCGTTGGCTGTATAATAGAATGGTGAGTGAGCATGGTGAAAACGTAAACTTTGATTACATGCGCCGCTTAGCCAAGATATTCAATAAATTAAAGCAATTATAGCGTATGAGGATTAGACTAGCAAAGAAGATAATGAAAGCAGACACTTATGCTGATTATCCAAGCAAGCATCCGTCACCTTACTGGAAAGCGAAGTTTAAGGAAGCTTATAACGAGTATGGTTGTGTTATGTTCTGTGAAGATTCGAGCAAGTGTAAATACCGCAACAAGTTCGACCATCGTATCAAAAAGGCGATAAGTTTAACAAAATAAGTAGCGTATGAAGATTAGATTAGCGAAAAAAATAATGGCTTGCAATTTTAGAGAATTTACCAAAAAGGTTATGCCATGGTATGAAGAAATGGCAATATGGGATAGATGTTGTAAAAAATCTCGATATTGGTATCTAAGGCAATTTAGATATAGACCGTTGGAAGTAATTCAAAGATGCCGAAAAGAGGGATGGGGCGAAGATTTGTTACGAGACCACCGAATTACAAAGGCAAAAAACTTGATTAAAAAGAGAATTCGTGTGTATTGCGCCAAAGATAACTGCAGATATGGAAGAAAAGACCACCGAATTACAAAGGCAAAAAACTTGATTAAAAAGAGAAGTCGCGTATGAAATATAGATTAGCAAAGAAGATAATGAGAGCTTGCCAAAGATGCAACCCTTATCTACGACAGGTACTATGTGGAGTTGATATAACAAAAGAACTGCCTAAGTTTAAGCACTACTGGGAGCCAAGGTGGGTGTTGTATTTCGCCTACGGCAACCACAGATGTGGGAGAAAAGACCACCGAATTACAAAGGCTAAGGGTTTTAAGTTCAAGAAAAAATAAAAGAAGATTATGAACAAAACAAAGAAATATCAAATAACACTTACTGAGGAACAGCTAATGCTGATGGCTCGTTGTGTAGAGGATTGTAGTAGGTTCGCAGCAGGACAGACAGAACTTGGCAACACTCTTCTATTTATAGACAAATATCCTCACTTTGAACTGCGTAGAAATCTTCAAGACTTGCAACCATTAGTTACTCCAAGTTTAGGTCGTGGAGCAAGTTATGGATGGAATGGAAGTAGCTGCCCAAACGAAGAGCAACGCAAGTTCATAGCTCAATCTTACTATCTATACCAAGAGATTTATCACCAACATAATCTCGCAGAAGGAATAGACAATGTGTATACTTCCGAAACATTACGTTGTAAGGATAGTGGCGAACCAATTCAAGTAAAAGTTATAGACTATGGAACTAACGAAAAAAGATAAACGGCACATCGAAGAAGAGGTTAGAAAGCTTCAATTTCGTATTGGTGCAGAAAGCAGAGAGTATGCAAGACTATACGAGAAAACATACCTTGAAGTTCTCAAAAAGGAGATAAGCGGAAGGATAGACGCTATCGAACAATACAATAACGCTATGTTAAAAATTAGTGAACCAACCAAAACAGAATAGCTATGATTGAAAATCTAAAAGTTTCTTACATTAAAAACGACGAGTTACAGGTTACGCTCGCTCCTGTAGCCGAGGTGGAGGAGAATCTTCTTACGAGCTTGCTGGACTCTTTGCGCAGATTATTGAGGATAGTCAAGTGAACAGGGAATTAGTACTAAAGGAATTAGCAAACAACTTGTCTTATGATGCAGAATTTAAAAAAGATGCTGTATAGAATAGTCTGGGGAATAATATTCCTCGTAGCGTTGGCAGTCTACGTGATTGCATTTATCCCGATGTTGATTATCTTCTTCGTAACAGGAAAGAAATGTCTGAGAGTTTACGAGGAAGAAGTTATGTTTCCGATAATGGATAATCTCTTTAAGGATTAACGCTTATGGAAAATGAAGACAACGAAAGATGTTGCGGTAATTGTATTTCTTTTACAGACGAAGATGCTTTTGGCGAAGGTCTTTGCTGCGAAAATGAAGGAGGTACAGTTTGTTGGGGATATTGTAAAAAACATAAATTTAAACATAGAAAGAGAGGCAAATATGAAAGATGAACATATTGCGCAAATGGCTAAGGAACTTAAAGAAGTCTTTGGGTGGATGCAAGATTCCAGTGCAGTAAATGCCGATACATTAGATGAGCTAATAGAAGATAGTGGCGATATTTATGAAGTCATTGTTGATATACACCTTAAGAATGGCGATGCCGTAATTTTTGATAATGATTGTATAGGTGGGTTTGAAAAGAAACAATATACAGGAGCGTACTTGGATTGCGATTTCAGCAATGGTAATATCATTGCTGAAATTTATAAGTATTCGCCTAAATTCCATTCTATCCGCATACCGCTAACATCAATATGTTGGATAGATTCTCATACAGAGGACATTGACTGGAAAGAGTATAAATTAAAGAAAGAAAATAATGGAAAGATTAAATATTAAAATGGAAAAGATTTACAAACATTACAAAGGAGGTTATTACAAGCTGTTGTTTATCGCAAGACACAGCGAAACGTTAGAAGAAATGGTTGTGTATCAAGCACTCTATGGCGAGCATGTAATTTGGGTTCGTCCTGCCAAGATGTTTTTTGGTACTGTTACTCTTGACGGAAAGGATGTTCTTCGATTTATCGAAATTGAAGATGCAGAAAAGCAATCTGTAAAAGTCAATATTAAAAAGATGTATCCTGACGCAAAAATGCCAACAAAAGTGCATAATGATGATTTTTGTTACGATTGTTATGCACATTCTGAAAAAGAGATTGCACCAGGTATATGGAAATATGGTCTTGGCTTTGGAATACAATGTGTCGACAATGAATTGAAAAAGAAGTTTATAGTCGGCTTTACTGGTCGTCCTCGTTCTTCTGTATGTAATACAGGTATGGTACTATCTAATAGTGTAGGGACTATTGATAATTTCACAGGCGAGTTATCCGCAGTATATTATCATGTATTTCCAAACATGCCACGATACCGAATTGGAGATAAGGTTTTGCAACTACATATAGATACAACATATAATATTGAATTTAATGAAGTAGACGAGCTCAAGCCTACAGAGCGAGGTAATGGCAGTTATGGTTCTACAGGAAAGTAGCTTATGGGGAAAAGAAACGAAGAACTCTGGGCAAAAGTCAAGGAACTGTACCCTTCAATGACCGCAAAGGAAATTAGTCTGCTTACAGGTGTTCCTACATCAAGCATTTGGCGCATTGCAAGGTGTCTTGAGGTTTCTCACAATGAAGTGATTCTAAAGCAACTAAATAAGCAGAGGTCGAAAAATCTAAAGGATGGCAGCAAAAGAGCATATACACCGCAAGAGAAAGAAAAGCGCAGTAAATCGCAAAAGAAGCTATGGGGATTGGAGCGCACACGGTTGATATACGGTATGAAGCAAAAAACTAAGCATCATATTTCTTTCGTTCCTCGAAGAATTACACAAGTGATGTACAATCTTCGTGTAAGACGAAAGTACTTCTATACCGACTCTAATAGCCTTACACTATACTACGATTCACAGACGGATAGAAGTATTGACGAACAATATTATATCGACAAGTATGGATTAAAATTTAAAGAAGTATGAAGTATTATAAGTATAACATTAATGAATTTATCTTTGGGCATATAGAGTATATAACTCCTTGTCCTAATGAATTAATTTCAAAAACAGGTGTAGTTATGAAAGTTGGAGGTCTTGGTTGTCAGCAATGTCCTTATTATCGAGGGCGAAACACTAAGAATAAAACTGTGGTATGTATATATAAATAGGTAGACTAAAATGAGGGTGTGTCATAATTGACTATGGTCATTTATGGTGCACCCTCCTTCTGTATATCGTTTAGCGAGAGCAAAACCAAAGTTTTTTATTAATTTTTGTTATATGGTGCCCCATTGGCTTAAAATTGCCATCCAGACTCTCCACGAAACAGAAAATATGGCAAACACAGGCCCATTATACCGCCTTTTTCAACTTTCTACACATTTTCTTCAGATTGAAGGCAATGGCAAAGAAGGCAAAGTCCATTTCGACCTTGTCTTTTCCAAAATGTCTGAATCGTTTGTAGCCGTAGTCAGCCTTCATCTGCCCAAAGACGGCCTCTGGTTCGATGCACCTACGACCTCGATGCTTTATTCCATCCTCAGATGTCAGCCTTTCTGATGCTTTGCGCTTGTATTCCTTCAAGCGGTGATTGACTTCTATGACTCTGTTGCCTTTTGCCCTGAAACAAGATCCTCTAAGCGGGCATCCTTCGCAGTTTTGGGCTCTGTACCTTGCGCTTTCCGTCTGGTATCCATTCGCTGTCTTGTCGCGCTTGGTGCCAGTGCGTTCCATGTGCTGCCCCATCGGGCATACATAATAGTCTTGTTCGGCATTGTAGAAGAAGCTGTCCTGATGAAATGGACCCGGAGCATAGTGCATATGCTGCTCCTTGTGGAACATGTTGTATTTGACATAGGCCTCGATACCGTTCTCCTCCATAAAGCGGTAGTTTTCCTCAGAACCGTAGCCGGAGTCAGCAACCTCAGTGCTTGCCAGATGTCCATAGCGTGTAGCAAAGGAGTACATGAATGGAATGTATGTCAGAGTGTCTGTGGGATTGGGGAACAAGGCGTAGTTGAGGATGAACTGGTTCTCAGTGCCTATCTGCAGATTGTATCCAGGTTTGGTCTGTCCATTGTTCATCGCATCCTCCTTCATGCGCATGAAGGTGGCGTCGGGGTCTGTCTTGCTGAAGGAGTTTCTCTTGCCGAGCGTTTCCTTCTTCTGTTCATAATCTGCAAGAGAGACCGCCTTTTTCTCTATCTCCTTTATCTGCTTCTTTTTCTCACGCAGTGCTTTCTTCGCCTCTTTTGTCTGTGGCGCCTCTTTCGACAACTCCTCTTTTAGACGTGATGTTATCTCGCAGACAATATCCGGGGTTATCTCGATTGACTCGGTCTTGCTTGCATTGTCCTGGGCTATAGCGTCGTCTACCTGAGACAGGAGCACGGCAAGCTGACGCTTGAGCTTGTCTATGTTGCGATCCACGTTCTTGCGCCAGACAAAGGTGTACTTGTTGGCCTTGGACTCTATCTTCGTGCCGTCGACATACTCCACGTCAAGTGTGATGAAACCTTTCTCTGCCAACAGAAGAACCAACTGTGTGAACACGTTTGAAATCTCGTCTTTCACACGGTTGCGGAAGCGGTTGATGGTGATGAAGTCAGGCTTGTTGTAGCCAGCAAGCCAAATAAAGTGGATATCGCGTTTTAGCAATTCCTCTATGCGGCGACAAGAATAAATGTTGTTCATGTAGGCGTAGATGATCACCTTGAGCATCATACGGGGATAGAATGCATTACGCCCTTTTACATGATAAAGTTTCAATATGTTGCTGATATCAATCTTGTCAAGCACATGGTCGATAATGCGTACAGGAGCGTCAGCGGCGATATCTTCGTCGATTCTTGAAGGAAAAAGCAGGATTTCCTTGCTTGGATTGGGAATAAATTGTACCTTTGCCATATTAGAAATTTCTTTCCATAAAGGTACAAAAAAATTATGGAATAGCAAAGCCCGAGCTTGTGAAAGTTCGGGCTTTGTGATATTTTAAAAGAGGGTGTGAATTTTGACACACCCTCACTTTTATAGTTTATTATAAAGGACGTAATCTATTACCTTTCTGTTTGCTTCATCTATTAGCTTTTGGTCTTTTTTGATATAGATAGCTGTGATTCTATGACTACTTTTATGACCAAGACAACCTGCAATTATATCTACGCTTATACCAATCTCGTATGCTATTGTTGCAAAAGAATGACGTGCCCAATACATGCTTATTTTTGGGAGTCCAAGACTTTCACTTATCAAACTTAACATTTTATCTATAAGTACACCATAATTTTTATAATCTCTTTTTTTATCGAATCCTTTAAGTAAATGCTTCTCGCCTTTGTATTTTTCAAAGATTTCTAACGCTTCTGGTTCAACCTTAATATCATACAGTGTTCCTGTTTTAGCTCTTCTGTAATGTATACGCCCATTTTCTATCTTTTCCAATCTTGATAAATCAACAATATTGATACCCATCAAATAGAAAATAAGAAAAAACAAATCTCTATATTGTTCTCTTATCCTTGATAGTTTGGCATCATGTAACAGTCTTAATTCTTCAACAGTTAATGCCCTCTTTCTTGTTTCTTCTTTTTTCCAAGAATAATTGGCAAATACATAATTTTGAATTAGACCTTTTTTACGAGCATAGTTAATAATAGAACGCAATTGACACAATCTTAAAGCGATAGTATTTTGAGCGTTATGTTCTTTTCGCATATGTGTAACAAAACCATCTAACCACTCAATATCTATATCTTCTAATCTTAATGATTCATAATCACAAAATTTTTCCATCCTTTTTTTTAATAAGGTATAGACATGTCTTGTAGAAGCTTTTTCTTTAGTGTCTAAAAATGCTTCAAATTGTGTGGAAAATAATTGTTCTCTGTATTCATAGTCGCTTTCTTTATTTGAAAGGTACGTAATTAACTTCTTATTGCTATAATATCTTAGTTTACCTTCATTTTGCAACATCTCTATTTTTTCATTCAGTAAAGCAAGCTTTTTTATAAGTTTTAGATTTACTTTCCTGTAATCGGGTATATTTTTAACTTTTTCGTTTTTTGCATCCCATTCATCTTCTTTAAGTTCATAACCCGATGGAATATATATAGCACTATCTTTTCTTGCTATCTTAAATTTTAGTGGAAACTTACCATTATTCAATCGTCTCCGTTTATCAAGTTTAATAGAAACTTTAATCATAGTTGTACCTCCTATATTATTTTATATGCTCGGAATTTGCACGTTTTGTTATATCAAACAGTATAGTTTGCAATAATTTGGCTTTGCAAATATAGTACTTTTACACCATTAAATCATTAATTTCACGCAAATTTAACTAAAATGCAGGAATATTATTAGGATTCATGCATGTATATTATAAATGCGTAGTAATTAATAGTTTAACGCAAATAAAAATATGAGCTTGCACGAAATTTGCTCGTTTTGCTGTTTTTTTAGCTATTTAATGGTAATACAACAGCGCACACGATACCACCCTCTAATATCGGAAACATCAACTGTGAAATCTGCAAAATTTGGATTTACTGAGCGACAGATAATTTTATCTTTATCCTCTTTTGAAGGAAAAACGTTTTTAATAATTGCTCCATTGATAGTGTCAAGTACATAAGTGCATCCCCATTCAATAAAAGCTTTTTCATCTACTTTCTGTACTAATACTTTACTTCCGCTTGGAAATTCGGGCGACATGCTATCCCCTGTAATAGGGATTGCAAGACTAATATTTTCAATTGGCGACAATATATACTCACAATCATGGTTTTGTATTTGGCTATCGAAATTATCAGGAGTTCCACCTTGTGCAGCGATTGGCAGCAATGGAACTCTATGTATGTTTATTGCAGCAAAGTTTGCTTCTTCTTTGCTTTTATCAATCATTTCGCCTTCTCCATTTAAAAACCATTTAGGATTAACTTCTGGGTACATTTCTTGTATATTGCTAAGAACTTTAAGAGATAAGCTTTTAGCATTATAGAAATGGCTAATGCTTACTCCTATACTTTCTTGAAACTCAACCATCGACATTCTTTTATATGCTGCAAACTGTTTTGCCCTTTCTAAAAGCGTACTCATATGTCTTATTATTAAAGATTATTAAAATATTAATAGAAAATAATAGAAATTAAAAGATTATTATTAAT
>ERZ1034878.1170-NODE-1170-length-10108-cov-40.425047_pt1 | contig 10108 bp, 10 predicted proteins | sample MGYA00520593_ERZ1034878 | MGnify/ENA primary metagenome ERZ1034878 (study PRJEB33766, sample SAMN09781724) | gut metagenome | biome: gut microbiome | host: Homo sapiens | place: Madagascar | study: EMG produced TPA metagenomics assembly of the PRJNA485056 data...
GCTATGAAAGCTATTGATATTTTTGAAGAAAAGATGCAAGAATCTTTGAAAGAAAATGATAGAAAGGAGGAATGATTTTTTCGAATGGACGAAAAGAAAAAAAGGGGTCGCCCCAAGAAAAAAGAACCAGAAGTTAGTTCTGTTGAAAATGAGCAATCTAAAACTATAAATATGTCTTCTGAACAAGTTAGAGAAGAAAAAATTACTTTATCTCAAGTTCAGGAAAGATGGCAAAGAGTTTTTAGTGCCTACGCAAATTCTGATTTTAAGACGATTGCTGCAAATTGGAATGGCGCTTGGAGCCAACTCAATAATCCATTTTTGCAAAATGCGAGGATTAAGCAAATCAATTCTCCTGCTAAAAAATTAGACCAAGAAGCTGTTCAAGATGCTTTATCTAATCCTGAAAATAGTGAAAAGCCACTTATGCAACTTAGTATGTGGCTCTATTATACAAATTATGTATACAATCTATTAATTAAATTGAACCGTGATACAGCAAAGTATAATTGGTATTATCTCCCTTAGTATGTTAAAGAAGCTGATTTAAAGAAAGATGATTTTAAAAAAGAAGCTGAAATGGTTGATAAGGCTATTAAGTCTTTTGAGCCTAATTTAACATGGAAAACTGTTACCACTCAAGTAAGTCTTGAGGGTAAAAGTAGCTATCTTACAAGATTGAGCTATGACAAAGATTCTGTTGATTTTTGGAGTTTGCAGAAATTAAATACAGACATGATTAAAATGACTGGATTTGGTAGTAGATAGAAGTTTATTGCAAGCTTTAATATGATGATTTTCTTACAACCTGCGTATAGTGTTGACCAATATCCTTAGTTTATTAGAGATACTTGGGTAGAAATGCTTGAAGGTGGAATTATCATTGAGGATAAAAAAGGTAACAAGAAAGTAAATCCAAGAGCTAAATTGCCTCATGGTGGTATTCTTGAGAGTAAGGGAGATGCTTATTTTTATTGGGTGCAACTTCCTCAAGATTTGTGTTATACTTTCTATAGTGATGGTGCTCATCCTAATATGTTGCCTGATGCTATCGGTTTGTTTAATGACTTAAATGAACTTGATGATTATCGTTGGTTACAGGCTAATTTGTTAAGTAAGGGCGTTACGAGTATTCTTACTGCTGAAGTTCCTTTGGTTTAGAAAAAATAGACCACGTTCATAGTAATATGTTCGAAAAATTATCTATCGAATTGCTGGAAAATCCTAAAGCTTAGTCAACCTTAAGGGTTCTGAAAAGAGAAATAATGACTAAGATTCTTCTATGGTTAAAACCTACGGAAGAGAGTTACTAAATACAAAATAAAACAAAAAAAATAAATAAGAGAGGAGGAATGTTATGACTTATGCAATGTATATAGAGCCTAACGAAAACGAGTCGTATTAGGATTACATTAACAGGTTGAAAACAATTAGAAATTTAGGAAAGAAAAACAGACCTGAAAATATTTATACTGAAGGTCATCATATTCTTCCAAAATGCATGGGAGGAAAAGATAATAAAGATAATATTATTATTCTTTTCCCTGAAGAACATTATTATTGTCATAAACTTTTGGCAATAGAAAATCCAGACGTAAAATCTTTATAGTTTGCGTGGTGGATAATGTGTCACAAAACGGACGGGGATGCAAAACGATATTACGAAGTAAGCGTTAAAGATTATGCTGAAGCGTCGTCTCGTGCAGCTTTATTGAGTTAGCAGATGAATGGTAAGCCCATTGTGGAATTAATTACTGGCGCTATCTATCCAAGTGCGGAAGAGGCTGCTCGTCTATTAAAAATCACTCAAGCATCTAATATTACTTCTTGTTGCAAAGGAAAAGCTAAATCTGCAAATGGTTATCAATTTTGTTATTTAGAAGATTATTTAACGGGGAATTATGAAATTAAAACCAGAGGTCATAATAAAAGAATAATAGATATTGATACGGGAGAAGTGTATGAATCTGCCAAAGAAGCGTCTGAAAAATTAGGGATTAATATGATAAAAATAAGAGACGTATGTAGGGGTGTCCGAATTACTACAGGGGGACATCGTTTTGCATATCAAGAGGATTATTCATCTGGTAATTATAATCCTAAATTGGAAAGTCATCCTTATCGCCCAATATAGGAAGTCGAATCTGGTAAGATTTACGACAACGCAGCGGATGCGGGTAGAGATTTAAATGTTGACTCATCTGGTATTTTGAAAGTTTGCAAAGGGAAATTAAATGCTATAAAAGGGCACAAATTTATTTTTTATTTAGAAAAAGTAACTGAAATGGACAATCAGCAGCCAAGCTCTTAAATGAGAAGGTTCAACGACTATCCCTTTAGGGGAGTAGGTTTGACTTCATCAATCAAACCGAAGTGGTAGACATCTATTTAAATAGATGAAGATATAGTCTGCACACAATAGAAATATTGTGGTTACGAAAGTAACGGTATTGAGATTGATAATCTCAGGAATTTAAATATTCTAATACTAAACAAATAATAATGGAAAGACCCGTCTGCGGGTAAGGATTCTACAGCGATTAGTGCAGATACAGTAATGGGCTTTAGTGACCTATTTAATTCCAGCGTATCTTCTAATATTATGAGCTTTTTTGCTCCCTTTAAGGAATTTGAATTACATACACTTGAAAATCAACCTGAGAATATGGACATTATTTATGACCGTACTCGTGATTTGATTGCAACATCTGGCAATTCTGCTCTTATGAGTATTACTGATAAGCCCAGTATTGCATCTGTTAAGGCTGCTCAATATATTCAAGAGTCTCGTATTGATTATATGGTTCGTCAATATGAAAGCTATATGAATTATATAATTAATAATACTCTTGGTTTAAAATATGAATGGAGAATCTATCTTTGGGGTGGTATTTTCACTCATAATGAGGAAACTAAACAACTTAAAGAATTGGTGTTCTCTGGTGTTGAAGGAATGTTCCCGAAACTGCTTTCTGCTATGGGAATGAGTGTCCTTGATTATTCTACCTCAACTTCTTGGATGAAAGAGCTTGATATTAAAGTTGAAAAGGTTCTCGCTCAAGAAAATGTTGAAGAAGCAAATAAACTTGCCTTAAAAACAGCTTCTTTGAACAAAGCAACTACTACAACTAAAACCACAACTTCCGAGGAAAAAGTAACTTCTAAAGATAATGTTGGCAGACCCAAACTTGATGAAGATGAAATTACAAATGATTCTACTGCCACTTCTGTGGATAATGGAACAAATGTTTCCGATATTAAAGAATTTAGTGTAGCTAAATGCGTCATTTGTGGTAAAGAGCTTGATTATGGTGAAGAAGGTATTTGTGACGAATGTTTGGAAGAAAAATATGATGAGCGTATTCGAGAAGTTATGGGCGTAAAAGGTGAACAAGACAAAGAGGATAAATAAAAATGAAACGAATTGAAAAAATGGTGGTAGAAAATAAGGGAGAATGTGTTCATGATTTAAATCGTGAAGATAATACTCTTAAAATTTTACCTAAAAGGATTATGACTGTTCCACCGACATTGATTTGTGTATGCGAACTTTGTAACCAAGGTTTTAAGTTTGTACAAAACGATGACGGTTTATATAGTGAAGAGTAAGCAAAAATGTAGGAAAGGAGTTGGGTATGGTTAAAAATAATTTTACCCCAGAGGTAAAAAAACTATGCAATGACTTATTAACCGCATTTTTTCAGATGAATCAAGACTGTGATAATATTGCTTATGCTTTGGATAGTTATCTTGAATGTCCTAAAGCTTCAAATGTTTATCATCTAAAGTTTGCTCATATTTGGCCTTCAGATACTTTCGCTGACCGTTGGAGCGAAATTCTTGTAAATGAAGGCATCGTTCCTCACAGGGGTTCTCAAGTTGGAAACGATGAGGAATATACAAATATTGTAGATGCTTTTGAGGATAATTATCGCAATGTTACAACCCTAAAAGATTTTGTTCTTAATGCTATTGAGAATTTAGATTATGAAAAAGGTTGTAAGGTTTTGGTATTGGAACTTGAAGAGTTTGCTCGTATTTTGAGCGGACTTGTCCATCAAAGCGATATTTGGCGTAACAAAGCAAAGAATTATCTAAATGATGGCAAGGTCTATAAATTCGACATTGATTTTGAAGATTTCACTGTGATTTAATAGTTGGGACGATTATTAAGGGAAGGAGGAGATTAGCTTGGATTTACTTCAATTGAAGGATGTGCTTTCCAACTCTGGTTGGGGTTTAATCATACTTCTCACTTTAATTCAAATCGCTCCCATTAAAATCAATCCTTGGAATTCTATGCTTAAGTTTTTAGGCAGATTGATGAATGCTGAATTAAATGAGAAAATGGATGGTTTTAAAGGGGACTTAAGTGGCGTAAAAGAAGATATTGGCGGCGTGAAAAGAGATGTTGCCACATTGTAGAGTGACGTTACTTTGGTTAAAACAGACGTTAATACTATGAAAAATGATATAAACGGTATAGGTGGAAAAGTAGATAAATTAAGAAATATCGTTGATGAAAATGAAGCTAAACAAGCCAGAGTTAGAATTTTGCGATTTAGTGATGAACTTTTAAATAATATTCCTCATGGTGAAGAACATTATGTTGAAATTTTAAGATGCTGTGATAGTTATGAAGAATATTGTGCCGCTCATCCTAATTTTAAAAATAGTGTGGCGGAAAATAGTATTAACGAAATAAAAAAATCTTATGAAGAGCATAGACAAAAGCAAATAAATAGGATAAAAGAAAATTAAATATGTTTTATATAAATATAAGCAAACCTTACTCAAAAATAATTCCTGAGATGGATGTTTATTGCGGAAGGTGGATGAACGTAATAAAAGTGAGTTTTATTCTTTGAGGAAAGGAGGGAAAAGTTATTGAACGAAAGTAAAAAGAAATTAACTTTTGAACTTTCTCCTGAACAACTCAGAATTAAAACACTCTTAAATAAAGAGTTTTTAGCGGTTGATATAATGGCTATTTCAAATATTTACCCTAATCGTAATAAGAGCTATTTTACAGAAGATTCTATGAGAAATGCTATTCCTACGTTCTATGAGAAACCTATTCTTGGTGCTTTTGATACGTTAAAAGAAGATTATTTGGGACATAATACTTCTTTGATTCATGACGAATATGGAGTGCATGAAGATACAACTGGCGGTCGCAATGAAGTTCCCCTTGGTCTTGTGCGTTCTAAAGACCGTGTTGAATTGATTGAAAAAGATGGACTTAAATGGATTTCTCTTTCTGCCGCTCTTTGGGTGAATTATTCTTATCGTCAAGTTAAGAAACTTCTTAAATCAAAAGGTAAAAGAGTATCTGTTGAAGTAGAAGTTACTAAGTCTCATATTGATAATGATGGTATTGAAGTTATTGATGAATTTAGCCTGATGGGTATTACCATTCTTGGCTCTGATTATACAGAAGCTATTCCTAATGCGAATATCTCTATTCCTGAACTTGAAGGAACTGAAGCTTATCAGATGCGTAAGAAGAGTCTAACTTTTGCTTATCAAGAACTCGATAAGTCTCTTGGTATTACTCCTGAATCAAATGATAACGCAAATATAGATAAATCGAATTTCTCCGATACTCCCATTAATAATGAAGATACGGATGAAATTAAAATGGATAATGATGAGAGAGGAGGAGAAACAGTTCCAATGTATACGCTTGAAGAAAAAAGACAGATGCTACAGGCTGCTTTGGCTAACGAAGACCATTGTGTTTGGGTTGTAGATGTAAGTGATACTGATGTTTACTATATGGATGACGGTAACAGCACTTTCTCCGCACCTTATTCTATTGAGGTTGATGAAGATGGTAACACTGTTGTTTCTGTCGATGAAAGCGCAAAACAGCTTGTTGTTCGTTCTTGGAAAAAGTATGACGAGAGCGAAGCCGAAGCAGAAAAAGAAAACTTTGAGAAAAAGACCGACGAGCCTGAAAAGGAAGAAGAGTCTTGTGAAAATAAAGAAGTTGAAGCCGAAGATAAGAAGGAAGAAGAGTCTACCGACGAAAAGAAAGAAGACGAATCTGCTGAGGAAAAGAAATGCGAATCTTGCGAGCCTGAAGAGGAATGTAAAATGTCTGAGGATGAGTGCAAGATGAGTGAAGATGGCTGTGAGTGCGAATCTAAGGAAGAGTGTGCTGAAAATTCCGATGGGGAAAATAAAGAATGCGAATCTGCTTCTGAGGATGAATGCAAGATGTCTGAAAATGACGAGTGCAAGATGTCTGAGGATGAATGCAAGATGAGTGAAGACGATAAAGATGATAAGGATGATAATGATGATTCCGATGAAGACAAGAAAGAGGAAGAGTCTGCTGAATCTGCTGGTGCTATTGAAAAGTGCTCCGAGGAAATTCCTAATGAGCCTGTAAAAGAACAGGTTGTCTTTACCGTTGGAGATAAGACTTATACTGAAGATGAATTCAAGGCTGAGTTCATTAAGATGAGTGAGATTATTGCTGATTATGAGGCTAAGTTTGCTGCCGCTAAGAATGCAGAAATCTACTCTTTTGTTTGTTCTGTTATCGACAGTGAGGAAGACCTTACTGCTGAAAATAAAGATATTATTAAAAATGCTATGAAAGAGAATTGCGATAAGAGCTCCTATAGTGCAAATGAGACTGCTCAGGAAGCCGCTGAACATCTTATTGCTGATGCTCTTTATCAGCAAAAAAAGATGGCTAAAAGCTCTAAAGTTGAAAAAGACTTTAGCGTAAGCATAATCAAAGAGACTTCTACTGTTGTGGCTAATACTGCTAAGAATAGTATGGAGGATTTGAAGAATGCTATTGCAAATCTCAATAAAATTTAACTATAATAGGAGGAAATAATATTATGAAATTCATCGAGAAAATCCTGATGGCTTCCGAAGATGTTCAGAGCTATCTCGTGACTGGTCGTTGCGAAAACGAGCTTGCCGATGGTTCTATTGTTACTATTGGCGACCTCTGCGACCATGCTGTTTATAAGAATGTTAAGGATATGAATGCCCGTAAACTTACCGCTGGTTATACCAAGGGCAAGCGTTATGGTATCGTTGACTATGTTGGCGTTTCTCAGGGTACTATTCAACAGGTAGTTTACAGGGTCGGTTCGAAAATTTTGGGTCTCCCCGTTCCTGCTAATGAGAATACCCGTGTTCGTATTCCTCAAGTTGGCGACGAGCTCTATCTCGCAGATGGTAATTTTGAGACTGCTCCCGTTGCTGGCACTGTCTACACTGGTTCTGCTGACGGTTCTTATGTCGCTGGCACTGAGGGTGATGGCTTTACCTTTAAGGTTGAGTATGTGACCGATAAGATTATGGGTCAGGTCAACGCTGGTAAGAAAGCTTACTGCACCGTTCTGTCCGTCTAATCCTCGCGGATAGATGAGATGGTTTTTGAATATATACTTAAAAAGATTAGATTAAGGAGGATTATGTTGTTATGAAACACATTTTTAGCTACAATAAGTTCAACGATGAAGCTCTTGACGGCATTGTTGAATCTGGTTATGCTCTGACTCAGGCTTTCCTTGAGGGTAAGGGCAATACTCATGAGTATTCCGAAGCTAACAAGCAGTTCAATGAATCTCTCATGAAGTTCTGTGCCGAGGGCAATGTTATGAATTACAGTGGTCTTGAGGACATTAAGAATCCTATGGTTCACAAGAATAGTTCCTTCCTTGAGAAGTTCGATGTCGTTCTTGCCCAGATTCTCACTCCCGTTATTCCTACTGTTGTTTCTTCTGGTTATGACCAGCTCTATGATGTAACTCAGGTTGGTTTCGGTGACTCCGCAGCTTTCCAAGTTGAGAGCAATGAGCTCTTCATCGTTAATGACCTTGCTGAAGGTATTCGCAATGGTGCGCAGCAGACTGCAAGCAACACTGAATACACCATTCAGGCTCAACGTCAGACCATTAGCCTCTATTGTGACTGGTTAAAAATTGCTTAATTGAACAAGCTTTTGGTAGCCAGAGTGTATAGAAATATACATATAAATAAACCTACTTAATTGCTGGAAATACTTAAAGTCAACTAAACCACAACGTAAAGATGAAACAGGCTTAGGCGTGATGGTTGCGAAAGCGGAAAAAATTAGTTGAATGGCATATGGTTAAATCCTAAGTGTTTTAATAATAGTAAATCAGCAGCCAAAAATTTAATGAGATTTAGGTTCAACGACTATCTTTAAGAAAGAGTAGGAGAAAAGCTCAATTCTCCGATATGGTAGGCATCTGAAAATGATGATGATATAGTCTTGACTTTGTTGAGAAACAAAGATAAAAATATTCTTTTTCAATATAAAAAATACATGGAGAAAATATGATAAAAGAAAAAACTTTAATAATTCCTTTGTCTGCTACTGCGTATCGCAGGTTTACTGATTTAGGGTATGATTGGACAAACAAAGAAGAATTAGAAGTGAAAGTAGAAGATTTATCAACTGGAAGTAGTCGTGAAATTACGGCTATTTGTGATGAATGTGGAAAAGAAGCAAAAATGCAATATCGTGTTTATTTAAAAAGAATTGCTAAACATGAAGGTAAATATTTTTGCAAAGAATGTTTTAATAAAAATAAAGACGAGTTAAAGAAAAAAGCAGAAAGAACAAAAAAGACTTGCTTAGAAAAATATGGGGTAGAAAATGCGGCTCAAACAAAAGAAGTGCAAGAAAAAATGAAAAAGACTTTGGTAGAGCGTTATGGAACAGAAAATGTAATGAAAATTCCGTCAGTAGCAGAAAAAAATAAAGCTACAAATTTAGAGCGATATGGAGTTGAAAATATTCTTTGTTCTCCCGATGTTATTGAAAAAAGTCGTCAAGCCAGATATGAAAAATACGGCGTTTATAATATGTTTGAGTTGGAAGAATATAGAGAAAAGCGGAAAAACACCTGTTTAGAAAGATATGGCGTAGAATATGCTTCTCAATCCCCAAAAATAAGAGAAAAAATGCAAGCGGCTTTTGCTAAGTCTGGAAAAACTCCTGTTTCCAAACCTCAGCAATTAATTTATGAAATGTTATTAAAAGAATATGAAAAAATTGAAATAAATTATCCTGTGAGTAATTTAAGTTTGGATTGTTTTGTTGAAATAGATGGAGTAAAAATAGATATTGAATATGATGGCTGGTTCTGGCATAAAAATAAGCAACGCGATTTTGCCAGAGATAAAGCTTTATTAAAATTAGGTTATAAAACTTTAAGAATAAAAGGCGGTCATAATATTCCAACTATAGAACAATTAAAAGAAAAAATTGAAATTTTAACTCATACAGAAAGATATTTTGAGCAAATCTTTCTTGAGGAATATTTAAAAGAAGAAAAGAAAAAGAATATTTAAACAAAAATCGACCATGTGGCCTGTTCAAAATTAAATTGGGGTTCTCTTCTTGCTAAGGTTGGCGCTTCCTTTGCCGCTTATGTCATGGGTCGTGTCGCTAAGGTTATGTCCGATGTTATTACTACTGCTGGTGAGCATGGTATTGCTGGTTATATTGCTAATGGTATGACCGATGCTAACTGGCTTACTACGGCTCGTAACGTTTCTCTCGCAAATGGTGGTGCTCAGGTTTATGCTCTCGGTACTAACATTGCTCTTGCTGACGTTCTTCCTGCTGATGCTCAGTCCTTCCGTTATGGTGAGGCTGGTTCCATCGTTCGTGATGGTTTCCTTCCTGAGTATAAGAAGATTCCTCTAATCGAGCTTGGCAATTGCCTCGTTCCTAACACCATCAACGGCACTCCTGAAGTTGTCCTTGATGATGATATTATTTATCTTCTCCCCATGCGGTTCAATAAACCTGTTCACGTTGTCATGGAAGGCAATAGTGTTAGCGTTCAGCGTGACCCAATGTACGCTGCTGACCACACCTATGGCTTTACCGTTGATATGCGTCTTGGTGTTGGTATTGTAATTCGGAGCAAGATTGGTTGCATCCAGCTTCAGTAATTTTAAGTTAATAGCTTAAAGTAAAGAAGAGGAAACTCCGAAAGGAGAAATAAAAGATGATTTTTATTCATTAAGATAAAATCATAAATCTATAAAGATTTAAAAGGTTTAAAAGGAGGATACTTGAAAATGGCAGTATCTAAGA
>ERZ1034878.1172-NODE-1172-length-10104-cov-4.787939_pt1 | contig 10104 bp, 11 predicted proteins | sample MGYA00520593_ERZ1034878 | MGnify/ENA primary metagenome ERZ1034878 (study PRJEB33766, sample SAMN09781724) | gut metagenome | biome: gut microbiome | host: Homo sapiens | place: Madagascar | study: EMG produced TPA metagenomics assembly of the PRJNA485056 data...
TGATAATGCTATTTGGCATCGGGTTCTCCTTCTACCTTAAAGTTGAATTTCAGCCGCAGCCGCGGCGGCAGTTGATCGTTGACGTCGAGAAAATTCTGGCAGACCGCCCGGACCTCGGTACGGATGTACACGCGCTCGATCTTTTCGGGGTCGCCGAGCCCGCCGGAACCCTGCGACGGGACGATCCCCATCAGCACCGGCGGCACCCGGTGCGCGGTCAGCACATCCGAGGCGGACAAATTCTTTATATTCGAAAATTCGTCTTTCTGCGAGATATCGCCGATCGGGATGATCTGGATCGCCTTTTCTGCGCCGCCCTGGATGTGAATATAAGACGATTTGAAGTTCCCGACGCCTTTCCCCTGGCGGAACTTTTCCTCCAGCGCCGTCTTGACCGCGGGGGACATCTTGGGATCGTTCGTGTACAGGATATAGCCGAGGTGCGCGCCATTGACGTAGTAGCGGCGACGGAACAGTGTCGCGTCCTCGTTCAGCAGCGCCGACTGCAGCCCGCCGAGCCAGTCGGGAATCCCGTAGACCTGTTGAATTTCGTCATATTCGCGGATGTGCAGGATTTCCTCGGGTGCAAAATCGATGTACTGCCCGCCCGGCAGCAGCCGCCGGTATCCCTTGCCGTGCGTGCGCACGCGCATATTGATCGCCGGGACGTGGATCAGCCTGGTAATGTTGCCGAGCCCGTTGCGCACCACTTCCCCGAACGCATTGCCGACGCTCAGAAAATCGGTCACGGCCGCGCGAAAATCGCGCACGGAAAACGCGCCGCCGGTGTAGGCGTTCGCGGCCAGGTTGCGGCGGAGCAGAATACAGCTCCCGTGCTGGCAGTTGGCCCGGCGCATTTTGGCCAGGTTGGCAAACGAGATCGGCGGGAGGTAATATTCTCCGCCGGTTTCCATGAAAACGCCCAGGTAGTCGAGAAGCCGCTCCGAGCGTACCGGCTCCGGTTCTCCGAACGAGAAAACAACCTCCCCGGAGGTGTCCCGCTGTAAATTTCTTTTTCTGCTCATAGTCAGCCCCTTGCAATACTGTTGATAACCTCGCACTCAAACCCGGCGGCGCGGAGTTCGGCCGGCGTAACCGTGCGCGATTCAAACACATACCGGCGGCAGGTGCGGCCGTACTGCTCGATCAGAGTATCGAACAGCCCCGCGTATTTCCCGAAAACGAACTCATCGATCTGCAGCCGGATGACATCCCAGTTTTCCGCGTCGAACCGTTCGGTCTGGACGATCGAGCCGAGGCCGAGGCGCTCCCAGATCCGCGCGAAACCGGCCTTGCTGCCGGCGTCTTTCGCGTTGGCCAGCGCATACTTGACGCGGCGGCGGTAAAGCTCCTCATCCTCCCCGGGGAGGCGGTCGATATCGCGCTGCCAGGCCAGCAGGTCGAGCAGTTCCAGAGGCGCGGTTTCCGGGTCGATCTGCGAGTTCAGCCAGGAAAGATATTCCGTGATCCGGCCGAACCAGCGGTCGGCGGCGGCCGCGATCTGATTCAACTGCCCTTTGTCCTGCCAGAAGCGGAGTTTGATCGGCGGCAAGGTGCCGCTGCCGGATAACGGGACGTGCGGCCCTGCGGGCCTACTTGTCCCGCCGGGGGAGTTCCCCCGGCCCCCCTCGGGTATGCTATATCCCATTTACGCGCCCTCCTCAACCGTCAGCGTGCCGAGCCGGGGCACGTCGAGGTCGGAAATAATATCTTCCTGCCCCCATTCCAGCGCCTCGATTTCATAAAACAGATCATGCAGCTCATAGCTCAACTGCGAGAACGCGAACCGGCTGTATGGCCACGTCTGCGTCACCTGGTCGAGATACTGCTCATTTTCGCGGAACGCGCACCGGATCACCTGTTCCACCGCCGCCAGCACTTCCGCGCGGCGTTCGGTGGTGGTGTTGCGCCGGAAAATCACCGTTACCGCGACGTTGTGCGTCGAGCCGGGCACCGCCAGCACTTTCAGGTCATCGCCGTGGCCGTGGTTGTCCTGGTCATTGATGTAGCGATTGACCTCCGCCAGCGTGTCATCTGGAGTAACGCCCGCATCGAACAGCACAAAGGCGTCCGCGCTGCCGGGGCCGCGGCACGGGTAGTTATCGCCGTCGTACCGCTTGAAATAGATACGGTCCGGCCGGAATCCGGTGTTTGCGGCGATCATGCTGCGATACTTCGCGTCGACGTGCCACTCGCCCGCGCTGCCGAACTGATAGCGGATTCGGAGGCGGAGCTGTTCGTCGGATTCTTCCGCGGCGCCGGGTTCGGCCAGGTAGTCGGCGGCATTGGTGACGGAAGTAATGCCGGGCACGTCGGAATCGAGCAGACAATAGTAACCGGCGCCCAGATTGTAGCCGCTCCCGGCCTCCTCCGCTTCGCAGAGCACCGCCAGCTCCGCGGCGCCGGTCTCCATCACCGCGTCCTCAATCGTAATCATGCGGAAAATCTTGCCCGCAACCGGGACGGTGCGCACGCGCGTGCCGGCGGGGATCTGCAACTGCTGCGCGGTATTCTCGCGCCGGAACGTGATCCGGCCGCGCGCCTTGCTTGCCGGTTTGCGTTCGACGTCGTAGGCCCATCCGAGGATATCCAGATAGCCGCCGGTCGCGGTTTTGACGTACATATTCGGCATCACGTGACGGATCATAAACGCCACGAGCCAGCGCGCCGGTTCGGTGACCGCGGTAGTGACGAACACCCAGAACGCCGAAAATTTCGACGGGTTGGCGATCGGCACGTTGGCGTCGTCGGCCATCTGCTGCCATTCCGCGCGGAACTGTTCGTCGGTGGTCGGAATGCCGGAGGCTTCCAGCGCGCGCTTGAACTCCTTTTCCTGATCTGTCAGATTTTCGAGATCCATACGGGACTCCTTATAGCTCCAAATTCGTAAGTTTCAGCGGTCAAAATCCATTGCCCGCCGTCACCGGTGAAATTCACACTTCCCGGTATGATTCTGGTATCTTCTTCGACCAGGTCGATGATCTTGTTTCGGAGCAGCCCGCGGCGTTCGGAGCCGCGTTCCGCGATCATTTCGACCAGGTAGCCGCTTTCGCGGATCGCGTGGATAAGATCCTGCAGGATCACCGCGCGGTCTTCGATGATCACCGCCTGATTGTCGCGATCGATCGCGATATCGTCGTTTTCCATCAGGATATCCGAGTAAATTGCCATTATGCCCCCTGCAGGATCAGATATTCTTCGAGCTGCGCCGGGCTTAGGCCGTTCGGCGCGTACACTTCGACGTTGTAATTGCGGTTGTTGTTGACCGTGCTGTTCCGCACGCCGCCGGCGGGCACGTCGTAACTGCCCGCGGATGACGACGAAAGTACCGGATCGGCGCTCCGGGCGGTCATCGCCGCGGCTGCAGCCGGACTTACCGGCGGCGCGACGGGGTTCCCGTTCGCGTCCACGTCGGGCGAGAGAATCCCCAGCCCGGGAATCTTGGAAAGGCCGCGCAGGATCTTTCCGATCCAGCCGTCGACGCTTCCGAGGGCGTTCTGAATCCCGCCCCAGATCGCCGCGGCGACGTTCCCGGCTCCGGCGAACGCGTCGGAAAAGAATTGCACGAGCGGCAGCAGCTTCCCGGCGAGCCAGTCGTAAAACCCGGCTCCGGCGGCGGTGATCGAATCCCAGAGCCCGGCGAAAAAGTCGCCGAGCGCGGAGAATTTCATCACGATCCAGTCATACGCGCCGGTCAGGATATCTTTCCAGAATCCGATTGCGAATTTCACGTTGCCGACTGCGATCGCAACGAGCTTTTCAATCAGCCCGGCAATGTTGGGGCAGACCTTTTTGAACCAGCCCCAGACATCCCGCAGTACGGCGGTTATTTTGTCCCAATTGCGGAACGCGATCACGATCCAGCCGACCGGGCCGAGCAGCGCCAGCAGGTAATCCGCATACTTCGAGCAGAACGCGCACACCTGATCCCAATAGTAGACCAGGCCGACCAGCCCGGCGATCAGGGCCGCGATCCCGACGACGATCCAGGTGACCGGGCACGCGAACAGCGCGGCAGTAAACGCCCATACCGAAGTCGCAACGGCAGCCAGCCCTCCGGAAGCGATCCAACTCGCAGCGGACATCAACAGCATCGGGATTTTCATCGCGAGGATCCCGGCGCCCGCGGCCATCGCCGCCGGCACCACTCCGGCCAGCATCACGAGCTTTAACGCCGCCATCGCGATATTGAGGCCGACCGTCGCGATTTTGGTCAGCCCGGTCCAGAGCACCAGCGCCTTTTCCTTGACGATCAGACCGAGCTGCGCCAGTGAAAGCCCGCCGGTCGCCGCCGTGGCCAGCGCGGTCTGCGTCGTCTGGCGTCCGGTGCAGATTGCAAGCGTCGTCGACCAGACCGCGCCCATTTTCTGCCAGAATACGCCTGATTTCAAACTGGTCGTGTAAAGCCATTGCCACGCAACCGCCAGTTTTTGCCGGATAATTCCCCGACCGATCATCAGGTTGCTGATCTGATAGGCCGCCGTCCAGAGCTTTTGAGCGATCGTTCCAAAATTGGCCGCCCGGGCATTCTGCCAGAATAGTACGCGCAGCAGTTTCATTTTCAAAATGAAAGCCGAGAGCACTTTCCCGCTTCCAACTACAACCCAGAAGGTGCCGAGAGCCATTGAGGCACCTGCTATAGCAAATGCTATAGCGGCAAAAAGCCAGCGCAGCGGCGGGATGTTGTCGAGCAGCCAGCTCACCGGCGCCAGTCCGGCCGTTATGGCATTCAGCACCGCATTCACCACCGGCAGCAGGGTACGGCCGAGCGTGATTTTCAGCACGTCGACGGACGCCCGGAATTGGTCCAGCGGGTCGGTCATCGCCTGGGCCATCTTGACGGCGCCGCTGGAATCCTGGATTTTCTGCAGGTCGCCGATCGAGCTTTTCAGGCTTTCGGTTTTGTCCAGCAAATTCAGCACCGCCTTGCCGCCCTCATCGCCGAACGCCTGCATCAGTTTGGTCTGATCCGCGAGTTTGAGCTGGCCGGGGCCGACCGCGGCACGGATCTTTTCCAGAATTTTCACCATAGGCAGCAGCTTCCCGCTTTCGTCGGTAAATTTCAGCGTTTCGCCGTCTTTGGTGGTCAACTGTGCTTTGCCGACCGTGTTCAGGAACGCCTTGTAGGCTGTTCCGGCGTTGGCCCCCTCCATTGAACCTTGCAGCGTTCCAAGTATGGCGAGCTGTTCCTCAAGGGAAACGCCCGCTTTCTGGCCGATCGATCCCACGTTCGTAAAAGCTGCGCTCATATTGTCGCCGGTGGTCTTGAAGATCTTCACCGCATGGGCGGTTTTCCCGGCGAGCTGCTCCACCCATTTCGCCTGGCCGACCCGATTGGCTTCTTCCTCGAAGATATTGTACATCGTGCCTTGAAATTTCGTGATCGTGGCGGCACTGGATTTGGTTGCTTTGGCCAATAGTGCGCCCTGGGTGGTAAAGGCCGCCAATGCGCCATTAGTCAGGCCCGGAATGGCGGATTGAATATCATAAGCCGACCGCACGATCTCGGTGGCATCTCCGCCGAACTGCCTTGCAAAACTTTTACTTGCTTCGGCCAGTTTGTCCAATTCCGCCGCCGGAGTGTCGAGGCTGGCCACTTCACCGAGCGCCTTTTCAAAGTCGCGCGCCGGTCCGGTGAACGCGCTCAACGAGGCGGCCGCCGATCCGATGGAAAGCGCCCCTTTCCCGATGGTCATAAAACCATCTTTGGCAGTCTGTTGAATTTCCATCAACGCCTTTCCAACCCCTTTGGCGGGCTCTGAAACGCGGTCGATCAGCGAAACGATGAAAAATAGTTTTTCCAGTTTGGAGTCAGCCATTTGCAATTATTTTTCAAAGAGTTATATTATTTGTAACCAAAGGGGGCGGTTGCAATGTTTGAGGTTGTCTTTCTAATCATCGCATGCTGTGTGATCTGTCGCTTTATTTACGCCGTCTATCTTTCCTTCCTGCCGGTCGGCCATCCGCGCCGGGTCGCCCACGTTCGGCGAGAGAGAAAAATTCTCGGCCGAAGCAACGGCAGATAATTCAAGGACCGGATTCAGAAAATCATGTTTGAAACCGGCGTCGCAATTCTGATCATGTTGGCGGTGGGCTTTCTGGTGGTCGCCCCCTTTTTCCGCTGCCGGGGAAATCCGGCTTTTCAGATCTACTGCTTCGGCTTCATCTTTTTGACGCTCCTGTGCTGGATTTTCAAGATTGACCGCCACCCGCTTCTCGGCTCTGTGCTGGCCCTGCCGCTGGCCGTCTGCATGTTGGCCGGCTGGTGCCGTGATCCCTTGTTCAAAAAACGTCGTTGATTCAACCTCCGAGCACTTTGGCGATCGTTTCGGACATCTTGCGCCAGTAATCCCATTCCAGAAAAGCGGCTTCGGCGAGGCAGTCCTCATCTATTGCCCGGCCTGGAAACCAGCGCCGGGCATAGACTTCCTGCAGCCGCAGCGAGCCCCTGTCCCGCTGCAGCTTCCGGAGCCGCCGGTCTATTTTTTTACGGTGATCGTCACCTGCGGGCGGAACTCCTGAATCACGCTCCCGGCCAGTTCCAGCGTCAGGCCGGCGTTGCACAGCTCATCGAGCAGCGGCTTCTGGGCCTTGTCGGCCAGCGTGCGGCGGAGGAAATTTTCCGCCGGCACGACTTTGTCGGTCATGGTCATCTCATCGAGATAGCGGTTGTATTCAGAAATTCCGACGTTGAATTTGAGTTCTTTGTCCCCGGCGATCAGGGTGATTTCCTTGTGGTTGTCCATGAAAGGTTTTTCCTTTGTTATCAGTTATTGGTCAGGGGTTTCACATACGGGACGTCGTCAATTTTGACAAAGTCCGGGCTGGTGACGTCAAAGGGCAGCTCGAACTCGATTTCGTCGGCGCTGCTTTTGTCGACGTCGAGCAGTTTGGAGAGCTTCACCTTGCAGCCGAACACCTCGATTTTCAGACTGTCGTCGCCGGCTTCGGCGTAACTGTTGATATCGAACGTCGGGATATCCTGGAACGATCCGGCGCTTTTGGCCGCGTCCACGAATGCGCGCAGGCCGGAGCGGTCGACCGTGATCGTGCCGGAGGCTTCCACGTCGCCCTGCAGGAAGCCGTCCGGGCGGCCGTCACGCTTGGCCGCGGCGGAGTTGTCGGTGATATCGAGGGAAAACTTCTTTGCCTTGACCTTGAACTCCCCCAGGTCGAACGTAAAGGAAAGGCCGTTGAAACGCTGCGTAGTTGCCATTTTTTACCTCATGTTTAGGCGTTGGAAAGGTCGAGCCCCATATAGACCGTGATCTTTTTGGGACAATTGTAGGGACGTACCGAAACCGCGATCGATACCTCGGTCCGGCTGTTCCAGGAGATCGTCACGTCGCCGGCTTCCGGCGGCTGGATCATTGCGGGCAGTTCAACCTCGTTCAGGACCGTCGATTGGGAGGCTTCCCGCAATGGGCGCATGAAATAGGTCTCGTTGGCGCTGATTGACTGATTGGTGCTGTTCAACCGCCGGTCGGCGATCCGGCCGATCGCGAGGGACCGCACCCGCCGCGCGCAATAGTCCACCACGCGGAGGTTTTCATAAACATTGTAATCGCTGTTTTCCGGCGCAAGTGTCGCCATGTCTGCCCAATAGATGCCGGTGTAGCCGGCATACCATTGCGCGACGCTGAAACGCTTGCCGGCCAGCGCCTCGATCGTGGTCATGGTCAGGGGCGCGCCGGCGCTGTCGACCGGTTCCACGTCCGCGTCGGCCACGCCGAGGCCGATCAGCGCGCCGGTCGCGACGCGCATCGGGGAATCCGCGATCGAAACCGCAGGATCGCAGAGCCGCCCGGCCACGCAGCCGAGATCATTCCCGTGCAGCTGCGGCACGATGCAGACCCGTTCTCCGTCGACGCCGTCGACCAGCGCGGAAACCCGGGTGATATAGGCGCCCCAGGTCTCTTTTGCCTTGTCGATCCCGGTCACGCAGCCGATCACGGTGATAAACTTCGAGAATCTGGCCAGCACTTCCGAGGCTGCGGACATGCACGCCTGAACTTCGAGCTTGCTTTCGAGAGGCGTACAGAGTACCACCGCTTCGATATTCAGATCCGCGGGCTTGTCGAGCGCGGCGTAGAGCACTTCTTTCCAGTCCTGATCCTCCGGAACGCCGACCGCGTAACAGGCGAAACGGTCATTTCGGGAGTTCTGCCGCGCTGCGGCGATCTGCGTTTTCAGCTCCGATTCACCGGGGCCGAGAAGCTGGTCGAGATCCGAGTTGCCGGCGATCGGGATGATCTCCGCGGCGCGGTCCGGATCCGCGATTTTTCCGAGGTACAAAAACACCCGTTCGACTTCGTTGAAATTGCCCTGCATCCCGTCGACTTTGACGATTGTAACGCTGCCGATTGCCATTCTTTTTTCTCCTTGCGTTTGCCGGACCTCCGGCTATTTGAGTAAATTTTTATGATTCGCCGCCTTGAACCGGTCATAAATCCCGGCCATGATCGCGTCGCCCATTTCGACCATCTGCGGCTCATCGAGCCCCAGGAAAGGCCGTGCCGGGGTGTTGTCCGGAACTTTGGTTTTCCCGGTTCGTTTCACGCCCTCCGCGATCAGGAAAATCGCCAGTTTGCGTGAAATGCGCCGCATCACGTATTCGACCGCATCCGCGCCGCCGGCTGGTATCCCCTTTCGCACGTAAGGGGGCAGATAATCCAGCCGGATCAGCATCGCCGCCTGGTTGGCCGAACAGCCGGATTTCCCGCTTTCCAGCGTGAAATGCTTCCCTTTCAGTGACGCGGGAATCTTCGACGTGTCGAATGCGGTCGGATAGTTGATCCCGGTCCGCGTCACTCCGGCCGCCCGGCCGCCGAGCTGGTGTTTCCGCGCCACGACGCCCGCGTTTCGGAAGAACTTCACTCGGGCGGTGTTTTCGTCGGGCAGATCCATGCCGAGCCAGCGGCTTTTCACAAGGCCGGTCAGCATCTTTTTGCGTACCTCCTTGTGCTTCCGCGGCGCCATCGGCGAACCTTCGACGGTTTTCTGTTCCCGGACGTTTTTCTTTGCCTGGGCGATCGCCATCCGGCCCATGCGCGAGAGCCACTTTCGCCGCAGCCGCGGCGGCAGCAGATCCGCGAGCACCACGTCCGCGATCCGGCGGAGATTCGGCCCGTCAAGCGTGATCGCCGGCTGCGTCATTCCGCGTCCTCCGGCTCCGCGGGAGCCTCGTTCACCTTGCCGCGTTCCGCGATCCACAGATCGTAATCGATCGGATCAAACTTTTTCCCGCACCAGGAAAGTTCGCCGTCGTCGGCTTCGGAAATATAAACAGGGTCGACAAAGTCGCAGCTTATCACCACGTCGACCAGGTCGCCCGCGTCCAGCGGCATCAGCGCCGCGGTCGGCTCCGGCAGCTTGTAATCGTCCCGGGTGTCGTCGTTGTCGTCAAGCCAGGCGCGGGCGTGCAACAGGATCATCACCGCGTCCGCACGCTTCACGCGCTCGATCAGGATCGCGCCGGTGTACTTGAAGTTTGCGAGGTGCCAGCCGGTTTCGGTCAGGTTGTGCCCGCCCGGCAAAAGCGTCATCGTCGCGGTTTCCGCATCGAAATTCTCCGCCGGCACGCCGCGCGCCGCGGCCTTTTCTTTCAGAAACGCCACGAGTTCCCAGAATCGAGACCGAATATTTTCCATTGCTCAAATGCTCCCTACGTGCACCCGGTCATCCCCGACGATCAGCGCGATTGCGTCCGCCGAAAATTCCCGGTATTTTTCTTCCGTTTCCTCGCCGGTCTTGGCGTTGTTCTCCGCCGCTTTGCGCCGGTCGGCGGTCAGCGTCTCTTTCAGGATTTCCGCTTTCGCCTCGCAGTAGACCGCGCGCTCCCAGAGCGCCAGCAGCTCCGAACGTCCGTTGACCGTCTCCGCCGGCACTTCCGCCAGCGTCGCGGCGGTCTGTTCCTGTCGCCAGCGGTCGAGCTGGCGGCCGACCTGGATCACCGCCATTTCAAGGTGAGCGATCACCATTTCGACCGGCAGCTCCGCCGGCGGCCGGTACTGCCGGAAAAACGGCGCGCTTTCGATCGGCGGGAAAAACGTCCCGCGCTGAATGATCCGGTTTTCCGGTATCGCTTTTTCGTCGAGCCAACCG
>ERZ1034878.1178-NODE-1178-length-10053-cov-10.836967_pt1 | contig 10053 bp, 11 predicted proteins | sample MGYA00520593_ERZ1034878 | MGnify/ENA primary metagenome ERZ1034878 (study PRJEB33766, sample SAMN09781724) | gut metagenome | biome: gut microbiome | host: Homo sapiens | place: Madagascar | study: EMG produced TPA metagenomics assembly of the PRJNA485056 data...
TTTTCAATCTGTACAGAAGCAGTTCCATTACCATAAGGATTTTGAGCCTTTAGACGTGTCAATTTTTTTGTAGAAGATAGAATTTTTTCGGCTTCTTCTAAAATCTTATCGTAATCCGCTCCGACAAGTTTTGAAACACCTGCTTCAACGCCTTCTTTACGTTCCGTTTCATAACGCATAACAAGAGTCGGACAAGCAAAAGATGGTGCTTCTTCTTGAATTCCGCCGGAATCAGTCAAGATTAGTTTTGCATGTTTCATTAAATATACTAAATACGGATAATCCAAAGGCGTTAATAAATGAATATTTTCAAAATGTTCCAATCTTTCGTGAATCTTATTCTTAACATTAGGATTTGGGTGAACCGGAATTACAAATGTATGATCTGCATACTTTTTAGCCAAATAACTAATCGCTTCAATAATTCTATCTATTCTTTCACCGTGGTTTTCACGTCTGTGAGCAGTAATTAGAACTAATTTATCATCAATAGGAATTCCTTTTTCCTGATAGAATTTTTCGGAATTCTCAATAACTTCTTTTGACAAGCAGAAAAGCGCATCAATTACGGTATTTCCGACAACATGAATTTTATCTTCTGCAATATCTTCTTTTAATAAAGCCTTTTTATTAACTTCAGTCGGCGCAAAATGTAAAGTCGCAACGCGAGAAGTCATTTGACGCATAACTTCTTCCGGGAACGGTTCATAAATATCATAAGAACGAAGTCCTGCTTCTACGTGGAACACAGGTTTTTTGTGATAAAAGCTTGTCAAGGCTCCACATAAAACAGTCATTGTATCACCCTGAACAATTGTTGCATCTATTTCATGTTCACAAAATACTTTATCCAAAGAGGTTAGAATTCTGGCTTGTACAGAAGATAAAGACTGATTTTCTCTCATACAATCAAGATTAATATCAGCCTTCAAACCAAAATATTCTAAAGTCTGATTCGACAATTGTTTTTGTTGTTCAGTATTACAAATAATTACGTTATAATCTTGCGGATACTTTTTCATTTCTAGTATTACAGGTGCAAGTTTAATAATTTCCGGACGTGTTCCAAATATAAAGATAATGTTTTTCATAACAAATATTATACTACAAAATTACACAGGCATGGAATTAGTTTACATCGCAAGATTTATTACAGCCCCGGAATCCATTTCCTTTACTATAGAATATAATTTTTGTTCATTCTTAGGCGATGATATCAAATAGGCTTCTTGGCTCCAGGGTAAAAATATCGCACCAAAGCCGTTTTCATAAAAATAAGCCTTATTTCTGATTTGTTTTGCCAAATTAACCTTATCATTCATAGTGTTGTTGCAAACGAATGTTTTATGTCCCAAACAATCATACCCATATTTTTCTAAACTTTTTGCAATATCGCGGGTTTTATAATAGTCATTAGATGAAAGTTTAATTCCATTAAAATTAGTATTATTTATAGGTCTTATTTGCATTTACACACATCTCCATTTTTAGTCGATATTCTATAATATTTTTCCCCAATTCGCAAGCATAATGATAATGAAACTCTTTACTTTTATTCATATTTGTAGTAATTTCTAGGGTATAAATCAATATAAAATATTATATAGAATAGGGAGTAAACGAGACGAAAAGAGAGTCCTAAAAGCACTTTATATTCGATGAATTTATTCCAAATATTAGAAAAGGAGAACTCACATGAGTGAAAGAAAATTAGTTGGAACAGGCGAAATGTTCAAAAAAGCATTAGCTGGCGGTTACGCTATCGGTGCTTACAACGTAAACAACATGGAAATTTTACAAGGTATTGCAGAAGCTGCTGAAGAAACAAGATCACCTATCATTCTTCAAGTTTCAGCTGGTGCTAGAAAATATGCTAACCAAACTTACCTTATCAAATTAGTAGAAGCAGCTTTAGCTACAACTACAGTGCCTATAGCTCTTCACCTTGACCACGGTGCTGATTTTGAAATTTGTAAAGCTTGTATCGATGGTGGTTTCTCATCTGTTATGATTGACGGTTCAAGATTCCCATTCGAAGAAAACGTAGCTTTAACTAAGAAAGTTGTTGAATACGCTCACGAAAGAGGAGTTTCAGTTGAAGCTGAACTTGGTAAATTAGCTGGTGTTGAAGATGATGTAAACGTTGATGCTAAAGATGCTAAATACACTAACGTTCACGAAGCTGTTGAATTCGTTAAACAAACTGGTTGCGATTCTCTTGCTATCGCTATCGGTACTTCTCACGGTGCTTACAAATTCAAAGGTGAAGCTAAATTAGACTTTGATAGATTAAAAGAAATTAAAGATGCATTGAAAGAAGCTGGTTTCGGTGATTACCCAATCGTTCTTCACGGTTCTTCTTCAGTTCCTGCTGAATTCGTTGCTAAATGTAACAAATACGGTGGTAACTTACCTGACGCTCAAGGTGTTCCAGAAGATATGCTTAACTACGCTTCTAAGCATGGTGTAGCTAAAATCAACATCGATACTGACTTGAGATTGGCTATGACATCTACTATCAGAGAATTCTTCATTGAACATCCTGAAAAATTCGACCCACGTGAATACATGGGACCTGGTAGAACTGCAGTTAAAGAAATGGTTATGCACAAAATGCGTGACGTTCTTGGAACAGCTGGTCACGCTGACGACTAGGTGCTACGCACGTAGACATTTGGTCGGTTGACAATAGTCAAGACTACTGGTTGGTTTTATAGCTACAGGTCAACCTCAAATGTGGGACTACAAGTGGGGCGTAAAGTTCGGAGCTACACACGTAGACATTTGGTCGGTTGACAATAGTTAAGACTACTGGTTGGTTTTGTAGCTACAAGTCAACCTCAAAAGTGGGACTACAAGTAGAATGTATTGAGAGTGCGGATGTCTTTAACATCCGCACTCTCTTTTTGTATAAGGATAAGAAGCGTGAGTATTTTTGTTATTGAAAAATTTTACCACCCTCATCAGGCTGCTTATGTTAATTTAACGTTTTCTACCGCTTCTCCCTTGAGGGGAGAAGCTGAGCTGAGCTCTGATGAGGGTGAGATAAAATATAACGCATTATTTCAATTGTAAACTTTTTGTAACAAAAACTTAATAAAAGTCAATTTCTAAGCTTCAGATGTTTTATACTTTTAGAAAGAAGTGTTATGAATATACAGCCGATACAATATAATAGCGTTTCCATGCAAGGGAAAAAGGACGGTTCTTGGAGCCGTCTAAAGCGTCGTGTCGCTCAAAAGATAATCGACACGCTACCTTCCCATACTCAAAAAGAATCAGCAAGAAAACGTGAAGAATGGAATAAATTCGACAACTGGATTTCCAAACCGGCTCAAAACAGGGCTATAATGGGTTTGACTGCTATTATCACTCAACCGGCAATTGATTATCATAACCATAAGGTTGATGAAGAAACTCGTCGAGTTTCCAGAAATAGAACGATCGCAAAGATTATAGCCGGAACTTGTGTTGGGATTTTGGTAAGAGGTTCTGCTTACGAAGCTGTTGCTTCAATGACAAATGTAGAATGTAAGTCAAAATTAAGCAAAAAGTTATTGCCCAAAAAATTTCTAGGTGAAATTGCAAAAAACGAAAAATTCTTAAAAAATCATAGATGTGCATTATCTAATTGGTTAGCAATTACAGCAATGTGTGTGACAAACTTCGTTTTGGATGCACCGCTAACAGTATTTTTAACAAATAGATTGAATTCCAAAAAGGAGGATAAGCATGAATAGTTCTCCTTTTGAAAAAGGACTTGAATGGGTCTATAATAAGTTCAAAAAGAACACTGCAACAACTCTTGTTGTAACCGGTACAATCGGTTGGGCGTTGTCTTCTCTTGCTCAAATCGGTGCGGTTATTATAAACCCAAAAATTCCAAAAGAACAAAAAAGCTTTCTTGTGCCACAAGAATTTTTGGATGCCGTTGTAAATATCGGTATGTTCTTTTTGTTAACTCAATCTACTAAGAAAATTCTTTCTAAGTTGGCATCTACAGGTAAGATTACGACAACTAGTGTTCGTGAATTTCTTAATAAAAATAAGGTTTATGGTGATCAAGTAGGTAAATTATCTCTTGATTTAGATGAAGTTCTTAAAAAAGAAAATAAATTTCCTAAAGAATCTTATTATTCATACAAAAATCTCGTAACAACTGTTGGCACAGTTGGCGCAGGTGTTTTGTCTTCCAATATAATTACTCCTGTTCTTAGAAATTCAATGGCATCAAATATTCAGAAAAAATATTTGAATAATCGTCCACAAAATTCTAACGGAATGAAAATTTAATTGAATTCATGCAATTTTTTTGCTTAAATAAATGTGCAAGTCATATTGTGTATGGCAATATTTGAGGTAATTAATGAAAGTTTTATTATTAAATGGAAGCGCACACCTTAACGGCTGTACATTTACAGCTTTGAGTGAAGTTGCAAAAACACTTAACGAACAAGGTGTAGAAACAGAGATTTTTCAGCTCGGAAATCCTGAATTAAAAGATTGTAGCGGTTGCGGAGCTTGCAAAAAATTAGGCAAATGTGTTATTGATGATGTAGTAAACGAATTTGTTGAAAAAGCTAAAAATTGCGATGGATTTGTATTCGGCACACCTGTTTATTACGCCCATCCGTCAGGCAGAATTTTGTCTTTCCTTGATAGAGCATTTTATTCAGGAAAAACCGCGTTTCAATTCAAACCTGCCTGTGCAATAGCGTCGGCAAGACGCGCAGGAACAACAGCAAGTTTTGACATTCTAAACAAATATTTTACAATAAGCAACATGCCGGTAGTTTCTGCAAATTATTGGAACAATATCCACGGATTCGTAGCAGAAGATGCTATGCAAGATTTGGAAGGCTTGCAAGTTATGAGGACATTAGGACGCAACATGGCTTGGTTGCTTAAATGCATCGAGCTTGGAAAAGAAAACGGGGTTGACAGACCGGAGTTGGAAGAAAAGATTTTGACAAGTTTTATATAAACTAAGGGAATAAGGAGAATAAGATAATAGGGAAATAAGTGGTTTAAAATTTAATAATTAAAATTACGATAATTGAACGAAGTATATAATAAAAAAATTAATACCTCTTATTCCCTTATTACCCTATTACCTTATTCCCTGCAAGTTATGACTGAACCACCCCTCACCCGAATTTCTAAGTTTCGCACAGCTCAACTTGAAATTCTACCCTCTCCCTCAAGGGGCGAGGAAACAAAATAATAAAAAAGGAAACAAAAATGCGAGATGAACTACTACAACTAATAGAGAAAAACAGCAGACTTGGAATTAATGAAATTGCAGTTTTGCTGGGAAAAGAAGAAATCGAAGTCGCAAACGAAATTGCAAAGCTTGAATCAGATGGAATTATTTGCGGTTACCACACTTTAATTAACTGGGAAAAAACTTCTATTGAGAAAGTTACAGCCTTAATTGAAGTTAAAGTAACACCACAAAGAGGACAAGGCTTTGACTCTATTGCCGAAAGAATTTATAATTATCCTGAAGTGCGCGCGGTGTACTTAATTTCAGGCGGATATGATTTACTTGTAACATTAGAAGAAAAAAGCTTGAGAGAAATTGCAAACTTTGTATCCGATAAACTTTCAACACTTGATAGTGTTTTGAGTACTGCAACTCACTTTATTTTGAAAAAATACAAAGACCACGGAACTATTTTTGACAAAAAACGCGCAGATGAAAGAGAGGTTATTACTCCATGACAAAACCGCTTTCTAAAATGGTTGAAACAATTAAGCCGTCAGGTATTCGAAAATTCTTTGATATAGTTAGCGAAATGAAAGATGCAATTTCGCTCGGAGTTGGCGAACCTGATTTTGATACGCCTTGGCATATTAGAGATGAAGGGATTTACGCACTATCTAAGGGCAAGACTTTTTATACCTCAAATGCAGGCTTAAAAGAATTAAGAGAAGAAATTTGCAATTATTTAAAAAGAACACAAAATATTCAATATAATCCACTTAAAGAGGTTATTGTGACTGTTGGTGGTTCAGAGGCTATTGATATCGGTTTAAGGGCAATTGTTAACGCCGGAGATGAAGTAATAATTCCTCAACCTGCTTATGTTTCTTATGAACCTTGTACAATTTTAGCCGGTGCAAAACCTGTTATCATAAATCTTAAAGCCGAAAACGAATTCCGATTGACTGCCGAAGAATTAGAAAACGCTATAACAGACAAAACAAAAGTTTTAATATTGCCATTCCCTAATAATCCGACTGGCGCGATTATGGAGCGAGAAGATTTAGAAAAAATCGCAGAAGTCATAAGAAAACACGACATTTATGTTATGTCGGATGAAATTTATAGTGAACTGACTTACAAAGGCGAACATGTTTCTATCGCGTCAATTGAAGGTATGCAAGAGCGCACAATTTTAATAAACGGTTTTTCAAAAGCTTATGCAATGACGGGTTGGAGATTGGGTTACGCTTGTGGACCTGAAGCTATTATCAAGCAAATGACAAAAATTCACCAATTTGCGATTATGTGCGCACCAACAACTAGTCAATATGCCGCAGTTGAAGCACTCAAGAATGGTGAAGCCGATGTCAAAATGATGCGCCAAGCTTATAACCAGCGCAGAAGATTTTTATTGAATGCTTTTAAAGAAATGAATTTAGAGTGTTTTGAACCTTTTGGCGCATTCTACGTTTTTCCTTGCATTAAAGAATTTGGAATGACAAGCGAAGAATTTGCAACCAGATTTTTAGAAGAAGAAAAGGTTGCAGCAGTTCCTGGAAACGCTTTTGGCGAAAGTGGCGAAGGCTATTTGAGAATATCTTATGCCTATTCATTAGACAACTTAAAAATCGCAATGGAAAGATTTAAGAGATTTGTCGATAAATTGAGAAAATAAACTCTAACCTTGCGCAGTTGCTTGTTTTTTAATTTTGAGGTAATATTAGACAATAATCACAAATTAAAGGGATTTGTATGTCTAAAGATTCTGAGCCAAGGCAAATTTCAGTTGCTGAAATGGCTCCGCATGTCCATTCTTTCAGAACGGGCGAAAACAAAGTAAACAAAATTTCTGCGTGGTTGATTGAGTGGATTAAAAACGGTTTGAAATCGAAAAAAATTAAGCCTTACGATAGACTTCCCGCAAAAGCAGATTTGGCTTTCCATACTGGAGTAAGTATAGGAACGATTCAAAATGTTTTCAGATTTGTAGAAGATAGCGGTTTAATCGAGTCTAAACAAAGAATCGGGACATATATTAAAGACCCGAAAGGACTGCAAAATATTAAAAAATTAACTTCCAAAAGAGAATTGGCGGTTGAAATTATAAAAAAACACATTGTAAAAGACGGTTACAGATGCGGTGTTTGTTTGGCTTCGACCAGAAAACTGGCAAATTTGACCGGTATGTCTACCGCAACAATCAGAATTGCGATTGGAAGCCTTATGTCAGAAGGAATTTTAGAAAAAGTCGGCAATGCTTTTGTTATTCGCGCAATTGATTTTGAAATTGATGAAGTTAAAACACAAACTTTAGTAGAAAAAATTGCAGAACTCTTGAAGGAGTATGTAAAAGATAGTTTTAACATAGGTGAAAAGCTCCCTACTAATACAGAATTGGCTGAAAAGTTTAACGTAAGTATTAAAACAGTACATGACGCAATTAAAATTCTTTCTAAAGAAGGACTTTTATATTCAAGACGCGGACAGTATGGAACCGTAGTTGTTAATCCTCAAGAGAAAATGGAGCTTTACCATTATGAAGAAATTGAATTAAAAATAAGACATTTTATTTCTCAAAAATGTGAAATTGGCACAAAGTTACCTTCTATCGGCGAGTTTGCAGAATTTTACAATGTTAGCCCAAAAACTATTAAAAAAGCTCTTGATAATTTAGCTGAAGACGGCTATTTAACGTTTACAAGAGGGAGATATGGTGGAACTTTTGTTACAGATATACCTCAAAATGTAAATGAAGCTTATAAATGGCTCGCAATAAGTTCTGATTATGTTTCAAACACTTGAAAAATGGCTAAAGCATGGTATTATTAAGAAGAAAAGTATAATTTTAATAAAAAGGAGAATAATTATCGCTAACGAAGAAAGGGGCCAAAGAGGCTCAGGCAAAGATAAACCTCTAATAAACGAAAGAATTAGAGCAAGAGAAGTAAGATTAATTGACGAAAATGGTAATAATCACGGTATTGTACCGACATCCCAAGCAATGAAAATGGCAGAAGAAGCAGAATTAGATTTGGTTGTAATCAGCCCTAATCAAGCTCCTCCGGTTGCAAAGATTTTAAATTACGGTAAATATAAATACGAACTAGAAAAAAAGGCTAAAGAAGCTAAAAAGAAACAACATGTCGTTGATGTTAAGGAAGTAAAAGTTCGTTATAAAATTGATACACACGATTATGAAGTAAGATTGAAAAATATTAGAAAATTCATATCGCAGGGTAATAAGGTTAAAATTGTTGTAATGTTGAGAGGTCGTGAAATGCAACATTCATCACTCGCAATAGATTTAGCAAACAGATTTATTGGCGACCTGGCAAATGACCCTGTAACAGTAGAAAAGAAACCGATGGTAGAAGGTCGAAACGTAACAGCATGGCTTGCTCCACAGAATTAGACAAAAAAGGAAAAGTTCAAACTTTTCCTTTTTTTATATAAAAATTATAAAAAAGACTTGATTATAAATATTTAGCAAGTACAATATATTTATGGCTTAAACTTCTTGAGTCACAATAAATAAGATATGCCGCAATAGCTCCCTGGTGGAGCCGAGAGGCGAAACAAATAGGGAAAACGTAGAGCTTGCTCTACCAACCCAGTGAAAATTAAATAAGATATGCCGCAATAGCTCAGTTGGTAGAGCAAGGGACTGAAAATCCCTGTGTCCTTGGTTCAATTCCGAGTTGCGGCATATTTTTTTGCCTTATGTAGCAAGAGTTTTAGGCATTTAAGTCTTTGACCGATATTTAAATTTTATAAATTTGTCGTAGATTTGTCGGAGTTGAATTGTAATAAACTGAGTAATTTGGTCGGGGCAGATGGTGTGATTTTTTCGGGTAATCGGCTCTGTGTACGAGTTTGAGGGGTAGGAAATAATCAAACCATGTGAACCAAAATTACTCACTTAACTCTTTTTCTACTCAGGGCAGATGGTGTGATTATTTTGGGCAAACCTCTTTTTTGAATAATAGCCTGATTTTTCGGCGTTTTTCGCTTAGGTCAAATGGTATGATTATTTTGGGCTATGACCGTTTTGAGTTTAAAAATTTTTTGTTATAATAAAACTATTAAATTAGAATATAGGAACTTGAAAATGAAAAATCAATCATTTGTTACTAAATGCCTAAAAAATGAAAACTTATATCCCAGTGAAAATATTGTTAGCACTGGACTTTCTTTAGAACTTGAGAACAACTCTCTTGTTTTAAAAGGTTCAGCAATAGATTTGATTGAGTTTGCGGATTTGTTAATTGCTCTTGCCATATCTGGAGAAGATAAAGGACAGCATTTTCATATAGACAATTTAACATTGATTGATAATAATTCTAAAATATCGGAAGTGGTGTTGCAAAGGAAATAAATGATACGAAACAGACACAATACTCGGAAGTAGTGTTCCAATTCGCCGTCTTCAGAGGTAAGGTGTTCGTACCATGAAAAACGAATATATTAATATAAAAGCAATCGCACAGGCTAAGGATTTGAAAAGCACCCGTTCAATCCGAATGGAAATCAACAAGCCCGAAAGTAAATATATTTCAAGAGAGGTTAAAGTTAACGGCGGCACTTCTTATGAAATCCTGTTTTCAAGTTTAGAGCACTTATAGTAAGTAGGTCGTGTTCAACGTTTTCATTGAACACGACAATTATGTAGAACATTTCAATCAAATAAGAAAAACACGTAAGGTGGAAAAAGCGTAAGCGGTTCCCACCTTTTTGATTGACACGACTTTTATAGAAAATCTGTTTGGCTTTCAGCCCAACAAAACGTAACAAAAAAAGAGATAAACTGAAATCCATCAATTTATCTCTTTTTCTTAAATTAGATG
>ERZ1034878.1179-NODE-1179-length-10049-cov-23.376126_pt1 | contig 10049 bp, 10 predicted proteins | sample MGYA00520593_ERZ1034878 | MGnify/ENA primary metagenome ERZ1034878 (study PRJEB33766, sample SAMN09781724) | gut metagenome | biome: gut microbiome | host: Homo sapiens | place: Madagascar | study: EMG produced TPA metagenomics assembly of the PRJNA485056 data...
AAAAAACAAGAATTTTAGGGATATATTATAAAGAGAATGGAAATGTTAAATTTACAGGTAATAGAGCCTTTATTGAAGATTTGGATAGTTTGCCTTTCCCTGCTCGTCATTTGGTTGATAATTCAATTTATAGACGACCTGATAATAATAAAGTTCAAGCAACTATCAAGGTTGAGAGAGGTTGCCCGTTTCATTGCTTTTTCTGTTTGGCAACTCCGGTTTCTGGGGCAAAAGTGAGAAGGCGCAGTGTTGAAAACATTGTGGCAGAGATTAGAGAATGCGTTGAAAAATATAATATTCGTAATTTTTTGTTTTGGTCAGATATTTTCAATCTTGACAAAAAGTGGACAATGGATTTGTGTCAGGCAATAATTGACAGTGGATTGAAAATTACTTGGTCTGCCAATACGAGGGCTGATACTGCTGATTTAGAAATGGCAAAAATGATGTATAAATCAGGTTGTCGTTTGGTAAGTATCGGAGTTGAAAGCGGATCTCAAGAAATGCTTGAAAAAATGGGCAAAAAGATTACGTTGAATGATGTTCGTCGTACTGTGAAAGTTTTTAAACAAGCAAAAATTAGGATTTATAACTATTTTGTAATTGGTTTACCGTGGGAAACAGAAGAAACTGTTGAAGAAACAATAAAATTTGCGATTGAATTGAATAGTGATTTTATAAGTTTTTATACTGCAACGCCTTTACCAGGATCAAGATTTTATGATTATGCTAAGGAACATAATTTGTTTGATAAAGAGACATCTTTTGAGAGTGCTTATTTCTATCCGGCTGTAAACACTCATTATTTGACAAAAGAGAGAGTGTTTGAGTTACATAAATCGGCAATAAAAAGATTTTATTTAAGACCTTTGTATATATTAAAAATGTTGTCAAGAATAAGATCTTTTGCGGAAATGCGAAACTATTTTGTTGCAGGAATGAATGTTTTGCTAAGAAAATAGGGTTGAAAAGCTCAAAATAATATGTTATACTATATAAGTATAGTTTTTATGAGAGGATTTAATTTTATGAAAAAGTTTAAAGCTTTTACTTTGGCTGAGGTTCTTGTAACACTTGGCATTATTGGAGTTGTTTCTGCGATGACAGTACCGACATTGATGCAAAATTATCAACGCCAATCTTATGTAACTCAATTGCATAAGATTTATAATGAATTTGGACAGGCTGCAGAAAGATATAAAGCTGATAACAATTTAGTTTCAATTCGAGAAGGTCGTATTATTGGAAATGCCGATGAGTTGAATGCGTTTTTAAAAAGATATTTTAAGGTTGTAAAAGATTGTGGTGGTAGATATTGGAGTTCTGCAAGTAATGCTTGTTTTGCTCAGGTATATCATTCAATAGATGGTGCGCATTCTGTAGATTTGGCTAGTCAATCTTGTATGGTTACAGGAGTTCTCGCAAGTGGAGCAGCTGTTTGTTTGGGGACAGGTTCTGCTACTTCTGTAAAAGCAAATGAAGATGTCAACCACGATGGTGTAGTCGATGAAAATGATGTAATAAATGACACAGGAACAAATGCCGGAATGGCAATAAGTATTGAAGTAGATATCAATGGAACAAAAGGTCCAAATATTGCAGGAAGGGACTTCTTTTCATTTGATATAGCTCCCGATGGACTTGTGTTGGATAGTCGGTGGACAGATAGTTCTACGGTTGATACTGCTCATGCTTGGCCGGTTGGTATCGGTAAAATCATTGCTGACGGATGGCAAATGACGTATTAAATAACACCTTTTGTTCGGCAGAGTCTCACAAGGGAGGAAACATTAACTAATGAGATTACGACGCAAACAAGAGTTTGCTTGTAATGACCGATATATGTAAGTAAAAAAGGAAGCTCATAAATTTAATCTATGAGCTTCTTTTTTGGTGATTGTGATTATGAAATTTGTTTTTAGTTTAAAATAAATCCGCCTTTATCAGCGTTTTGAAGGTTTTCTCCTTCAATTTTTGCTCTAAGGTTTTTGATGTATTTATATACATAATCTCTTGGTAATTCTAATAAAGCTGCCAAATCTTTGGCATAAACAATTTTACCTTTGTTTTGTACAAAGTGATCAAAAACTCTTTGTTCTCTATCTGTTAGAGCTTTTTTGAAAACAACTCTTACTTCTTCTCTCAAGTTTTGAGCTTTTGGAGCTTCAACTTCTTTTTTTACAGTTGATTTTTTAGCAGTAGTTGCTTTCTTTTCAGTCTTTGGTTTAACTGTGTTTTCAGGTTTTGCCGGAGTTTCTTCTTCGTGAATTTTGTGAATAGCAAATGGTGTCGGAGCGATTTCTCGTTCTCTTTCATAAGCACGTTCTGCAATTGCACTAATTCTTTCTGCGTGGTTTTGTTTCCATTCAGGTTCTGTTGAAACAACAGGTTTGCCCTTTAAAACTATATCTATTAAATCGTTGGTAGGCTTAGCCTCCTCTATCTTCTTCCCTAATCTAGCAGCAAATTCTTCTAATGTAATCTTTTCTAATGAGCTTCTCCATTGTTTAATCTCTTCCTTGCTCAAATATTCAGACATTCATAATCTCCTATAAACTATAATCTGTGTCTCTTTACATTTTCTAATGTAGCATAAACCATGCCCCATGATTCAAAATGTTTCGCAACGTAAATTTTTGTTTTTTATTGTAACAATTCGATAAAGGCGATAAGTTAATAAGGCGTTAAGGCAATAAGTTTTTTCGTGAAATTTCACCTTAATATTCTCGTAAATTTTTAATAAAGCACGCCAGAATCCAAAATCTTTTGAACTTCATTGTTCATTATAGAATGGATTTCGTTAACGGATTTTGTGCCGTCAATGCTGATAAAATTGTACTCAGATTTCATTTTTTCATACTGCTCAAGACATTTGTTTTGATATATTTCAAAACTTTTGTAAAAGTCTGTTGAAAATCCGACATCTCGACCACTTTCATAGTAATTCAAGCCTGTTGTACCAATAATTCTTTTTAGTAAAACATCAACCGGCATATCAAGATAAAATATTAAATCCGGTTCTGGAGCGTAATCATACAAATTTTTTACCCACTCAATATCCTGCCCTCTTACAACATCACGAGCAAGCGCAGTGTAATAATACCTGTCTAAAAGTACAATAAAACCAGATTTTAGAGCCGGTATAATTTTGTTTTCCAGTCTATCTGCAAAATCCGCTGCATACAAAAGGCTATAAGTTGTTGCGTTAAGCAAGTTTCTGTCTTTAGCATCATCAATTACGTTTGCAATAAGTCTTGATGTTTTCCACTCAGAAACCATTACTCCATAAGATTTTGCTTGAATAGATTTTTTCAAAAGTTGCAATTGGGTGGATTTGCCGGAGCCGTCTGTTCCTTCAATTACGACAAGTAAACCTTCGTATCCGTGTTTTGTTTTGAATTGTCCCATTATAAGTTTACTCCTTTTTCTGCTAAAATTTCTTTTAGCATTCTTCTTATTGCAACTTGTTTTGAGTGTATTGAATCCATTGCATCCAGTTTCACTAAGCCAAATTCGTCTACCATTTTTTGATATTCATTTATAACTCTGCCTTGAAAAATCATATAGCTTTCGTAAGGGTCATTACTTAATTTTAAATCCATTCCGGCTTCATAGAATTTTGGCGCACGATTGGCGCAAATTCTTGCCATAGAATCTTTTGGATTTATGTCAAAATATATTGCCAAATCCGGCTTTATGGCAAAACTGTAAACATTTCGTACCCAGTTTGGATCAACTCCTCTTGCTACATCTCTTGCAAATGCAGTGTATGCGTATCTGTCTGCAAGTACAATAAATCCGGCTTTTAATGCAGGAGCAATAACTTGTTTTAATCTATCTGCAAAATCTACAGCGTGCAATAAAGAAAAAGTTCTTGGCGACAACATATTTTTCTTTTTTGCAAGTTTGGTTGTTTGGCTGATAAGTTCAGAAGAATTCCATTCTGTAAAAATTACATCTTGTCCGATAGATTTCAGCCAATCTCTTAATAGCGCAAGTTGGGTGGATTTACCAGAGCCGTCAATCCCTTCTACGCATATTAAAGTCCCGCTATAGTTGTGTTTTGTCGTAAGTTTAGACAATTGTTATACTCCTTTTTCTTCCAAAAGTCGTGTGTTTATTTTTCCAAATTTTGCTGACAAATTATCAACAATATGAATAAAATAAAGTTCCGGTTCTAAATCTTTTTCGTCAAGGTCGATAATTGCTCCCCAATCGCTTCTTCCGTGATGTGCAGCAATCATTCTTGCTATTTCTTTAAAACCATTATTCATACAAAGAGAAAAACCATATTGAGAGTGAGTTAACCACTCTTTTCTAAAGTTTTCATCATAATCAATTAAACCTGTTTCAAGATTAATTGTGTACTCATAAATTTTGCCGATATCGTGCAAAATACAAGCAGCATAGATATTATCTTGGTTGAATTTGTAAACAGAGTTGTTCATATTACATTCTGCGTATTGAAGGCATTCAAGAATGTGAACCATAAGTCCGCCAACATAGTTATGGTGCATCATTTTGGCTGCCGGCATAATTTTTATTAGGTCTTTGTGTTCTATAAAATATGTAGTTAAAAAGTTGTTTAATTTTTCATCTTTGATTTTGTCGAAATACAAAAGGATTTGAGAATAAACTTTTTCTCTTTCGTTTTCTTCCAGTCCCATTTTAGCCTCTTTAACCAAAGAAAGCGTTGAAACAAGACAGTTATTGTACCTTTCGTTAAAACTTGCTGATACTATTCTAACAATATTTCCGGCTCTGAATACTTTGCTATCAAAGCGGTTAAGAGTTTCTTCCCATAAAATACAGTTCAAAGTTGAGTTATCTTCCATGTTTTTAAGTTGGAGTTTTCCCATTTTTGTTCCTGCTTTTGTGTCGCCCACTGAAAAATTTACTATTTCATAATCTACATCTGTACTGAACATTGTTTATTTCCTTGTTTTTGTTTTTTGCTTTAGATCCCGAAACAAGTTCGGTATGACATATCCGTATAACTCATAAATTCGTTAACGGTTATGTCAATTTCTTTTTCTGTCAATAATCTTGTTATCGTTTCCCCATACGAAAGATGAACGAATTTCTTCACCGACTTTTTCTATCAAATGATCTGCATTTTCTTTTCTTAGTTTATTGAATTTTTTACAACCTGTTTCCATTTCGTTCAAAAATTCATCTGCAAATGCTCCACTTTGAATATCTTTCAATAAATCTTTCATTGCTTGGCGAGATTGTTCTCCGATAACTTTTGGCCCTCGTGTCATATCACCATATTCTGCGGTGTTGGAAATGGAATATCTCATATCTGCTAAACCACCTTGATTAATCAAATCAACAAGAAGTTTCATTTCATGCAAAACCTCAAAATATGCCATATATGGAGAATATCCAGCATCTACTAACACTTCAAAACCCGTTTTGATTAAAGCTGAAACACCACCACAAATTACGGCTTGTTCGCCAAATAGGTCAGTTTCTGTTTCTTCTTTAAATGTTGTTTCAATAATTCCAGCTCTACCTGCTCCGATTGCAGATGCGTAAGATAATGCTACATCTTTTGAATTTCCTGATGGGTCTTGGTAAACTGCTATTAATGATGGAACACCTCTGCCTATTTGGAATTCACTTCTTACAGTATGTCCTGGACCTTTTGGCGCAACCATAATTACGTTAACTCCATCCGGTGCAACAATTTTTTTGTAATGGATATTAAATCCGTGTGAGAACATCAAATATTGACCTTTTTTCATATAAGGTTTAATTTGTTCTTCGTAAACTTTTGCTTGAATTTCGTCTGGTATAAGAATTTGGATTATGTCAGCATCTTTTACGGCATCTTCGATAGACATTGTTTTGAAACCGTAATCACGAGCTTTGACATCGGATTTGCCACCCAATCTCAATCCTAAAACGACATCGCAACCGGAATCCTTAAGGTTCATTGACTGTCCATAGCCTTGAGATCCAAAACCGATTACTGCAATTTTTTTAGTTTTAATTAAATCTTTGTTTATATCTTTATCAAGATAAATATGTAATTTATTCATATTATGCCTCTTTTCCCTTTAACCGATTTTAACACAAAAATAAATTCAAAACTTTAATTGTAAATATATGTTAGTTTGTTTGTATTGATGTAGAATTTGCTTTAAAATACGAAACATGGATGTTAATAAAAATAAAAGTTTAGAAGATGTTTTTTATTGGTTTTGGATTGGTTTGATATTAGTGGTATATGTTTGTTCTCCGCTAATTTATACGCCAATAACCAAAGTGCATTGTAATAAATCTGAAAATTATTGTACAATTAAACAGAATTTTTTTTCTAATTCTGTTCATAGGTTGTATGATGATGATTTTTTGTTAATAAATTTGCAATTTTATAGCAAATCGCATTTTAGAGGGGTAAAGATTGATTATGAATTAATTGCAAATGAAACTAAAGATTATTATTCTCATTATGATAAATATACTTATGACACAAATCCATTAGCGGCATCAAAATTTAGAAAAGATTTTAGTAGTTATTTAGATAACAAAAGTCAAAATTTGTTTGATAAATTACATATTCCTATTTATTATATAGGTTTGCTTAGTTGCTTACTATTATTTTTAGTAGGAAGAAAAAATGTGTTTAAAAATATTTTGATAATCTATGTTTTGGTAGCTCCTTTTGGATTAAATGTTATTTTTTATATTTGGAACATATTTTTCTAATTTGAAGCTAATTCGTTTTCACCTAATAAGAACACTTGCAAAGCGTTTTCCTGTTGTTTTATTGGTCTGTAGAAATCCTTAATCAAAACACACTGGGTTTGAATACAGTTCAAATCTCTTTCGTGGAGATATTTTTCTAAAATATCAGCGTTAACAGTATATTGTCTATGTTTTAAAAAAGCATAAAAAGTTGTTTTCCTTCGAGAAATCTCTCCAAGCGCAAAATTTATAACTTCATCATAAGGGATGTTATATGCATCATTCATCGACATATCTATTATGAAATTGAAATTGTCACTTGTTGTTATTGACAGATATGCTACAATTCTATGATTTGAAGGTTCTTCTAAAACATATCTGTTTTTATAAAAATTAGTTAATCCCTCAAAGACAGGTGCTTTGTATTCGGTTTTAATTCTTTGCAACGACGGCTTATATAAATTTTTTAATTCATTATTGTATAGTTGTGCAACTTGTTTTGCATCAGAGTTTTGACAACATCTGAAATTTGCTTTGTCATTCGTTTCCGGTTTAAAATTATCTAATTTCCACAAGTTTTCGTAACTGCATTGTCTAAATCCGCAACCTTGCATAAATAGGTTCAAAAGTTCTTCGTGAGATTGGTCAACAGTGACTTTAAATGATGTTGCTCCTTTTGCGCCAAATCGTGCAATAACAAATTCAACTAATCTTTTGCCAACATCATACATATTTTGTTGAAAAATTAATCGTGTAATGTTTATCTTGTACGGATTTCCGTTTGTTGGAACAACGGTAATAAGCCCTAAAATTTCTTTTTTTTCTAATAAAATATAAGATTCGGGTAAAAAACGATATTTTAAGGGTAACAATCCGTGAATTAAACCAAAAGCCTCATTAGACAAACCTTTAGAAATCTTTTCATTATCTCCCAGATATGAAATCATTTTTTTTATTTTGGGTGCATCAAAACAATTTAATCTTCTTATTAACGTCATACATATATTATATAATTAATTTTTTTTCTTTTCAAGTTTGTGATAAAATCTTAACCAAGAGGGATGTTATGAAAATTGCAGTAATTGATAATGATAAAATTATAACAAAACAAGTCGAAGATGAAAAATTAAATGGCAGAAAAGGTGCAATAGTAAAAGTTTTAGGCTGCGGATTATGTGGCTCTGATATTGTAAAATTTGTGCATAAAATTTCCAAAAATGGGACAGTTTTGGGGCATGAAATTGTTGCCCAAATTGTTGATATAAATTCTGATACGGATTTCAAAATAGGAGATGAAATAGTTACATCTCATCATATTCCATGTGGAGAATGTGTTTATTGTAAACACGGAAATGTTTCCATGTGTAAGCATTTTAAAGCTACAAATATCAGACCAGGTGGGTTTTCGGAATTTGTTTACTTGAGCGAAGAACATCTTAAAAATGTTGCGCATTTAAAACCCGAAAATTTGACAGATATCGAAGCTTCTTTTTACGAACCTTTAGGTTGTATTGTTAGGGCTGTAAAAAGAGCAAATTTGCTAAAAGGTGATGAAGTTCTGGTTGTTGGGTTAGGTTCTATTGGAATATTGACTGCACAAGCACTAAAAGCTTATGGTGCGAAAGTAACAGGATGTGACTTAATTCCTGAAAGAATAGAAATTTTAAAATCTTTTGGAATTGATGCGATAGATGTTAGAGATTTGTCGGAAGAATATAAAGCGGATGCAATTTATATGACATCAGGTGCGGATAAGGCTATAGATACGGCTCTAAAATATGTTCGTAACGGAGGGAAAATTGTTGTATTTTCAAGCACTCCGCATGATGAAACTTCTTATCCAAACAATGAAATTTACTACAGAGAATTAACTGTTATGGGAAGCTATTCTCCATCGCCTGCGGATTTGAGAGATTCATTAGAGCTTTTAAAAACTGGGAAAGTTAAAGTTAATGGGTTATCAACAGAATACAAACTAGACGATATTGAGCAAGCCTTTGAGGACACAATGGCGAATAAAATTATGAAGGCGTACATTGTTGTTACGAGTAATAGGGCAATATGGCGATAGGGAAATAAGTAAGTTGGGGTTTCTACCCCCCAACAATCAAAAAGGGAAAACAATGAAAGCAATTCAATATTACGGACCACAAAATATTAAATATGAAGAAGTTATGGTAAAACCGCCGGAAGAAGGCGAAGTTGTTGTAAAAGTTATGTCAGCTTTGACTTGCGGTACTGATGTAAAAACATTTAGGCGTGGACATCCGGTTTTGATAAAATCTGTACCATCAGGTTTTGGGCACGAGTTTGCCGGAATTGTTGATAGAGTTGGAAAAGGTGTCGAAAATGTAAAAGTTGGTGATAGAGTAGTTGCTGCCAACTCTGCTCCTTGTGGAAAATGTTTTTATTGCAGGCATGAAGAATATAATTTGTGCGAAAATCTAGACTTGTTAAACGGTGCTTATGCAGAATATATTACAGTTCCGGCTCGAATTGTTAAAAAGAATATGTTGATTTTGCCAGACAATTTGAGTTTTGATAAAGCTGCTTTTTGTGAACCTTTGGCAAATGTTGTTCACGGTGTTGAAAGAACTGATATAAAAGCAGGTCAAACCGTTGGCATTATTGGGATTGGACCTATTGGTTTGATGTTTGCAAGATTAGCAAAATTAAAAGGTGCAAGGGTTATTGTCGCTGGAAGAAATCCGATAAAATTGAAGGCTGCAGAAGAATTTGCGCATGCAGATGAAATTGTTGATTTAACGAAATACCCTAACCCTGAAAAGATTTTCAGAGAATATACGGAAGAACATAAAGGTTTGGATGTTGCAGTTGAGTGTGTTGGTTTACCTGAAATTTGGGAGAGAATTTTCTCTTGTGTTAGACCTGGAGGAACTGTACATTTCTTCGGCGGTTGTAAATCTGGCTCTACAGTGACTTTTGATACTACCAAGATGCACTATGGCGATATAAAATTGATGAGTGTTTTCCATCATACTCCAAAATATTTCAGAATGGCTTTGGATTATATCGCATCCGGAGATGTAGAGGTAGAAAAACTTATAACTGATACCTTGCCGTTAGATAAAGTAGAATGGGCAATGCACCAACACATTGAGGGAAAAGCAATTAAGTTTTTAATTAAACCGGAATTGCATAGCTAAAATTATAAGGTGCTTAGAGGTAAAGTCTGTTTTTCTTAGTGAAAAGTGAAACGTGAAAAGACCATATCGCTATGAATAAGTGAGTGGTGAATGGTGAGTAGACTGTATCAATGAAAATGTTTTCCTCCCTGATGAGACTCTGCCGAACAAAAGGTGACTAAATGTCACGTTTTGTGAGAGGTAATT
>ERZ1034878.1184-NODE-1184-length-10005-cov-4.637688_pt1 | contig 10005 bp, 6 predicted proteins | sample MGYA00520593_ERZ1034878 | MGnify/ENA primary metagenome ERZ1034878 (study PRJEB33766, sample SAMN09781724) | gut metagenome | biome: gut microbiome | host: Homo sapiens | place: Madagascar | study: EMG produced TPA metagenomics assembly of the PRJNA485056 data...
GATCAGCACCGGAATCTGCCCGACTCCCCACCGTTTCATCAGCGAACGGCACCACCACCGGGTCAGCGGCAGCAGCAGGAAGGTCAGCCCCCAGCTCGCCACCAGCGCCACGCGCGAATACAGCTCCACCTGCCGCGTCAGCGCCAGATAGCCGAAAAGCAGGAGATAGCTCAGACTCACCGACAAAAACACCCGGCGCAGCTCCTCCACCGGCCCCAGCGCCGCGCCGGGATAGAACGGGTTGCCGTGGTAGAGCCGGATCGCCGCGTTGCAGAGCAGCATCACCGGCACCAGCGGCCACAGCCCGACGCACTCCTCAAGCGTGTAATAGGCCCCCATCAGGTGATAGATCCACAGACACCCGGCCAACACGAACGCGGCGGTAAAGAGATCGTTCAACAACAGCAGCAGGACCCGGCAACGGGCTTCTCTCATAAATCGGCTCCTTCGCGCCCGGCTCCGGGGCGTTTTTTCCATAACTGATAGTCGTGCCTGTAGCAGCGGAACTCCCGCACCATATCCCAGGGGCCGCCGGCGGGAGCGGGCTCCCCCTTCTCCAGCAGCACGTAATCGCCGCCGCCGCGGGCGAACCGGCAGGAACTGCCCCCGGCCAGATAGCCGGTCTGCACGAACCGGCGCGGCACCACCACCTGCGGCAGCTTCCGGCTGAAATACTCGAACGGATCAAGCTCCGGCTCGAAATAGCGCGGCCCCCTGTAATCCGCCGCGATCCATCCGGCCAGCTCGACGTTGCCCCGGTAGAGCGCGGATTTCTTTTTGGAGGTGTGCTCCTTGATCACCGGCCCGGCGGCGGCACCAGTGAAAGCCAGCACCAGAAACGCCAGAATCCCGCGCAGCACCGCCGGAGTGAACCACTGCGGCCTCCACCGCTTCAATTCTTCCCACGCCCGGATGCCGAACAGCGCCGACCAGCCGAACGCCAGCGGCGCAACCGGAGTCAGGTAGCGCGTCGACAAAAACAAATAACGGTCGTGCACCAGAATCTGCGCGGCCACCAGCACCGCGTGGCCCACCACGACCGCCGCGATCACGCCCTCCTCACGGGAGAACTCCCGGCGGCGGATGCGCCCGATCACCGCCAGCAGCGCCGGCACGCCGAACCACACGTAAAATCCCTCAAAAAAAGTCTTGACATAGTCGCAGAGTTCCCCGAACGAGAACGGCAGAAAGCCGCTCTCCCCCGGAACCTCCAGCGCCTCCAGCGGCGATTCCGCCGCCGGCTCCGCTCCGGATGCCGGGGCCGCCGGGGCCGGTACAGCGGCAGGAGGAGCCGACAGTGGCGGATTCAACCGCAGTTCCACCTTCTGCCACAGCGCGGCATAGCGCGAGTCGGGCACCGGATACCCGATCATTTTCCAGTTGATCAGCAGCGCCGGCAGCATCAGCGCCAGCGCCAGCACCGCCGCCGCCAGCGTCCGCCACGGGAAGGAGCGCGACGCGATCTCCCATACTCCGACCGCGCACCAGACCAGAAACAGCACCACCACCAGATCCGCGCGCGAAGTCACGCCGATCGCGGTACCCAGCGCCAGCAGGCCGTAAACGGCCGTCCGCCTCGCGTTGCGGCAGAGCACCACCAGAGCCAGCGCGACCAGCGCGACCGCGAGGGTTTTCAGGTTGTCCCGCAGCCCCTCGCCGGCGATCTGCTGCAATTCGGCGCAGATCACATAGAGGAAGGTCCCGATCCAGGCGACCCGTTCATTCCAGACCAGCCGGAACAGCGAATAGAGCGGAAACACGCAAAGCGCGAAGACCAGCACCGCCGCCAGCCGGCACCCCGCGAACCCGGATATGCCGAACAGCCAGCAGAAACACCCCGCCAGCGTCTGGTGCAGCATCGGGATGCGCGGATGGAACGCATACTTCCACTCTCCGGCGGCGAACGCCTCCGCCATCGGCGCGTAACGGGTCGCCACATCCGGCGCCGGAAAAACGTTGATTGCGGCCAGACCGAGGCCGAGCGCCAGCGCCAGCAGAAAAAGTGCAATACTCTTATGACCGGCCACCCAGCCGTCCGGCGCGGTCAGTTTTCCCCACAAAGCAGATATCGTCATTCCCCATTCCCGTCGCCGTCCCGGAAGCCGGCGTTCCTGTTCTCGGTTTCCTCTGTTTTTACCCGTACTTATTATATACTGTCTTCCCGGAAAATACAACAATAACCGCATATTTTCCTCCTGCATTTTCCCTCGCCGCGCCTTCCCGGAGTTTTTCCCCGCTTCTATTGTATTTTTCCGGCGGGGATGCTATATTAGTGGCTGATTATTATATGAAGATCAACAACGAACCAGAGAATCGGGATGGAAGAACGCAACGTCCTCTGCATCGAAGCCGGAAAAAGCAACCGGCTTTATCTGCGGGACCTATGGGAATACCGGGAACTTTTCGGCGTGCTGGCATGGCGCGACATCATCGTGCGCTACAAACAGACCGTGGTCGGCGTGGCGTGGTCGGTCCTGCGGCCGCTGATCACGATGCTGGTGTTCACCGTCGTTTTCGGCAAGATCGCCCAGCTTCCGTCGGACAAGGGGGTTCCCTATACGCTCATGGTATTCGCCGGCATGCTGCCCTGGCAGTATTTCAGCAATACGGTGCTGACGGGAAGCGAGGCGCTGATCGGCAATCAGGGATTGATTTCCAAAGTGTATTTTCCGCGCCTGATCATCCCGACCACCCGGATTCTGGTCAGCCTGGCCGAACTGCTGGTTTCCGCCGTGATCTTCGTGCCCCTTTTCTTCATCTACGGTTATCTGCCGTCGTGGCAGATTGTTTTCGTACCCTTTTTCATCCTGCTTGCGACGCTGTTTTCCCTCGGCTGCACTTATATTCTCTCCTCTTTGAACGTCAAATTCCGGGATTTCCGGTACGTGGTCCCTTTCATGGTGCAATTCGGCCTTTACCTCTCCCCGGTCGGTTTTTCCAGCGCGGCGATTCCGGCGAAGTGGCAGACGCTTTATGCGCTGAATCCCATGGTCGGAATCATCGACGGGGTCCGCTGGTCGCTGTTCGACGCGCCCCTCTCCGCCACGGCGTTCTGGAGCGCGGTGATCTGGTCCGTCGCCATATTGCTGGCCGGATTCTGGTGCTTCCGCAGAATGGAAAACGAATTCGCGGACTACATTTAAAGGGGAAACACGCATGAGCGCCATCATCCGGGTCGAAGACATCGGCAAGAAATATATCATCGGGCACAGCCGCATGAACGGGGAACAGCGTTTCAACGAACAGCTCTCCGAATGGGGCCGGGCGGTATGCCGGAGGCTCCGCCACCCCTTTTCCCCCGACAATGTCGGAATGGACCTCGAGGAGTTCTGGGCGCTGCGCCATATCGATTTCGAGGTGCGCCAGGGCGACCGGATCGGCCTGATCGGCCGCAACGGCTCCGGGAAATCCACGCTCCTGAAGGTCCTGAGCCGGATCACCGCCCCCTCCGAGGGCCGGGTCCGCATCGCGGGGCGGGTCGCCTCGCTGCTGGAAGTCGGGACGGGATTCCACCCGGACCTCACCGGGCGGGAAAATATCTTCCTGAACGGGGCGATCCTCGGCATGACCAAGAAAGAGATCAGAAAGAAGTTCGATGAAATCGTGGATTTCTCCGGCGTGGAACGCTTTCTGGATACCCCGGTGAAGCGGTATTCCAGCGGCATGTACGTGCGGCTCGCGTTTTCCGTGGCGGCCCATCTGGAGCCGGAGATCCTGATCGTGGACGAAGTGCTGGCGGTCGGCGATTCTGAGTTTCAGAAAAAGTGCATCGGCAAGATGGAGGACATCTCCCAGAGCGCGGGGCGCACGATCCTGTTCGTCAGCCACAACATGGGCGCGGTGCAGATGCTGTGCAACCGCGGCGTCATGCTCCGCAACGGGCAACTGGTCTTCGACGGGGAAATCGGCGAGGCGGTCCGCCTCTATACCGAAGACCATAAACAACTGGAGCATGTCCCGCTGTCGGAGCGCCGCGACCGGTGCGGCGACGGCTTCATCCGCTTCACCGGCTACACCCTGTTCAACGGGGACGGCGAGGAAACCAACACGATTCAGCTGGGGACCCCGGCCGTGATCGAAACCAGATTCGAGTGTGAGGAAGCCTGCAGCGGGGATATCCAAATCGAAACCGGCTTCAGCCCGGTCGGCGGGCTGAACACCATGCGCGTGACGTTGCGCGACCTCGGCGTCCAGCCCTCTTTCCGGAAGGGGGAAAACCGCGTGACTTTCACGATTCCGAAATTTCCGCTGGCCCCCGGCAGATACTCGCTCAATCTGTACGCTTCGCGGAGCAATGAGACCTGCGACGACGTCCGTTTCGCCGGGCCGCTGCAGGTGATGCCGGGAGCGTTCAACAATCCGGCCCGCATCAACGACGAGACCCATTGCCTGTTCCTGACGGAATATTCGGCGGTCTGCGAGACGCCGTAACCCGTTTCCCCGGGCGTTCAGCTCTGGTCCCGGCCCCGGATCAATGATAAAATCAAAGGATTGAAAAATGATGACACAAGAAACCGGCATTTCCGTCCTTCTTCTGCCGACAACTGAAAAGCTGCCGGATTTTTCCATTCCATCTTCCGAAATCCCGCTGGAACTCCTCCCGCTTTCCTCCGGCAGCTTCTTCGCCCGGCTGGCGGCCGGAATCCGCGCGGCCCGGTACGACCGGATCTTTTTTCCGGCCCCCGGAGACACGGTCACGGCCGGCCTGCCGGCACAGCTCTCCCGGCTGCTGGACCGGACCGGAGCGACGGCGGCAGTGGCCCCGATCCGAACGGCCAACGGCATTCCATGCCGTTCGGAAGCATCCGGCAAGCCGGAGCCGATCCGAAGCGCGCTGTTCTCCGGAACCGTCGGGCTGCATCCGGCCGGCTGGCTGATCCGGCGCGATGCGCTGCTTGAAGCGCTGGAAAAGACCGGCACGCCCGAAATCGGCCTTTTCGCCGATACGCTGCTGCTGACGGCGCTGGAAGGCACCTGCAGCCGGTTGCCGGACACCGGGGAATACCGGGTGCCGGGAGCGGAGGAGCCGGACATTCTCCACGCCGATTTCAGGAATTATACCGTGCTGGCAGGACAACTGTTTCAGGACAGAGCCGCGCTGGAATCGTACCACAGCTTCCTGTACCGGCTGGCCGTGCGGGAACTCCGGCGGATCGCCCCGCGAAGCGGCACCAACTGGCGCGCCGCGTTTCAGGTTCTGGCCGAGGTGATGGACAACCGGCTGCTCTACGCCGCGCTTCTGGAGGAGTATCCGGACCGCTTCCACTGGATGGAGTTCGCCCATCGCCCGGTCCGCCGCAGGCCGGTGAAAAAGCTCGCTTTCTTCTGCATTCATCTGCGTTTCTACGGTTTGGAACGGTGCGCGGCGTTGTTGCTTGAAGAGTTCACCCGGCGGGGATATGAGGCGATACTCTTCACCCATGAGCCGCCCACGCCTCAGGATTACCGCTCTCCGGCAAATGTAAAGCGGATCGTTCTCCCGACAGACATCCAGGCGAGACGGGCGGAGCTGGAGCTTATTTTCCGGAAGGAGCAGATCGACTGTTGCGTTTTTTTCGCCCACACCGAAAAGTGGATGCCGAACGACCTGCTCTCCTCCCGCGAAGCCGGGATTTTCACGGTCGCGATGGAGCACAATATGTTCGCGTATCCGCTTCATATCGGCAAGCCGGAGCTTTTCTCCCGGCGGCGGGCGGTATACCATTGCGCCGACGTCGTCACGTGCCTCTCCCGAGTCGACCGCGAATGCTGGCATGAACAGGGCATCCTGCAATGCTGCTACATGCCCAATCCGCCGACTTTCGCCCTGCCGGATGAACCGGTCGGGCGGCTCACCGCCAAGACCATGCTGTTCATCGCCCGGCTCGACGCGGGCAAAGGCGCGGAGCAGGCCCTTGAGGTGCTCGAACTCGTGCGCCGCGACCATCCGGACGCCCGGCTGCTGATGGTCGGCCATTGCCCGTCGGAGGATTACAAACGCCTGCTGCATTCGCGGATTGCCGCGGCGGGCCTGCAGGACGCGGTGGAAATCACGGGCTTCCAGAGCGACGTATCCGGTTATTTCCGGCAAAGCTCCATCCACCTGATGCCGTCGCAGATGGAGGGCTACCCGATGACGCTCACGGAGGCCAAGGCGTACCACCTCCCGACCGTGGCTTTCGCGATGCACTATCTGGAAATGCTGCGCCCGGAATACGGTTCCGTTCAGGTCGGGAAGGACGACACGGCCGGAATGGCGCAGGCCGTCAGCGCGCTGTTTTCCGACTTCGACCGCCTGAACGAACTCAGCCGGCAGGCCGGCCAGTGCCTTGAACTTTTCAGCACGAAGATTGTGATGGAACGCTGGCTGGCGGTTTTCGCCCGGCTCGAAACCGGCGACGACCCGCACGGCCTTTTCGCGCCGGAAACCGATCCCCTCCGGAAACTGCAGGCGAAAACCATCCTGACCGAAGAGCTGTTCTGCGGCTTGGAACGCTGTTTCACCCACCCGGATCTCCTGCGGCAGATCGGACGCCGGGAGTACAACAGCCGCATCGCCGGAAGCCGCCTCCTTCGGCTTGCCAACGAACTTGCGCGGCTTCTCGACGCGCTGTTCCCGGCCGGCAGCCGCCGACGGAAGTTCTTCGGACATTGCGACCGCATCCTGCTCCGGCCGCCGTTTCTCCTGCTGAAAAAACTTTACCGCTGCATGTTCCCCTGGCGGGACCGGGAGGAGTAGATGCCGACAAACAAAATTCCGAATCTGCTTGTTTCTGTAGTAGTTTCACTTTATAATATTAGGAAAAAACTTGTGGCATATCTTTTGAACCTTCAGTGGAAGACTCTTACCTATTTTGAGTTTGTGACGGTCAAAAATGCCGGATGTCATTTTATCCCGCTTCTTTCCGAACGGTTCACGCGGAGGCTGGCACGAAATCAGCACGCCTGGCAGATGCGGGACCTCACTCTCCGCCAGAGCGACGGCCTGCTGGCCTCCGATCCGGTTTCGGCGGCGGGAGTCCGCTGCGAATCCTCCGGCGATGCGTCGGCGCTGCTCCGGCTGCTGCGCCGTATGGAAGACCCCGCGCCGGAGACGGATGCGGTCGCGGAGTCGCTCTCCGGTGCGCTGGCCGGTTACTTCGAATCGCACCGCGACCACTATCTCGCCCCCTCCCCGGAGGGCGAGAGTTTCCTGCCCTTCTACCGGAAAGTGGACAAGGTGCTGACCGGGCTGATGCCGTGGGGAAGCCGCCGCCGGCGCGTGATCGCCGGCACGCTGGCGCGCTGGTACATCAACTGACGCACAATAACTGAGAAGTGACGCACCCCGCCCGGCGGGATGCCTTAAACATAGGAGTTTGACATGGATACGCCCCAAGCGGCCCGGACGGAGCCGGACATCACCATCCTGATTCCGGTCTACAAAACCGGAGCCTTGCTCCCGCGTGCGCTGGACAACCTGCTCGCCCAGCCCCATTCCAATATCGAAATCGTGGCCGTCAACGACGCCTCGCCGGACGACGCCGCCCGGATTCTGGCGGATTATGCGGCGCGCGATCCGCGGCTCCGCATCGTGACCCACCCGGAGAACCGCGGCACCCTCGCGGCCCGTCTCAGCGGCATCGCCGCCGCCCGCGGCCGCTATATCATGTGCCTTGACGCCGACGACTCGCTCGAACCGGAAACATTCGACCGGCTCTGGAAAGTGGTCAGGAAGGAGTCGCCGGACATCATCGACTTCGGCGCCCGCCTGATCGCCGGAGCTTCCCGGCCGACGACCCGCGTCGTGCCGATGGGCCGTTTTCACGGCGACGCCGTGTTCGAGAAAGTATTCGTCGAACATTTCTACAGCTGGAGTCTCTGTTTCAAGCTGATCCGCGCCGACCTCTGCCGCCGGGCCGCCGCCTGCGTGCCGCCGGAGTACTGCATCGTCGCGGAGGATTTCTATTTTTACAGCGTAATCGCCTTTTTCGCACGCAGCTACCGGGCGGTTCCGCAGATGTACTACAACTACTACACCGGGATCGGCGTGTCGGACAACTTCCGGATGGACCTGCCGGGCTTCCGCCGTTTCCTGTCGATTTTCACCGCGCTCTCCGGCATCCGCTCGTTTCTGGTGTCGCAGGGAGCGTTCGACAGATACGGCGCCGCGTTCCGGGTCCGCGAAGCTGAGCACTTCGACTATCTGTTCGAGCGCTGGGAGTGCCGCCTGAAACGCTCCCTGCAGCCGGAAGGCTACCGGATGATGTGCGAATCCTACGACCGTGAAACCGTGGAACGGCAGTTGAAGCGGTACTTTTCCGGCCGGGAACAGCAGCTCGAATTCGCCCTCAGCGGCCAATCCCTCCCGGAATACGGCACGGCAACAGGGGGGGGGCACGTCACCGATCCTTTCCTGATCTGCCCGGGAGGGCCGGGGCTTGCCGAATACTGGAAAAACTGGAGCATTCTGCTCGAAGAGCTGCTGGACCGCCTGCCGGAACTGCGCCTGCGGCTCGTTCCCTCCCCCGATGCCGGATGGACGGAAAAACTGCTGCTGTGGAAGCTGTTTTTCAAAAAGTACGGCTACAGCCGCCGGATCCGGGTGATCTCCCGCAGACAGGCGCTGGCGGAAGCCGCGGCGGGCAACTGCCTGGCGCTTCAGCTGTTCCCGGCCACCTCCGAAGAACCGGGGCCGTTTCTGAAGGCGGGCGTTCCCGCCGCCTTCTACTCCTCCTCCGACCGGCCCGTGCCGGGCGCCCTGACCGCGCGCCCCGGCGACCGGAGCGAACTTCTGAATCAGGTCACCGAAGTGTTGCTGAACGCAAACCGATACCGGGAGCTGGCGCAAGCCGCTCCCCGGGCCGCTCTTCCGCCCGCCGCGCCCCTGCCATCCGGCGCTCCCGATTTCCGTCTTCCGGCGACGGTTGTGGCCGCCGGCCTCTTTTTCGTGCTGAAAAAAAGTTTCCAGATGCATCTTTCTCCAGAAAGCCCCCTGTGGTTCCTGGCCGCCCGGCTGAAATATCCGTTCAAAGTCATTAAATTCCGCAAGCGGGCCCGTCAACAATGTCTCCGATAAAAATTTCCATTATTCTTCCCGTTTACAACTCGGCGGCGACACTGGAAAAATCGCTGGATTCCGCGCTCGGGCAGACGCTGCGCGAGCTGGAGGTGATCGCGGTCGACGACGGCTCCGCCGACAAGTCGCTCCGGCTGCTGAAACAGCACGCCGCCGCCGATCCGCGGCTCCGGGTGATCGCGTTCCCGGAGAACCGCGGCACCCTGATCGCCCGTGCCGAAGCGGTCCGCGCCGCGCAGGGCGAATATCTGCTGTTCCTCGACCCCGACGACACCTTCCGGCCGGAAGCCGCCGCCGAGCTTTACGAAGCGGCGGCGGAAAAGCGATATGATGTCGTCGCTTTCGGCTGTGACGAGTTCGTGCCCTGCCCCGACGGTTCGCTGCAGCAGGTGTGGAACTGGATCACCCCGCCCGGCGGTGAAGTTTCCGGCCCCGGCGCGGTGCTGCGCGACCTGCTGGTCGCCCGCGGCCACTACTGGAACCTCTGTTTGAAGCTGATCCGGGCCGAAATCTGCCGCAACGCGCTCGGCGACCTCGAACCGTGCTACTGCATCATGGACGAGGATTTCTATTTCTATGTGCTGGTCGCCTGCCGCGCCGATTCGCTGCTGAAACTTGAAAAGAACTATTACAACTATTTCACCGCCGCCGGAGTGACCGCCCAGAGCAGTTTCCCGCTGGAGCGGTTCCGCAGGATCGGCACCATGCTCGACGCGCTGGGGCGGATCGAAGCCTATCTGAAAAAATGCGGCGACTGGCAGCGCGATCCGGACATCCGCGCCTCCTTCGCCGACATTGAGCGCGACCAGCTGCAGATTCTGTGGGAACGGTGGCTGAACCACCTCCGGCCGGAGGACCGCCCCGCCGGGGCCGCGTGGATCTTCCGCCACGCCGTCGACCGCGAGCGGCTGGTGCTGGCGCTGCCGGAGATTGCGTTCCGGCAGGAAGAAAGGTTCGCCGCGATGTTT
>ERZ1034878.1190-NODE-1190-length-9956-cov-16.896778_pt1 | contig 9956 bp, 9 predicted proteins | sample MGYA00520593_ERZ1034878 | MGnify/ENA primary metagenome ERZ1034878 (study PRJEB33766, sample SAMN09781724) | gut metagenome | biome: gut microbiome | host: Homo sapiens | place: Madagascar | study: EMG produced TPA metagenomics assembly of the PRJNA485056 data set...
CGGTCTTCCGAACGTTTCTTGGCAAGGAGCATATCCATCATGGCGTTGGTCTGCTGTTCGTCTTCATCGCTGATCGTCAGCTGCACCAGACGGCGCGTGTTCGGATCCAGCGTCGTTTCGCGCAGCTGCATCGGGTTCATCTCGCCCAGCCCTTTAAAGCGCTGCACGTTCGGTTTGCCCTTCTTGCGCTTCAGCTGTTCCAGCACGCCCGCTTTCTCTTCTTCCGTCAGTGCGTAGTAAACCTCTTTGCCGAGGTCGATACGGTACAGCGGCGGCAGCGCCACATAGACGTGACCGTTTTTCACCAGCGTGCGGAAGTGCTTCACAAACAGCGCGCACAGCAGCGTGGCGATGTGCAGACCATCGGAGTCCGCATCCGCGAGGATACAGATCTTGCCGTAGCGCAGCTGGCTCAGATCGTCGCTGTCCGGATCGATACCGATCGCAACCGAGATATCGTGGACTTCCTGCGAGGCCAGCACTTCGTCTGAAGACACTTCCCAGGTGTTCAGGATCTTACCCTTGAGCGGCATGATCGCCTGATATTCACGATCGCGCGCCTGCTTGGCCGACCCGCCCGCCGAGTCCCCTTCCACGAGGAACAGTTCGGTACGGTTGAGATCCTGCGCGGTACAGTCTGCCAGCTTGCCCGGCAGCGCAGGGCCGCTGGTCAACTTTTTACGCACCACTTTTTTCGCCGCACGCAGACGACGCTGGGCGCTGGAGATCGCCATTTCGGCCAGCATCTCCGCCGCCTGAACGTTCTGGTTCAGCCACAGGGTAAAGGCATCTTTCACCACGCCGGAAACGAACGCCGCGCACTGGCGTGACGACAGGCGTTCTTTAGTCTGACCGGCAAACTGCGGATCCTGCATCTTCACGGAGAGCACATAGGCGCAGCGGTCCCAGATATCTTCCGCCGACAGCTTCACGCCTCGCGGCAGGATATTACGGTATTCGCAGAATTCGCGCATCGCGTCCAGCAGCCCCTGACGCAGGCCGTTGACGTGGGTCCCGCCGAGCATAGTGGGGATCAGGTTAACGTAGCTTTCGGTCAGCAGCTCGCCGCCTTCCGGCAGCCACAGCAGCGCCCAGTCCACCGCTTCGGTGTCGCCGGTAAAATTGCCGACGAACGGTTTTTCCGGCAGCGTCGGCAGGCCGTTTACCGCTTCGCACAGATAGTCATTAAGGCCATCTTCGTAGCGCCAGGTCTGCTCGGTGTTGTTGACGTTATCTTTAAAGGTAATTTCTACGCCCGGGCACAGCACCGCTTTGGCTTTCAGCAGGTGCGTCAGGCGGGAAACGGAAAAGCGCGGGCTGTCGAAGAAACTTTCGTCAGGCCAGAAGTGGACGCTGGTGCCGGTGTTGCGTTTGCCGCACGTGCCGACAACCTGCAGATCCTGCACCTTCTCGCCGTTTTCAAACGCGATGTTGTAGACCTGACCATCGCGACGGACGTTCACTTCCACGCGTTTGGACAGGGCGTTGACGACGGAAATCCCCACGCCGTGCAGGCCACCGGAGAACTGGTAGTTTTTGTTGGAGAACTTACCGCCCGCATGCAGACGACAGAGGATCAGCTCAACGGCCGGGACGCCCTCTTCCGGGTGGATATCCACCGGCATGCCGCGCCCGTCGTCAATAACTTCCAGCGACTGATCGGCATGCAGGATGACGTCAACGCGTTTGGCATGGCCCGCCAGCGCTTCGTCCACACTGTTATCAATAACTTCCTGGCCCAGATGGTTTGGGCGCGTCGTATCGGTGTACATCCCCGGGCGGCGGCGAACCGGCTCTAGCCCGGTGAGGACCTCAATGGCATCAGCGTTATAGGTTTGCGTCATGATTTAAACTAGCAATTCGCATTGATTGTCAGTGGCTGTGCAGTCCAAGAAAATCGACAATCTGGGTGAAATGATTCTCAAAGCCCGTGAAAGCATGGTTTCCGCCCTCTTCTATAGTCTGGCGGCAGGAGGCGTAATACGCCACTGCCTGGCGGTAATCCAGCACTTCATCACCCGTCTGCTGCAGCAGCCAGATGAGATCCGGCGCCTCGAGCGGGTCGACCTGCATAACTTTGAGATCGTAAATATGGCGTGACTCTAGCACATATTGCTGGCCGGTGTAGGGGTTCTCGTTTTCGCCAAGAAAGTCCCGCAGCAGCTCAAATGGCCGTACCGCCGGATTAACCACCACGGCGGGCAGCATAAAGCATTGCGAGAGCCAGGTGGCGTAATATCCCCCCAGCGATGAACCGACCACACCAAAGGTTTCGCCGCCGTGCGCAAGCACGATGGATTCCAGCATTTCCGCGGCTTCTGCCGGGTAAGGCGGCAGCTGTGGGATAATCATCTCAACGTCAGGGTGATGCTCGCTCAGCCACTGGCGAAACTGTGTCGCTTTTGCGGAGCGCGGCGAACTGTTGAATCCGTGCAGATAAAGGAGCGTAGACATCAATAGCCTTCTGAAGCGGTGTCCGGGCGGAACTGTGCGCCGGTCAAACGGCAGACTTCCGTGGTCAGCGTGCCATCGGGATGCAGTTCCAGCCAGCGCCAGCCTGGCGCGATGGTATCCAGCGTAAAGTTGGCGCAGTGCGGCTTAAACTGAACGCAGGTCGACGGCGTCGCCAGCATGCGGCGTCCGTTCCAGTCGAGATCCTGTTCCTGGTGAATATGCCCACACAGCAGATTTTTCACCCGCGGGAACTTCGCCAGCACGCGATCCAGCGCCGCGGAGTTGCGCAGGCTGTGCTGATCGAGCCAGCTGCAGCCCGCTGGCAGAGGATGATGATGAAGCAACAGCAGCGTATGACGTTCAGGTTCAGCCGCCAGTTTGGTCTCCAGCCAGTCGAGCTGAAACTCACTGAGTTCACCGTGCGGGACGCCGAACACCTGGCTGTCCAGCAGGAGGATCTGCCACTGTTCACCCGCAAAAACACATTTCGCCGGAGAAATCCCCGCATCCTGGAGAGAACTGTACATGGCGGGCTGAAAATCGTGGTTACCCGGCAGCCAGACGCAGGGCGCGCTAAAGCTCGCGATGCCTTCAGCAAAATGCTGGTAGGCCGCGGAAGATTGGTCCTGCGCCAGATCGCCCGTTGCGACAATCAGATCGCATGCACGGTTTTCAGCGTGAATGGCGCTCAGTACCGCCTGATAACTCTCCCAGGTATTCACCCCCAGCAGCGTTTCATGCTTTTCGGCAAAAAGGTGGGTATCGGTGATTTGTAATATCCTGACTGGCGCCCCACCAGCAACAGTCAGGTTCAACAGGCTTTCCAAATGGTGTCCTTAGGTAGGTTTATGACGCTAACAAACCGGAATCGCCATTGCTCCATGTGCTAAACAATACCTTAGCCAGTCGGCTAAAAACTGGTTAATTTGATGCTTTTCGTCGCGTTGATGCAACTTTTTATTCGGGTAATCATACCGCGCCTTGAAGCGAAAGATCTGCTGGCTTGAACACACTTCAGCGACCATCGCGTCGTGATAGAGGCGTACCGTCATCGACGGCAGGCTCCAGTAGCTAATGCTGGGTGCCGTTTGCTCAATCTCCACCAGCGTAGTGTAGCGCGTTGATTCTGTTATCGTTAATCGATACTGCGCGTTGCTCACCTGATAGCTTACCGTTTCGCCGGGTGCGTCGTTTCTCGGCAGCAGGCGGCGCAATTGTGCAAAATTGGTTTCGCACAGGCGCATCATTTCTGGGAAGTCAGGCGTATAGCGCTTCATTTTTTCCACTCGTTTCGTAATGTCTGATAATGCAGCTGCAGCCATTGCAGGGCGATGACAGACGCTGCGTTGTCGATTTTCCCCTCTTCTACCCACTGATAAGCCTGTTCCCGGCTCACCACATGAACCCGAATATCTTCGTTTTCATCAGCCAGACCGTGAATGCCTTCTGCGGTCGTGGCGTCCACTTCGCCCACCATAATGGATAAGCGTTCGCTGGTGCCACCCGGACTCGCCAGATAGCTCAACACCGGTTTGGTGCGGCCCACCACCAGCCCCGCCTCTTCCAGCGCCTCGCGCCGGGCGACGTCTTCAACCGTCTCGCCTTCTTCGATCATCCCGGCCACCATCTCCAGCAGCCACGGGCTCTCACTGACGTCATAAGCGGCGATGCGGATCTGCTCCACCAGCACGACTTCGTCACGCACTGGGTCAAAGGGTAGCAAGACTGCCGCATGCCCGCGCTCAAAAATTTCGCGTCTGATTTCGCCGCTCATTTCACCGTTAAACAGGCGATGCCTGAAACGGTAAAGATCCATTGAAAAAAAACCGCTATAAAGCGTTTCTCGTGCAATAATTTCTACATCGTTTTTGGCGAATGTCACGGGCAACTTTTCTGGTTTTTGCATGAGTCGAGTCCTGGTAGCAATGGTGATGAAATTGTGAATTTCAAGGCTGTTTGGCTGCCGTTTGTAAGGCTATATGATAGATTGGTGCAAATTACCGCCAGATGGCACGTAACGCCAACCTTTTGGTGTGGATGATTCTGTTAGAATCGGCAATTATTTTTTAATTAGATCAGCGCTAATACTGCTTCACAACAAGGAATGCAAATGAAGAAATTGCTCCCCATCCTTATCGGCCTGAGCCTGACGGGCTTCAGTGCAATGAGCCAGGCGGAAAACCTGTTACAGGTCTACCAGCAGGCACGTCTGGGCAACCCTGATTTACGTAAATCAGCGGCCGATCGTGATGCTGCGTTTGAAAAGATTAACGAAGCGCGTAGCCCCTTGCTGCCACAGTTAGGGTTAGGTGCAGATTATACCTACAGCAACGGTTTCCGCGACGCTAACGGCGTAAACTCCAATGCTACCAGTGCCTCACTGCAATTAACACAGACGCTGTTTGATATGTCCAAATGGCGTGCCCTGACCCTGCAGGAAAAGAGCGCGGGCATCCAGGATGTGACTTATCAGACCGACCAGCAGACGCTGATCCTGAACACAGCTACGGCGTACTTCAACGTGCTGAGCGCCATTGACGCGCTCTCCTACACCGAAGCGCAGAAACAGGCCATTTACCGTCAGTTAGATCAAACCACCCAGCGCTTCAACGTGGGTCTGGTGGCGATCACCGACGTGCAAAACGCCCGTTCACAGTACGACACCGTGCTGGCCAACGAAGTGACTGCGCGTAATAACCTCGACAACGCGCTGGAATCCCTGCGCCAGGTGACCGGGAACTACTATCCTGAGCTGGCCTCCCTGAACGTCGACAGCTTCAAAACGGATAAGCCGCAGGCCGTTAACGCCCTGCTGAAAGAGGCGGAAAACCGCAACCTGACGTTGCTGCAGGCGCGCCTGAACCAGGACCTGGCCCGCGAGCAAATTCGTCAGGCGCAGGACGGCCATCTGCCAACCCTGAGCCTGAGCGCCTCTACCGGCGTTTCTGACACCACCTACAGTGGCTCTAAAACCAATTCTGCCCAGTATGACGACAGCAATATGGGCCAGAACAAGGTGGGCCTGAGCTTCTCCCTGCCGCTGTATCAGGGCGGTCAGGTTAACTCCCAGGTGAAACAGGCGCAGTACAACTTTGTTGGCGCGAGCGAGCAGCTGGAAAGCGCCCATCGTAACGTGGTGCAGACCGTACGTTCATCCTTCAATAACGTGAACGCCTCAATCAGCAGCATCAACGCCTATAAACAGGCCGTTGTGTCTGCACAGAGCTCCCTGGACGCGATGGAAGCGGGTTACTCGGTCGGTACACGTACTATCGTTGACGTGCTCGACGCGACCACCACGCTGTACAACGCGAAGCAGCAGCTCTCCAGCGCGCGTTATCAGTACCTGATTAACCAGCTGAACATTAAGCAGGCTCTGGGTACGCTGAACGAGCAAGACCTGCAGATGCTGAACAGCGCACTGGGCAAGCCGGTCTCCACCTCTCCGGACAGCGTTGCGCCGGAGAACCCGGAGCAGGTTGCCGCGGTTGATAACTTCAACGCTAACGGCACTACCCCTGCTGCACAGCCTGCTGCCGCGCGCACCACAGCGCCTGCCAGCAAGGGCAACAATCCGTTCCGTAACTAAGCATTGCCCGATGGCGCTTCGCTTATCGGGCCTACTGAATCGTAGGCCGGGTAAGCGCAGCGCCACCCGGCGTAAAATCCCCCTCGAACGTAAGCCAACGTAAAGATCCCCCTGATTCCGCCCCTCTTCGCTTCATTTTCAACCACTCATCCTCTATCCTGAGCGTTATTACCACTGGGTCCTGGAAGACAAATATGAAACGGACAAAAACGATCAATCATGCGTCGTTCCGCAAGAGCTGGAACGCACGTCACCTCACCCCTGTTGCGCTGGCGGTTACCGCTGTCTTTATGCTGGCAGGCTGTGAGAAAAACGATGAAACGGTTTCGCTGTATCAAAACGCAGACGACTGCTCTGCCGCCACCGGTAAAGCGGCCGAATGTAAAACGGCCTACACCAACGCGCTGAAAGAAGCGGAACGCACCGCGCCGAAATATGCCTCACGCGAAGACTGCGTAGCGGAATTTGGTGAAGGTCAGTGCCAGCAGGCACCGGCTCAGGCAGGCACGGCACCTGAAAATCAGGCACAGGCGCAGTCCAGCGGCAGCTTCTGGATGCCGCTGATGGCAGGCTACATGATGGGCCGTCTGATGGGCGGCGGTGCAGGCTACCAGCAGCAGCCGCTATTTAGCTCGAAAAACCCGGCCAGCCCGGCTTACGGTCAATATACCGATGCCAGCGGTAAAGGCTACGGTGCAGCGACTCCGGGCCGCACCGTAACCGTACCGAAAACCGCGATGGCGCCGAAGCCTGCGACCACCAGCACCATCACCCGCGGCGGGTTCGGTGAGTCTGTGGCGAAACAGACCAGCATGCAGCGCAGTGCATCAGGCACCTCTACTCGCTCAATGGGCGGCTGATCATGGAACGAGTCAGTATTACCGAGCGCCCGGACTGGCGCGAAAAAGCCACCGAGTACGGCTTTAACTTCCACACCATGTACGGCGAGCCGTACTGGTGTGAAGACGCTTACTACAAGCTCACCCTGGCCCAGGTTGAGAAGCTGGAAGAGGTCACGGCTGAGCTGCACCAGATGTGCCTCAAGGTGGTGGAAAAAGTCATCGACAGCGACGAGCTGATGGCCAAGTTCCGCATTCCAAAGCACACCTGGAGCTTTGTCCGCCAGTCGTGGAAAACGAATCAGCCTTCGCTTTACTCTCGCCTGGATCTGGCGTGGGACGGCGTGGGTGAACCGAAGCTTTTAGAAAACAACGCCGATACGCCAACCTCCCTCTATGAAGCGGCATTCTTCCAGTGGATCTGGCTGGAAGATCAAATGAACGCCGGAAACCTGCCGGAAGGCAGCGACCAGTTCAACAGCCTGCAGGAGAAGCTGATCGAGCGCTTTGCCGAGCTGCGCGAGCAGTTTGGCTTCAACCTGCTGCATCTCGCCTGCTGCCGCGACACGGAAGAAGATCGTGGCACGGTTCAGTATCTGCAGGATTGCGCCGCCGAAGCGGAAGTGGCGACCGAGTTCCTCTATATCGAGGATATCGGCCTGGGTGAAAAAGGTCAGTTTACGGACATGCAGGATCAGGTCATCAGCAACCTGTTCAAGCTCTACCCGTGGGAGTACATGCTGCGCGAGATGTTCTCCACCAAGCTGGAAGATGCGGGCGTGCGCTGGCTGGAACCGGCCTGGAAGAGCATTATCTCCAACAAGGCCCTGCTGCCGATGCTGTGGGAGATGTTCCCGAATCACCCTAACCTACTGCCAGCGTACTTTGCGGAAGATGATTACCCGCAGATGGAGAAATACGTCGTTAAGCCGATCTTCTCCCGCGAAGGCGCGAACGTGTCGATCATCGAAAACGGTAAAACGCTGGAAGCGGTTGAAGGGCCTTACGGCGAGGAAGGGATGATCGTCCAGGCGTTCTATCAACTGCCGAAATTTGGCGACAGCTATACGCTAATTGGCAGCTGGCTCATTAACGATCAACCTGCCGGAATTGGCATTCGCGAAGATCGCGCGCTGATCACGCAGGATCTGTCGCGGTTCTACCCGCATATTTTTGTGGAGTAAGACTTGCCCGGTGGCGCTACGCTTACCGGGCCTACGCTCGACCTGTAGGCCGGGTAAGGCGAAGCCGCCACCCGGCATGTTTTCACCCTACCTGCACCGACAGCATACTCAGACTTCCCATCTCTAATCCATCGACCGGGATCGTAACCGGCTCCTCACCGTCCCACGCGCCAAGCACGTACAGCAGCGGCAGGAAATGCTCCGGCGTCGGGTTAGAGAGCGAACCGCCCTCGTGCTCCAGATAGTTCACCAGCGGATGCGCCTCAGCCGGGCCTTGCCAGGTCAGGTTCGCTTTAACGTAGTCGTTAAAAGCGGTCGCCCACGGATATGGCGTGTTTTCGCCATGCCAGCGCGCCGTACGCAGGTTGTGCACCACGTTGCCGCTTGCCACCAGCATGATGCCTTCATCACGAAGCGTCGCCAGCTTGCGCCCCATCTCCAGATGCCAGGCAGCCGGTTTGGTGCTGTCGATGCTCAGCTGCACCATCGGGATATCCGCATCAGGATACATTTTGATCAGCACGCCCCATGAGCCATGGTCAAAGCCCCAGGCTTCTTTATCCAGCGCAACCGGAACAGGCGCCAGCAGTTCCACCAGCCTTTGTGCCAGCTCAGGCGAGCCGGGGGCCGGATAATGCGTGTCATACAGCGCCTGCGGGAAGCCGCAAAAATCGTGAATGGTCTTTGGCGCTTCCATGGCGGTCACGCCCGTGCCGCGGGTGAACCAGTGCGCAGATACCACCACAATCGCTTTTGGACGCGGCAGCGTCTCGCCCAGATGACGCCATGCGCGGGTATAGACGTTATCTTCCAGAACGTTCATTGGGCTGCCGTGGCCTAAAAACAGGGCTGGCATACGGGAAGAAGTCATGATGATATCCTTACAGAAGGTGTCAATTTAATGGTGCTACATTACGCGCAATCGGACAAAGATGAACGCTGATAAGCGTGAAGATCATCATCAGGAATTTTGAATGTAAGGAATGTGTAAAACCGGGGGTCGCCCCTCGCTTTGCCAGAAATGAATCATTTATATTAATGATAATCATTATCATAAGGAGCAATCCATGTCAGTCCCTCTGATCCTGACCATACTGGCGGGCGCCGCGACCTTTATCGGCGCAATCCTCGGCGTGCTTGGTCAGAAGCCGTCAAACCGCGCGCTGGCCTTCTCGCTGGGCTTTGCTGCCGGGATCATGCTGCTTATCTCCCTGATGGAGATGCTCCCTGCTGCGCTGGGCACCGACGGGATGTCTCCCCTGCTGGGCTACGGCATGTTTGTCGTTGGCCTGCTGGGTTACTTTGCCCTCGACCGGATGCTACCCCACGCGCATCCCCAGGATTTAATGCAGAAAAACGTAACGCCTGTGCCGCGGAATATTAAGCGAACGGCGGTTCTGCTCACGCTGGGGATTAGCCTGCATAACTTCCCGGAAGGGGTCGCGACCTACGTGACGGCCAGCAGCAATCTGGAAATGGGCTTTGGCATCGCGCTGGCGGTGGCCTTACACAATATTCCTGAAGGACTGGCGGTCGCCGGACCGGTGTATGCCGCCACGGGCTCGAAACGTACCGCGGTATTCTGGGCAGGAATTTCCGGGATGGCTGAAATCCTCGGCGGTGTCCTGGCCTGGTTGATTCTTGGAAGCCTGGTCTCCCCTGTCGTGATGGCCGCCATTATGGCCGCTGTTGCCGGGATTATGGTGGCGCTTTCCGTCGATGAATTAATGCCGCTGGCGAAAGAGATCGATCCCAATAACAACCCCAGCTATGGCGTGCTGTGCGGAATGTCGGTCATGGGCTTAAGCCTGGTGTTATTGCAATCTGCAGGTATCGGTTAGGATTAGTCTGCCTCCGTATAATACGGAGGCAGACTTTCGAAACGTTAAG
>ERZ1034878.1195-NODE-1195-length-9924-cov-12.700780_pt1 | contig 9924 bp, 8 predicted proteins | sample MGYA00520593_ERZ1034878 | MGnify/ENA primary metagenome ERZ1034878 (study PRJEB33766, sample SAMN09781724) | gut metagenome | biome: gut microbiome | host: Homo sapiens | place: Madagascar | study: EMG produced TPA metagenomics assembly of the PRJNA485056 data set...
TTACGAGTGCAGGTGAGGGGGATTTAGATGTCAAGATATCCAGAGGCATAGATGTAAAGTCTGTTACGGGAAAAATAAATTGTCACGCACCTCTCTCCGAGGGAGAGGTGGTTTCATCTATCCAATCGACCCCCTCACCCGAATTTCTAAATTCACTACCGTTCATTAAGAAATTCTACCCTACTCCCCTTTGGGGTGAGGGTAAGTTTACAAAAGTTTCTCACAACAATAGCTGCAATTCACGTCATTCTGAGCGTCAGCGAAAGAATCCAGCTTATTTATTGTATAATACAAGTAAATTGAAAGGAATACACATGAATAATTTAACCGAAACAGCCCAGCCATCTATGCCTCTTGGCATCTTTGCATCTAAATATGATGTCGGCATAGCAATGCCGACCTACTTTGCTGTTTACCCATCTAAATCTTCCCTGACTAGGGAAGACTTAAGTTTCGGTAAAATTGTGCATTATAATAATTTCAACTTAACAGAAACGGTCCATTCACCATTCACTACTCACAATTCACTTAAAGAATCTGCCTTCACATTGGCGGAGGTTCTCATCACTCTCGGTATAATTGGCGTTGTTGCGGCACTTACTTTGCCATCTGTAATAAACAAATATCGTAGTTTTGTCTTGGAACAACAGTTTAAAAAATCCTATTCAAATCTTTCGCAGACTATTATAAATATGAAGCGTGATTCTGGTCTGGAACATTTGAGAGATAATTATGTTCATTATGACACAAATTCCGGTTATGATTCTACATTGGTAAAAGCTTTTTATGATAGTTTTGACAGTCACATAGCACCTGTTGATAAGTTGAAAAAGATATATTCAGTTACAAATTATAGTGGAACAGGAACATCTGCCACTGATTATGGGTACGATTGGCCACGAGCTCTTTTTGTTTTAGCCGATGGAAGTAGTATTGGACGTCTTGTTAATAACGGTTGTTTGCTTTTTTGGATTGATACAAATGGGCCTTACAAAAAACCTAATCGTTATGGCTTTGATATTTTTGAACTTAGAGTTTGTGACAGTACAGATGCTTTAAAGCCTGTTAAGGCATATAAAAACAATTTTACCGATGAGGAGTTGGAAAAAGAACAGTTCCCGTATATTGTAGGTGCACCTTGTACAAAAAATTCCAAACAACTGCTAAACGGCATAGGTTGTTCTTGGTATGCGTTGAACAATATTAATCCAGATGATAACTCTAAAAAATACTGGGATAGCTTACCTTGGTAAACTCTTAAATAGCCCTTGACTCTTCGGTTTGTTGCGTGTATTTTGGTTATACGAGAGATTTTGGGGAGATAATATATGGAAGAAAACAATGTTTTAAAGAAGTTTACAACAGCTCAGTTTTTGAACTTTGCGTTGGGGTTTTTTGGGTTACAGTTTGCTTGGCAGATGAGAATTATTTTGTCAGGACCGGTTACGGAAGGACTTGGAGCTTCTCCGTTTATTTACGGGCTAATTTGGCTCGCTGGGCCATTTACAGGAATGGTTGTTCAGCCGCTTGTTGGTGCATTGAGTGACAAAACTGTTTCTCCGCTTGGCAGACGTCGTCCTTATTTGTTAGGTGGTGCTTTGTTGGCGTCTTTGGCATTGTTAATTTTTCCTAATTCCGGTGGAATTGCTGATGGTTTAGCAAGTTTGACAGGTTTGCATTTGCCGGCTGTTGCAGGTTTATTGATTGCTGCAATTATGATTTGGGTAATTGATGCGTGTGTAAACGTTGCACAAGGGCCTTATAGAGCGTTAATTCCTGATGTAGTGCCGGAAGAACAATATTCAATCGCAAATTCTTATATAAGTCTTGCAATCGGCTTAGGTTCTGTTGTCGCAGCAGGAACAGCTCCGTTTTTGAAATGGGCTTTTGGGTATCAAATGTCAATTCCCGCACAGTTTATAATGGCTGCTTTGGCGTTTACACTTGGTATGATTTGGACTTGTATTACTATAAAAGAGGGCAAAAGAGAGCACGAAAATAAACAAGAAGCTGCTCAGAATAATGTTTCTTTCTGGCAGTCTTTGAAAGAGTTTTTTGCGTTGTCGCCTGAGGTTTCAAAAATATGTACAATGCAGTTCTTCACTTGGATTGGGACAATGTGTATGATGATTTTCTTTACACAGTATGCGGTTCATACAATCTATTGTGTGCCTGATTTGACAACTGTTTCTGAGTCTACAAAAGAACTTTATGCACAAGCAACTTTGACTGGAACTAATTTTTCATCAATTTGTTTTGCAATATTTAATTTGATTTGTTTTATCGTTGCAATTCCAATCGGATTTTTGTCAGCGAAGTTTTCAAACAAAAAAGTTCATATTATTTCAATAATAACAATGATTTTGGCTTATTTGGGAATGTTTTTTGCAAAAGATCCAAAAGCCGTTGCAGCTTTGATGGGCTTGTCAGGTATTGGCTGGGCAAGTATTTGTGCGTTGCCGTTTGCGATGCTTTCTCAATTTATTAAAAAAGGTACAGAAGGTTCTGTAATGGGAATTTTCAATATCTTTATCGCAGGTCCGCAAGTATTTGTTTGCACACTTGTTGCATGGATTATTTCAAAATGCTCATTCACAATGGGATCTGACTACATTAACTACCACTGGGAATATGCATTTGTTATCGGTGCGGTTTGTCTTGCGGTTGCAGCTGTAATCGCTTCTATGGTTAAGGAAAAGGTTCAATAATGACTGAAAAAAAACGAATTCTTTTAATATATCCGCCATCACCTGTTATGAACAGAGAGGACAGGTGTCAGCAACCGACAAAGGATTTGATTGTAATTCCGCCTTTGCCACCGACTGATCTGATGTATCTGGCATCTGTTGCTGAGCAGGTCGGGTTTGAGGCAAAAATCGAAGATTACAGTCAGGGTGGCGATTTGGAGTATGATTTGCGAGAATTCAGACCTGATTATTTGGTTGTAAATATTGCAACTCCGACGCTTGAAAACGATTTAGATGCCGTAAAACGAGCAAAAGAGCTTAATCCGCATATCGTGACAATCGCAAAAGGGGCGGCGTTCTTGACTCTTGGAGAAAAAATCCTGAAAGAACATGATTTTCTTGATTTTGGAATCCTTGGTGAGGCAGAAGATACTTTGAAGGAAATCCTTGAAGGACGAGAAAAATCAGAAATTCTTGGAATTTATTATTGCGAAAACGGAGAGGTGAAATTTAGTGGAAATCGTCCGTTTATTGAAGATTTAGACAGACTTCCGTTCCCCGCTCGTCATCTTGTGGATAACAATATTTACAGACGCCCTGACAACAATAAAGTTCAGGCGACAATTAAGGTTGAGCGCGGTTGCCCATTCCATTGCTTCTTCTGCCTTGCAACACCTGTTTCAGGAGCGAAAGTCAGACGCAGAAGTGCAGAAAATATTGTTGCAGAAATTAAAGAATGTGTAGAAAAATATAACATTCGGAATTTCTTGTTCTGGTCAGATATCTTCAATCTTGATAAAGAGTGGACTATGAACTTGTGCCAAGCAATAATTGACAGTGGGCTAAAAATTACTTGGTCTGCAAACACCAGAGCCGACACAGCTGACTTGGAGATGGCAAAATTGATGTACAAATCTGGTTGCCGTCTTGTAAGTATCGGTGTTGAGAGCGGTTCACAAGAAATGCTTGAAAAAATGGGTAAAAACATTACGCTTGACGATGTTAGGAATACGGTTAAAATCTTTAAGCAAGCAAAGATCAGAATTTACAATTACTTTGTAATAGGCTTGCCTTGGGAAACAGAAGAGACGGTTGAGGAAACAATTAAATTCGCAATTGAGTTAGATAGCGATTTTATAAGTTTTTATACTGCGACTCCGCTTCCAGGGTCAAGATTTTATGATTATGCCAAAGAGCATAATTTATTTGATAACGAAACATCTTTTGAAAGTGCATATTTTTATCCGTCGGTAAACACGCATTACTTGTCAAAAGACAGAGTTTTTGAATTGCACAAGTCTGCAATAAAGAGGTTTTATTTAAGACCAAAATATGTTTTGAGAATGCTTAGCCGAATAAGATCTTTTGAAGAGGTTAAAAACTACTTCATTGCGGGAATGAATGTATTGTTAAGAAAATAGAAGATGATTTGGAGGGTATAAAATGAAAAACGCGTTTACGTTGGCAGAAATTCTTATAACAATGGGGATTATTGGCGTTGTTTCGGCAATGACAGTCCCTGCATTAAATCAGAGTTGGCAAAGAGATGCTTATACAACACAATTGAGAAAGGTTTATTCTGAAGTTGCTCAAGCTGCAGTTCGTTGTAAAACAGACAACAATGTTCAGACTTTAACAGAGGCAAGAATCAGTGATACAACAATTAAAGATAAATTTATTGATAAATATTTTGTTGTTATAAAACCTTGCGGAACTTCTAAAACTCCTTGTTTTGCCCCTACTTATAAAACAGTGACAGGTACAAGTATTGCTTCTAGTGATTTCCACGGTTGTCATACTGTAGATGTAATAGCAAGTGGTGCTGCTCTTTGTACTTGGTGGAGTAGTATTAATGAAATTCGTATAATTGTTGATGTAAATGGGTCTAAAGATCCGAATATCATCGGTAGAGATGTGTTTGCAATGAGAGTTCATAGTAATACAGGTTTAGTAGAAGATACATCTGCAAGTACTTTTGACTCATCTAAAACAAATCCAATTGAGTCAGGTGCGTTGAAATCTATTATTGATAATGGTTGGAAGATGACATATTAATAAAGTTTTTACAAAGTATAAAATTTTTATGACTAAAAAAGCTCTCGAAAACTCGAGAGCTTTTTGGTGATTATGATTATGATTTAGAGAGTTTTTAATTTAGAATAAATCCACCTTTATCAGCGTTTTGAAGATTTTCACCTTCTATTTTTGCTCTAAGGTTTTTAATATATTTGTAAACATAATCTCTTGGCAAATCAAGTAATGCTGCTAAGTCTTTTGCATAAACAATTTTACCTTTGTTTTGTTCAAAATAGTTGAATACACGTTGTTCTCTGTCAGTAAGTGCTTTTTTGAAAACAACTTTAACTTCTTCTCTAAGGTTTTCTGCTTTAACAGCCTGTTTTTCTTCATTTTTAGCAACTTTTTTGGCAGAAACTTTAGCTTCTTTTACCTTAGCTTTTTCTGCTTTTGCTTTTTTTGTTTCTTCGGCTTTTACATCTTCATCAATTTTAATTTTATGAATAGAGAAAGGAGTTGGAGCTATTTCTTGTTCTCTTTCATAAGCTCTTTCAGCTATAGCACTTAATCTTTCAGCGTGATTTTGTTTCCATTCTGGTTCATTAGAAACAACAGGTTTTCCCTTTAGCACTATATCAATTAAATCGTTTGTAGGCTTAGCCTCTTCTATCTTTTTCCCTAATCTGGCAGCGAATTCTTCTAATGTAATCTTTTCCAATGAGCTTCTCCATTGTTTAATCTCTTCCTTGCTCAAGTATTCAGACATTCACTAATCTCCTATAACTATGTGTCTCTTTCTATTCTTCTAATGTAGCATAAACCATGCTCCATGATTCAAAATGTTTCACAACGTAAATTTTTGTTTTTTATTGTAACGTTTTTGAAAAGGAACTAAGCAGCAAGGAAGTTAAGGAGCGAGGCTTCGATGCCTCTTAATTCTACACTTCAATAAACAATCTTTGACCGACGATGTTTTGTTTTCCGTTGTAATAGCCGGCAAAGTATCCCCCTCGAACAGGTGCGTTTTTGGCATAAGCATTCAAACTGTGTCCGTTGTAGCTTACAAACGGATTGTTGCTATATGGATTGCTTGATGCACTTCTTGTCGGAGTTACGACCTGTGTTGTTTGCGGAACAAACATTTGTGATAATAAATTTACAATACCAGCCATTTCTACCTCACTTACAATAAAAGATTAATTATAATTTCATCTTTGTCATCATTATAGCATAAGTTTTAAGAAATTATTAATAAATCTTAATAAAATCAGCTAAATAGAGTAAAGAGGGTGGGTAAATATTTATTGTCATTCTGAAAAGACTGAAAATCAAGCGTGTAGCGTAGATTTTCGTCTTATTCAGAATCTACTATTAATAGACTCCGGAGTCGTAGTCCGGAGTGACTGTTACGTTAAAGTAGCAAACCAAAATTACACCAATATTGAATGAAATATCGGAAAACAATCCAATTGAAAAATTTTACATAACTAATTCATCTTCAAAGTTTGCAAGGCGATTTTTTCTGCATTATTTGCGCGCATCATTGCTGCGTCCGCTGCTGAGGTGTCCGTTTGATTATTTATGACAACGCCTTGTGGAGATGGAATATATGTTCTAACAGGTTCTGTCGGCTTGTTTGTCGGAGTGTTATTTACTGTGTTTGTTGTTGTAGTCGTTGTTGTGTTTTGTGCACCATTTTGAGGTTGATTTTTATATCTGTTCAACAAGTTTGATGGACTCTGTTGACCGGTTATTGTTCGTGTATTTTGACTTGTTTGTGTTGTTGTTTGTTGCTGAGCTTGCTGTTGAGCCTGTTGCATTTGTTGAAGTTGTTGTGCTTGAAGAGCTTCGGCTTGTTTTGTTGCAGCTTCTTCTTCCTTACCTTCGTCAAGGATAGACTTTTTAGGTTTACCGAACAACAAGTGAGAACCTTTTACGGCAATCTTATTGAACACTGGAAGTAGAACCATCATACCCAAAATAATTCTCATTGGATACCCTGCCATCTGTTTCATACCGAATTTAGGGTGTCTGAACAAATCTTTGAATTTGCTCATTACACCATTCCTTACAATAGATTTTGAGTCATAAGGTCTGATTTGTTCCAAACCAATTGTTACGGTGCGGCCGACACGTTTTAACAATTTTGTAAACGGATTTTTAATTCCTGCATTAAGCATATTTTTCAAGTTATCACTTGAAGCTTTCCAAGCAGCTTCGTTTTGGAACAAACCCGCCATAGATTTTTCGTTATGAAGCTTCAATGCAGCTCTGTATGTTTCCAGTGCTTTTTTATCCATTCCGATATATTGCAAGCCACCGATATGGTGCATTAGTTTAAGAGCAAACGGTAAGCAAACAAAGAAGGAAATCATTTCAGTGAAGCGTTCCATAAATGATTTGAATTTTTCACTGCCGCCACCTTCTGTTTTTATAGTTTTATAAATTACGTCAGCCAAATATCCTGCCTGCATAATCGCAACAAATTTTCCACCAGCAACTCGGTTTGTCGCACCTTCAAGAACCATATTAGAGTATTTCAACAACCCTTTACCAAAAGCTGTTTTAGGCAATTTTTTATCTAAACCAAGATTTTGTACTACCCTATGAAGTTCCGGATTTTCCGCAGGATTGTAATTACCCAAAGACGCTGCGAATTTGTTTCCTAATTCTGTTGAAGTAACTTCTCGCCCAAATAAAACTCTTTTAATTTTTCCTGCAAGGCTTGAATTTGAACCCCAAATTCTTGCTAGCATTTTTTTGTTTGCCTTATTTGTTGCTTCTACTATTTCTGGAAGATATTTGTGATGGTCTTTAATTATTTTTTCATATGACGCAAAATCATTAAATCCCCATTCAAAAGCCTTCATATCTCTTAGTTTTGCAACTTTTGCTTTCGCATCTAGAGCTTTAAAACTTGCAAGTTCTTGGCTGATTTGAGCAGGAGTCAAGTTCTTTCTTGAATTCTTCAAAATTGTTTCAACTTCTGCATTTTGAAGTATTTCAGCACGAGCTTCTTGGGTTGTGGCATTTGAAATTAAATTTTTAAATCTGGAAATCTCATCAGGTTTTGCACCATAGCAATCAAGATCTTCAACGTGTTTTAATGCATCAAAAAACTTTTCACATGGTTGGTTGTAATCTTGCATCAAAACACCTGACATACCCATATACTGATCCAACACAATACCTAATTCAGGTCTAGATGGTGTATAAACAAAGGCTTGTAAGATTTTTGATTTTCCAACAATTTTATCTTTAATAAAGCTGCTAACACTTTTATAGCCTTTTGCAATTGATTGTCCAAAAGGTGATTTCGCAAATTTGTTTTGTGTTGTGAAATCTGCAATGTCATCACCCAATTTACCTATTTTGTGAAGGACTGTATCGTTAAAATCGCCACGACATTTTTTGTTGTAATAATCCATACCCTGAGAAATCGCGAACCAGGTAGGTACTGCAATTGCGCCTGTAGCAAGCATTCCCTTTGGATCGTCAGCTGTTTCGGCAACTCTGCCACCAACGTACGAATCTTGAATATTTTGCTTCAACAACTCAGGATTAGCCTGCATGCTCTGCTGGTTTTGGTTTGTAATACCGGCTGCTTGAGCTTGCGACATTGCCTGAAATTGAGGTATTTGTTGTTTTTTAGTTAAATCGTTGTCGAGCATAATTATCCTATTTTTCCCTATACAATTATAAAAACAAAAAACGTGGAAATATTGCCTTTTTAAAAGCTTTGTAAAGAAATGTAACAAACTAATGAGTTTGTGAAATTTAAGAAGTTGTATATACTTTATATATACACAAGCACTTAATAAGAAGAATGAGAGGCATAAAATGGCAGTAGCAAATTTGAAAAAAATTGATGACAAACTTAAAAACATTTATGAAAATCAAGTTACAGTCAACAATAATCAGCCATTTGAAGATCGCTCAGAACTTTTATTTGCCCAGATGAATTTCATCGCAATGGCAAACAAACAAGCTTTACATTTAATCTAACATTTTAACTCCAATTTATTTTTCCCCTACAAATTTTTACCTGATTTCGCTTTTGAAATCAGGTTTTCTTTATGGAATGTTTTGGATTTCGCCCCCTATCCCGCATTCGTAATGTTCACTAGCGTTCGCAAACGACTTCGACCTCTTCCCTCGGAGAGGAAAATTTGTCTAAAGTAGTAGCAATGCAAAGGTTCTCTCTCCTAGGGAGAAAGCTAGAGAGAGGGGGGGGATTCATTCGACCCCTCTCTCGTAGTCATAATGATTACAGCAGTTCGCGAAGAACTTCCACCTTTCGAGAGGTGTGTTTTTATATAAAACAAATAGAGACTCAGTGAAAACCGAGTCTCTATTACATGTTTTTGAATTAGCTTGACTAATTCTATGCTTTCTATTTGCCGTACAATACAGCTCTTGCTGCTGGAGAGTTAGGCAAGATTGTTTGGTCATAGAATTTAACAGGATAAATATCTGTTGGGCTAGACACTTTACATGAATCGTTTTGTGTTCCGCTGTCGCAAGCAACGATCTTGTTAGGTCCTTTTTGTCCGTTTACGTCAATGAAACCTTTACAAATGTTTCTAGTTGCACCAGAGTTATCCGGGTCGCTAGTACAAGCAGCTGCAGAATTAGGGAATGTAAATGTAACACCATCATTAAAGAATAATGCAGTGTTTGTTGCTGCTTTTGTAGGAGCTCCTGTTCCTGACATTGTGTATGCTGTATCAGCGTTACCAAGAGCAGCTCTAACTACGTTCATTCTTGCATTTAAGATGTTTGCAACAGAGTTTGCTGTTGCTGTTGAACCAGCAGTACCTGCTACTGAGTCTGCAAAGCTAGCGCCGTCAAGTGCTACGTTCAATGTTACACCTTGAGAAATTGCTGATAAAGCTTTTTTGTAAGCTGCTTTATATTGAGCACCTTGAGTTGAGTTCATCAATGTAGGCATTGTCATTGCAGCTACAACACCGATGATACCTAATGTAATCAACACTTCTGCAAGTGTGAAACCGAATCTTTTTGTCATAATCTTTTCACCTTTCTTTTTTGTAAAACTTTCTGATTTCTCAAAATGTTTTACGCTCTTATCTCTCTTTATATTAATCTCGTCCATTTAAAATCGTGGATATGCATAAAAACTTTTTTCCGAAATCTTTTTGTACTCTTATTTTATAGTATTTCCCAATTTTTGTCAATACTTTATTACTAATTATTAATT
>ERZ1034878.1196-NODE-1196-length-9918-cov-5.349691_pt1 | contig 9918 bp, 18 predicted proteins | sample MGYA00520593_ERZ1034878 | MGnify/ENA primary metagenome ERZ1034878 (study PRJEB33766, sample SAMN09781724) | gut metagenome | biome: gut microbiome | host: Homo sapiens | place: Madagascar | study: EMG produced TPA metagenomics assembly of the PRJNA485056 data set...
ATCTGGCTATTCATCATGTCCAGAACTGCATCCGCATCTATCAGTCGCATTTCTTTTCCTCCTGTTTCTACTGGGCCCACCTGAGCAGGCCCAGTATCCAAATTTACGAAATGACTGTAAACTGTGGAAAATCAGAAAGCTCAAACTGCAAGTATTCTTTGATGGACTTGGTGGCTGCCATCTGCCATGCGCCGCCGTCTGCCTCAAAGATGGCACAGCTGATACCATCATATTTATCCTGTTTCATGCGGAAAATAAACTCGGATGCAGGCTGTTCCACTTCCAGGAATGTGCGGTATGGCCGAAGCTTCACCGGATTCGGAACAATCGCATCACCCTTTGAGGCGATTCCGGTCTTAACCGTTGCTTTCTGGGTAGCCCCATCATCCCCGTATTCCGATACCGTGCCAGCCTCTACCGTTCCGGCAAACTTCAGGAGCAGCGCTCGGTCCGTATCCGGATCTTCGATGAACTTGGACTGTAGATTGATGCAGAATCTCTCCTGATCCAGGAACTTGTCAAAGGGGAACTCCGGCACTCTTGCCCAAACCACGGCCAGCTCCTCCCGGCAACGCAGCGTATCCAACTGTGAGTACAATGCCACCTCTTCCGGACTGCGCACCTCTACAATCATACGCTCCGCCATATCATCAACTTCAGCTTTAATGTAGTCCACCAGGCTCGTCAGCGTGTGCATTTTGATGGGAACCGCCCTCGGAGTGTACGGGTCGATCCGATACAGCTTCTTATCCGAATATGTATCCCCGTTGATTACATGCTCCTGTGCTTCTCCCAGGCCTACAATATACTCTAACGCTTCTCTAATCATCCTTTTCACCTTTCCCCGCTTAATTCGCAGCGGCCTTTCTAAAATCTACCACGTTGTTACTCCCTTCCAGGATTTCGCCTGTCTCCGGATCCACCGTCTTGCCATCAATGACCTGGCTTGTCTCCCGGCTCTCATTCGGATGCGCTGGCGGTATAATATCGCCTAAGCTCATCTGCCCCCGGACCTGCTTTCCATATTCCTCAGCGTAAATTTCCCCGGTTCTCAAATCTCGTCCGATTGTCATTCTTGTTTCAATAGGCTTCACCGGTGCCAGTTTTGTCACTACTGATACGTCAACAGAAGTATCGCTTCTCTCCTCATTCTGTGTGAGCGTAACTTCCACGGAAATTTTGCGCTTATTCTTCCAAGGCGTATTAGGGTCAAGCATATTGCTGACAATTTTCTCAAATGCATCGTCAAATTTTTCCTGCAAGGCTCCCCCTGCAAATTCTTCAAGGTTTACTTTACTCATAACATTCTCCTTATTTTTCATAGTTCAGCCCTGTGCACCGGGCATATATATAAATTTATCCGGACAAAATTATTTTCTCTCTAACACGTAGATACTTTCTCTATTCCACCCTCCATTTCAGAAAGTCACTCCACAGGAAACTCGGGTGTGTCCCATACCGTGTCATAATCACCACAAAATCCTGGTATATCTGGTAAACAGTTCCGCAAATCTTCTTGATGTATTCCCCATCTGGATCAGGGTCTTGCACATCTCGCTTTACGGTAAGCCGTACACGGTCTCCTTCGTGGATCCCGAATTTTTCAGTCAACCTTTTATTCTTCAACTTTACGTTGCCCTCCTATTTTCCATGTTATTGAACCGGATTTACTCGAATGGAAGTTCCTCGTCAATTCCATCAGGAATATTCATGAATCCGTCTTTGTCTGTGTGGCTTGTTGCTGGTGGCAGGCTTTCTCCTGCTGACTTTTTACTCTCTGCGAACTCTTGTTCTTCTACAACAACATCTGTTGTATAAACTTTCTGGCCGTCCTTGTTCGTGTAGCTTCCTGTCTGAATGCGGCCTACGACAACAATCTTTGTTCCTTTCCGGAGATACTTTTCTGCAAACTCTCCGTTTTTCCCGAAGGCAATGCAGTTAATGAAATCCGCACTAGCTTCTCCGTCCCTTTTGAATTTTCTATCAACCGCAAGCGCATATCTTGCAACGGCCGTTGTTTTCTCCCCCTGGCTGTATCTTACGTCAGGGTCTTTGGTTAATCGTCCCATCAAAATTACTTTATTCATAATAATTCCTTTCTAAAACGGGCATTCGTTAGGGTTCCGCAAATCCCATTCCTTATTAGGCTCTGCAACGTCCACATTTGCGTTTCTAGCAACTTCTTTCATCTTCTTGATAAATAAGTTCTTGTCAGCATTTTCACTTGATAAATGGCACATTATGATGTTCTGCAAGCTATCTGACGTATTGGCTTTCACAAAATCACAAGCCGTATCAATGCTCATGTGTCCCCGGACAACATGGTTTTTCTTTGCATCGTCACCGGATAACAATTCCGGGTCATAATTGACTCCCAGTAGAATGTGATTTACATCTTTGAACCGCCACTTAATCAACTCTGTGTCCGTTGCATAAATCATTGTTCCCATCTCCGGGTGCTGAATCCAAAAACCGTAACACGGGCATTCGGAGCCGTCACCGTTTGTATGAGTCCACTTTCCATCCGCAGTTTTTAATGCAAATGCACTAATATCAAATCTTGATTTTTTTAATTTGTAACTTAACTTTTCAGACCCACTTGCTATCAAATATGGCGCAACTGCATAAAACCCAGTCTTGTATAACTCTACAGCCGATTTGCTATGATCAAGGTGCCGGTGGGTGCATAACACACCCACAACTTTTTTAATGTTCCAGCCTAAACCTTTTTTAATCTCCTTAATCGGAACTCCGCAGTCCAAAATCAGTGTTTCTCCGCTGTCTGCAATAAGCAAATGGCAGTTGCCGGAGCTTCCGGTTGCTACGGTTTTCAGTCTCATACTTCCACCTCATCATCTGCCGGGAACTGAAAGATAGCATTGTTGATAAAATCCACTTTTGACGGCTGATTTTCAGCTCGCACCACAACACCGCATTTATTTAATCTTTCAAATTCCTTTGCCACATCTTCTGAAACATCAACATTCTGCATTACGATAGGCATACCGATATATGTCTCTCTCAATAATTCCATTACTTTCAGTGCTTTTTCTCTGGATGAATATTTAGCCATAATTCCATTCACGACTTCAGTTGGTCTTACTGCCGTGTCCATAACCGCCGATATATAATTATCTAAAGTTATTCCAAACACAAAATTTTCATATGGAACATCAATCGTTCTATCCTGTGAAATCACTCTCATCTTATCCCTCCTGCATGAACTCCGGCATTGACTGCTGCCCGTCCGGTTCGGTCACTGTTGTAGGTTCGTCAGGCTCGAAATCAATCGCATTCGCGTTTTCAGCAATCTCTGCCTGAGAAGCCTGGTATACATCGTCCATTTCAAGCTGCGCCTGCCGTGCCATTGGGTCAAAATTCTTCGGGAACTTTCTGATTGCGTTGTTCCGCATCTTGCGCTGAATCATGCTTTCAGGCGTGTCCAGCCATGCTCCGCTGATAAAAGGTCTGGCGATCTCGCATTCCAACATTTCATCCACGGTCTTGCAAGCTCTCATAGCATTCAAAACTTCTGTTTTCTTTGCTTTGATTTCCTCTTTCTGTTTTTCCGTTGCCTTGAATCTGTCAGCACAAATGCCAAATGTTGCATTCATCATATTCTGCTTTACGTGAGCCAGAAGATTGACCTTTACCCCGTCACGCTCTGCAATCAGGTATGTCACTGTTCCATCTGTCAATTTCACCGGATATACCACGCGAATTACTTTTTCAGACAGTCCCTTTTCTTCCCATTCCGGCGGGGCAACTTCCAATCCACGATGTTTTGGTGCCACATATACATCACCTTCCTTAACAGCCCAGAACGGGTATACCTGCTTCACATTCTTCCCAAAATTGGAAAGTAACGCATCGTATCCATCGCCCTCAATACCCATTTCAACGACTTTCATCCAGTCGTTTCCAACTTTCACACTTCTTAGCTGGAAGAAGCACTCCCTCGGATTGGAACCGGCATTCAGTTTAAGGCTGGCGCAATTCTCAACAATCTGTCTCAGATTGCTTTTGTCAATACTGCTCATATCTGCTTTGCTATCATTTTTTACCAGTGTATAAATACTGGTCATTGCTTCCATAGCGCACTTCTTTGCATAATCATCAAACTGAACTCCGCAAGCTTCATAATCCCTCGAAATCAGGCCCGTAAGCTCGTTCGCCCATACGCTCAAAGCTGTATTAAAAGTTTTCTTCTCAGCTACCTGTGTATCCGCCATTGTATTACCCTCCATCTAAATCGCATTGAATGTCTGGACAGCAAACAGTTCATTTACAGTTTTCTTAAAATCGTTGCCGTCAACCTTTACGATGTACTGAAATCCATCGTTTTCAAGCGTAACCTTGCATTTTCCACTATCTGTCTTAATCTTCTTTTCTTTAATCAACATATCCTATCCCTCCACTCTTAATTCGTTATTATCAACAATCAGCATGATAAGCTGGCTGTCTACCATCCCTGCGGCCTTTGCCTGATTTTCCGTGTCGAACGATTCCCCATCATCCAGCCAGATCGGGCAGTTGATTCCACTAATTTTCTGGATAGAACTGCAAATATCCAATTTGCCGAGCATTCTGTTCCCCTTGTTGCTCATGGTAGAAAGAATGGATTTCCCGTCAACCGTGGGTACACATACGGACTTATAATTTCCGTTCTTCGCATACTCAAACAGTACCCACTTAACAAGTCCGAAATGACTGTTTACACTCTCTGACAGGATTTCGTTCTTGACCTTGTCCAGTTTGTCCAGAAGATCCAGAATCTTTTCTGAGTCTGCCTTTGACTGCTCCAGACCAATACGTTTCTCCCGCAGCTCTTCAAGGCGCTGTTCGTCTTTTTCGGTATCGCTTGCTAAAATCATGGATTCAATCCGTGAAAGTTCCGCCCGAAACTCGTTTTCCTCTGCTTTCAATTCGGATCTCTTTGATGAAGTAGAATTGAGCTTTGCAAGGTGTTCCTTTTTCTCTTCAATCTGCTTCTGAACGGCGATGTACTCTGCATCACCACTTACATCGACCGAAATCGGAAGTGATGCTTTTTCATCTGTAAGCTTTTTGATTTCATTGAAAATTGTTACCTCGCTATCATTCAAAACTCTCTGCCTTTTCCTCACATCTTCCAGCTCTGCCGCATCCTTCTCAATCTGCTCTTTGAGTGACAATCCAGCCTTGGTGATTCTTTCCAATTCTGCTTTCTTATTTTTCTCAAAATCCGCACGAATCTGCTCTTTTCTCGCTTCCGGATACTCCTGACCGCAGTATCTACAAACGAGTTTTTCTTCATCAAATTCCATATTCTTTGTTTCTTTCCAAAGTTCAGCCTGCTTTTTCCTTTTTTCTTCTGCCCCTGCCACGGAAGATTCCAGTGCCTTAACCGTGTAGGACAGTGATGCGGCTTCTCTATGTGCATCATCGTACTTTCTTTGCTTTTCGGAAATTTTTGCGCTTAAATCAGCTTTCTGCTCTTCAATTTTAGTATTTGCGGTATTCTGGATTTCTGACAGCTTAAACTTCAAAGCCATCAAGTCACTGGTAGCGGTATCGCTTTCAGCAATAAGGATTTCTGTATCGGTCTGCTCCTTGATGTTCTTCTCAATCTGCTCCTTAATCTGATTTCTGGCCAGTTCAAGCGCCGACAGGTCCGTATCAGATTTAATCTGAATATCCCGCTCTTTTTCCTTAATCTGCCCGTCAAGAACCGGGATCTCCTTTGCAACCCTGGCTTTTGTCGCTTTATGCATTGCGGACAGTTCTTCGGCAGAATACTTTTTAAGCTGCTCTACCAGCTCTGAAAGTTCATCTTTGCTCTCAGCTATAGATAGGTCTGTAACACTACCAGTTAAAGAGAACAGAAACTCTCGCATTTCCACAGGCTTCTTTGCCAGAAATGCATTGATGTTGCTGCACATCTTAAATTCGTTCATGTCGATTCCAAGATATGCATTGAAATCCTTTAAGGTTTTTGGCACGTCATTGACAAAATACTTGTTATCATCCTTGTAGCTGCTACCATCTTTGCTATAGGTTCTTTTCTGCACCTTCCGCATGGTAACCTCTTTCCCATCCACATCAAGAGTGAGCGTTACAGCGGTATCCATATCATCAACCGTTTTCCCGTTCACTTCCCGGCGGACCGGCGGATTGTCCTTCAGCTCATAGTCGCAGTTGAACAGGCACCACATATAAGCTGTGGCAATACTTGATTTTCCCTTTCCATTTTTCGCCATAATCTTTGTGATGCCGAAGAAATCAAACTCTGCGCTTGCGTAGCACATGAAGTTCTCAAGATTCATGCTTAACAGTTTCATTTTTCACCTCTCCTAAAATATTGTTGCAGGACACCTCATAGGCGGTCCGAACTTCTCTTGTCCCATCCTCCAGCTTTTTTTCGTATTCTCGGCTCTGGAATCTGCCAAGGAATGAAATTTCATCCCATTTCTTCATTCCTGAAATCATCTCCGCCGTTTTTCTCCACGCAATGGCCGGGATAAAATGCTTTCCCATGTTGTCAGTCACGCACACAATGAAGTCAACAATGTATATTCCTAAAGTATGTGTCTTTCTAATGGCTCCAACCCTAGAAATGCTCCCTTGGATCTGAACAAGATTCGTATCCAGTTCTTTTTCAGACTTCTCATATCCTTTGCAGAAAACATAGATGCGGCAGTGCCGCTTGTTTCCGCAAATTTCATTTCTTGACCGAATATACCCGTATATTCGAACCCTGTCCCCATTTTTCAGTTCCTTCGCATCTCTTGAGACACAATTCAGCACATCGAATGCTCCGCTTTTTCTTCTAACCAGAATCTGGAATTTGTAAATCTCACGGTCGAAAGAATCGTAGTCACATACTACTTCCGAAGCTACGGTTCCTTCCAGGATAATATCATTCACCTGCATCACCTTCCGTTCTTCTGATTCTTCCGTCTGATACCTCAAACTCAATGCCAAGTGCCGCATGAATTATAAGCAGTTCTTCCAATGACATTTTGTTAAAATCTGTAATAATCATTCCTACTCCTCCTTTGTATCCTTATTTCCCTTTGTCAGAAAAATTGTTACTGCAATCGTACCTACGATTTCTGCCAAAATTGTGGCAATCACGCCACACCAAAACGGCGGTATATACATAATCACTTACCATGCAGGCGTTCCAGCTCTGCGCTCCTTTCCAAAATTTTATTTGCGTAGCTACTGATTTCTCCCCGTTCAGCCTTTGATATAGCGTTCCTTTCTCCGTGATAAACCATAAGAGTCATTCCGGCGTCCTCGTACTTTTCAAACAATTCTGCCAGATAATCCGCAGCCACATGAATATTCCCGTCCATATCGTATATGTCTGTTACGCCAATATTCTTCATGCGATCTTTGTGGAACTTTTCATATATCTGCGCCAGACCTTTGCACCCGTCATTCTCCGCATACTGCTTTCCGCTGCTTTCTGTTTCCACAATAGCCATCAGCAATTCCGGGCAAATGCAGTATTCTTCGCCATATTTAACACATATCTCCTGCACTTCATCGGGCAGGTACGTTTCCCGGCTTGACGCTCCCACATTAGCGATTGTCAGAAATGCTATTACAATAGGAAGCAAAAGTATCAGAAATCTTCTTTTCATATATCCGTCTCCTAAAACTATCCACATACTTTTTCGTCCAAATATACCGGAAGTTCATAGTCGTCTATGAATTCATGAGCATCAGCAAGGTATTTTTTCTTTAATCTCGGATGTTTTCTGTTAATACCGAATTCACGCTTATACTGCTTATAAATATCTTTGAATACTTCGTCTTTCACATCATCTCCGTCCTTAACATTTGTACAATTAACTATGGATTTTACTTTTCGCTCTATGTGGGAGAATATTTCCGCCATTTCTCGTACTGAAATTCTTTCTTCACTCACTTACACATTCCTCCTGCATGAATTTGTTTACGAAATACACCTGACCCTTTCCGGTAACTTTTGTGGTTCTGGTTATCCGTACCGACCCATCCGGGTTCTGCACGTTACTCTCTTTGATCTCGAACAAGCCCTGCTCCACAAATCGCTGTAACGGCATATTCCTTGAATTTCCGCTTTTAATCAGATAACCTCTATCACGCATCCATTCAAATAATCGCTTCTGACCGATTTTGTATCCATTCTGGCAAATCAGCTTCGCAAGGTCACCAATCAGGATTGATGTGTGGCTGGCCGAAACAGCATCCGCAAAAATCTCTTTCGGTTTCATTCGCTCATTGTCCTCAATCAGCTTTGTGTTATGCTCCTTCAGACTGTCAATGGTTCTGTTTGCAATCTTCAAGGCCCTTGCCATTACCTGTTCCGGCGTGTTCCAGGCTTTTTCCAAGTCAATAAGATACTGCCTGCACTGCTTTCCTTTTTCTGTCCGGCTCATAAGGCATAAGTGCTTTGCCATATCAACCGTCAGATTGTAGTCCTGCAATTCTCTGACCTGTATTCCGCCATTGTTCTGAACCTCCGTACCTTTAAGTACGCTGGTAAAATCCTCTCCTTCAACAAATCCCTGCGAGTTTGTTTCGAACCAGACAGAGAATCTTTTGCTGACTCCCAGCTGTTCATACAGTTCTCTGGCTGACACGGTTTGCGTATCCAAATCTACTTTTACTAATTCCTGCATCGTTCTCCTTTCTCACTTCATGTGACATTTAATCGGCGAATGTTCACGTGTTCGCCATTTTCTCCTCGGCGTTGCAGTGCTACTCTTTTTACGCTCTCGGCTTATCAGGATCCGTTCCTCTCGAAACTTCTGGTAAACCTCGCACTGCTCATGGAATGCCCCGCACCCACGTTTCTCACAATCTACGCATGGCGGCCTCATAGAAATCACCTGCAATTCGTGTTATACTCTCCTTATATCTTTATATAAGGAGGTGAATAAATTGGATTCTAAAGAATATGCGTCCGCTTATGCCATTGCAAAAATATGTGGATTTTCTGGAACGATTGATGATTTCAAGAACCTGTACGACCAATACTACTCCGAAATCATCCAGTCTCTTCCTGAAGAAAAACCGCAGCTTGCAAAAGCAGAAGCAGTAATCAATCCTATGCGTGGGAAAAACTTTACTTTTTAACTGCCAATAATGCCATTGAAAGGGAATCAAGGATTTTACAGCGCTGCTGTATTTCTTCGATTCTCTTTTCATCATTGGCATATTCTTCCGCTATAGCGAGTGCCATGCACTCTACACTATCTGAAAGATTCAAAGTCGTTTTTCCTAGTGCATATCCATACGAACCTTTCACTTACTCTTCTCCTTTCCGTATTCACTTTTTAAAGTTAATGCTTTCAATCTCTCCTAACCCATCCTGCATAATCCGAACCACTTTCAGGTCTGTTGCAAGATTAAAGGAATTCAGGTCAAGTGTCAGAGTAGGGATATCGTCACCAACTCCCTGTTTCAGTGTAAAGCTTCTGACACCATCAATTTTGTGACCGTCAATGAGAATTTCGGTAAAAATTCCTTTTTCCCCATCTACCTGTCGAATTTCGATTTTTGCCATTTCTTCTCCTTTCCGTATCATCTGTTCGGCTTTTTCGGCTCCGCCTCTTTCTTCTCTGCCATAATGTTGGGCATTCCCTTCACCTTCCTTTCTGCCTGTCAAAATCCGCATACCATTACCCAAACATTGGGAAGAATCCTACAAGAATCTGACCGATTATTCCCAAAATTATAGTGTAGACAAGTCCTGCAATTCGCCATCCGTACTCGGATCTCCCATGCCAATAGCTCATAATGCAAGTCAGGAGAACAAACACCGTAATCGGTATTGCGTCCAGACTGCTGTAGTGAAGCATTTCCACTCTGTTTTTACCTCCTTTTGTTCGCCGATTAATCAACAAACTTTTTCACATCCGTACCAAGGTAATCAGCAATCAT
>ERZ1034878.1197-NODE-1197-length-9904-cov-4.340847_pt1 | contig 9904 bp, 7 predicted proteins | sample MGYA00520593_ERZ1034878 | MGnify/ENA primary metagenome ERZ1034878 (study PRJEB33766, sample SAMN09781724) | gut metagenome | biome: gut microbiome | host: Homo sapiens | place: Madagascar | study: EMG produced TPA metagenomics assembly of the PRJNA485056 data set...
GTCAGCAGCTGCGTCGCATCCGCCAGCCGGAACGCCCCGTCCGGGCCGACCGGATAAACGCGCTTTCCCCGGAAACTCCCCGGCTGCTCCGCCGACAGCAGCACATCGCGCTGCCGGTCCAGCTTCACGATCCGGCGGATCGATTTTCCCTCGCCGGCGACGATCCAGACCGTCGCGGCCAGCACCAGCGCCGCCTGAAGCGCAGCCACCACGGCTCCGGCCGAACCCCTGCGGAACCGCCCCGCCAGTTGCGGACGGACCGCCTCCGGCGACGCCTCCAGCCAGATTCGCACCAGCACCCCGGCCAGCACCGCCATCGGCAGGAACGCCGGGTAAATATACCACGGCAACTTCACGCGCGCAATCGAATAGACCGCAATCGGCGCCAGAAATCCGAGCCAGCCCAGCAGCGCCAGCGGCCGCAGCTCTTCGCGGATCGCCTTCCAGCGGAAGAACAGCGCGTACACGCCCCCCGCCAGCAGCACGATCACCGCCGGAACCAGCGTCAGATCGCGCCCCATCCGGCGCAGATAGTAGTACCACGGCGAAGCGCCGTGCTCCGCCGCCGAGGTGTCGGCGACCCGCCCCAGCAGATCGAGCTGAACCATCGTTTCAAAGAATTTCGTGCCGTCCGCGCCGTAACGGGCCGCGCCCCACGCCAGAATCGGCAGCAATCCGGCCGCGACGGAGGCCGCCAGCACTTTCCAATTGTACCGTTTGAACCAGACGATCACCCAGACCAGCGCAATCAATCCCGGGACCGCGACGTGAAAGCTCTTGCATAAGAATGCGCAGCCGCCCGCGAACGCGGCTGCCGCCAGCAGCCACGGCCGCTTCCATGACCACCACAGCCCCCAGAAAAACAGCATGAAAAACAGCATATAGGCCGCATCCGCATCCGCATTGCGGAAGGAGTGCGAGAAAACCGCCGGATTCACCGTCAGGAATCCGAGCGTGACCAGCGCCGCCGCCCATCCGGCCGCCCGCCGCACCGCCTCAAAGGAGATTCCGGCGATCAGCACCAGCGCGAGCGCCTGAAAGAAGCGCATTCCGAAGAGGTTGAATCCGAAAAGTTTGAATCCGGCCGCCGACGGCCAGAACGCCAGCACCGGCTTCACGTTCCAGTAATCCGGCTCGAAGCGGAAGGTGTTGACCAGCAGATTGCCGCCGTTGAGCATCTCCCACGCGCTGATCGCGTGGCGCGCCTCGTCCCAGTTGCGGATTTCGGCGGCGCCCAGCCCGGCGAAGGCGTTGAAAAGCAGGGCCGCGGCCAGCAGCGCCAACGCCGCCCATGCCGCCGTCTTTCTCCACTTTTCCGGGATCACATGAAGCAGATTCGGGAAATGCACTGGTCAAAACTCTCCTGTCCGCTCAGAATGTCGATCTGGATGCGCAGATAATAGATCGGCACGTCGCACCGCTCCAGCTTAGGAATGCGCACCGCGTCCTTTTCGGTCGTCACGATGAACTCGGCTCCGGCCGCCTTCGCCTGATTCACGAAGTCGATGATCTCCTGCTGGGTGTAGCGGTGATGGTCCGCATAATGGTCGCGCAGCACCAGCTCCGCGCCGAGCTGTTCGAGAAACCCCTCGAAGCTGGCGGGAGCGGCGATCGCCGACAGCGCCGCCACTTTCGCCCCCTTGAGCTTCTCCAGCGGTTCGCGCCGCCCGCCGGAAAAAAGCTCGACCAGATACTGCGGCCGGTGGGTGCACTCGATGATCTCCGCCCGCCGGGTGTGGCGGCGTAGGAAGTTCTTCAGGTGGCGCAGCTTGTGGCTGCCGTCGGACTTGGTCAGGAAGATGTAGTCCGCCCGCCGGATGTTCTTGATCGGCTCGCGCAGGATGCCGCGCGGCAATACATGCCCGTTGCCGAAAGGATCGGTCGAATCGACCAGCACGATGTTGATGTGCGGCTTCAGCATCAGGTACTGGAAGCCGTCGTCGAGGATGATCACGTCGGTCTGGTAGCGGTCCACCGCGTAGATGCCGGACTTCACCCGGTCCTTGTCCACCAGCACCGCGACGTCGCGCAAATTGGAGGCGAGCATATAGGGTTCGTCGCCCGCGTAGTCCGACTCCAGCAGCAGGTCCTTGCCGTCGGAGACCACCTTGGGCGGAATCTCGATCTTCTGCGACTGGAACATGTGCATCAGTTTGTAGCCGAGCGACCGCTTCTTGCTGCGGTAGCCGCGCGACAGGATCGCGACCCGCCGCCCCTGCGAACTGAGCGTGCGCGCGAACACCTCGACCACCGGGGTCTTGCCGGTGCCGCCGCAGGAGAGGTTGCCGATGCTGACCACCAGGCAGCCGAGGGCGTGGTTGCGGATCACGCGCTTGTCGTACATCCAGATCCGGAACTGGATCGCCATGCGGTAGAAGCGCGACGCGATGAACAGCACGTCGGTCAGCACCCGGTCGTACCAGTTGCGCCGCCGCCCGGCCATCAGGTCGAGAAAATACTGCTCGAAATCTTCCGCTTTAAATTTGAAACGAGAATGCATAAAGCTCCACCGCGTTGACGATCATCCTATAAATTAATGCCGAATCCCCACCGGTTCAAGTTGCGGCGGGGAAATATTGGCATTATATTACACACAAAGCAAGAAAAACAACCCGAACCGCCTGCCGGAATCATGAAAATTTCTCTGGAACAACACCTGCGCGACTATGCCGCCTCCTTTTATAACGGACAGCCGGAAAACGACCGGAACATCCGGCTCAAGATCGACCACACCTTCCGCGTCCGCGATGAAGCCCGGCGCATCGCGGCGGCGGAGCTTCCCGATCCGGCGGAACGCTCCCTCGCGGAACGGGCCGCGCTGCTGCACGACCTGAGCCGCTTCGAACAGTTCGCCCGTTTCGGCACTTTCAAGGACGCGGCCAGCTTCGACCACGGCGACCGCTCCGCCGAACTCGCCGCCGAACAGCATCTGCTCGACGACCTCGACGAAGCCGCGCAAGCCGATGTGCTCGACGCGATCCGCAGCCACAACAAGCTCGCGATTCCCGGCACGCTTTCGGAGCGCGGCACGGTATTGGCACAAGTGGTGCGCGACGCCGACAAGATCGACATCATGCCGATCCTGTTCGACTACCTGAAGCACCCGACCAACAAGTCGGTGGTGCTCAACCTCGCCGCTTCGCCGGAGATCACCCCGGCGGTGTGGGACGACCTCGCCGCGCAACGCACCCCGCCCCATGCGGAACTCCGGACCGTCGCCGATTTCGTCAGCGCCAAGCTGAACTGGGTCTACGACCTGAACTATCCGACCTCGCGCCGGATTTTCCGCGAACGCGGCTATCTGGAAACGCTGAAGGATTTCCTGCCGCATACGCAGCAGGTGGAGACTCTCTATCGGGCCGCAAGCGCCCGGCTGGCACAGTGAAAGGAAATTGCATGAACATTCTGACCGCAAAATGGCCGTTCTACGTGAGCGGGCCGCTGCTGGCGCTCCTGCTGGCGGGTTCGCTCTGCCTTTTCGGGGACCCGGTCGGCCTGACCGCCGCGATGACCGCGATGACCGAATACTGCGACAGCGCGGTGGCCGGCCAGAGCCTGCCGGACGCCCCGGCGATGGACTGGCAGCTGGCGATGCTCTTCGGACTCTTTTTCGGAGCGCTGATCGCGGCGGCCTCCGGCGGCAATTTCAAGCTGGAATTCTTCGATGAAGAGTCCGGCAGCTTCACCGTCAAAACCCTGCGCACCGTCCTCGGCGGCGTCGCGGGCGGATTTCTGGTGATGCTCGGCGTGCAGCTTGCGGGCGATACGGTCTGGGGACAGTGGGGCTCCGCGATCCAGCTCTCCAGCGGGGCGTGGATCTTTCTGGTCGGCATGGTATTGACCGGTTCAACGCTGGCGATCCTGCTGGAACGGCGCGGCGAATCCGGCTGCGGGAAAACAGCCGCCCCTGCCAAAGGCGGAAAACGGAGGAGGAAATAATGGCCCCGATCGAACTTTCCGGCAACTGGAAGCTGGCCGCAGCGGTGCTCGTCGGCCTCGCCCTCGGCTTCACCCTCGTGAAGTCCGACCTGATCTGGCAGAAAACCGTCCGGTCGGCGCTTCAGCTCCGCAACGGCCGGATCATCAAAAGCGTACTGCTGGCGCCGGCGCTCGGTGTCGTATTCGTCTTTCTCGCCTCGCGGGCGGGATTGCTGCCGAAGGCGCTGGTCCATCCCGCGTTCCTGTGGTCCGCGTTGCTCGGCGGCGCGCTGACCGGCGCGGGGCTGGTGATTTCGTCGCTGACGCCGACTACCGCGGTCGCGTCGCTGGCAGCGGGACGGCTGCGGGCGGTCTGGGTGCTGCTCGGAATGGCGCTGGCGATCCCGGCGGTGAAATCCGTTTCCGGCTTCCTGTCGGACACGCTGTACCGCTGGGACATGGCGCTTGACCGCCCCGCCCTCCCCGACGCGTTTTTCTCCGCCGCCAATCCCGGGCTCTATCTGACGGCGGTATTGCTGGCGCTGCTGCTTTTGGTGCACTTCACCATCGGCGATCCCGAGGAGTAGCGGCGGCCGCCGGCCAATGCAATATCAAAAAAGGCACACAAGGAGGGCGATCCCATGCAGTACACCAACCATTACGATTCTCCGCTCGGCGGCATCCTGCTCGCCTGCGACGAAACCGGCCTGACCGGGCTGTGGTTCGATGAGCAGAAATATTTTGCCGCCGGCCTCATCCCGGAACACGCGGAGAAACCCCATCCGCATTTTGAACAGGCGAAACGCTGGCTGGACATCTACTTTTCAGGCCGAGAACCGGATTTCAGGCCGCCGCTGCATCTGATCGGCTCTCCCTTCCGGCTTGCGTCTGGGAGATTCTGCTCCGGATTCCCTACGGTTCGGTAATCACCTACGGGGAAATCTCGCAGATGATCGCCGGACAGCGCGGCCTCGCCCGGATGTCCGCGCAGGCGGTCGGCGGCGCGGTCGGGCACAATGAGATTTCCATTATCGTGCCCTGCCACCGGGTGGTCGGCACGAACGGCAGCCTGACCGGCTATGCCGGAGGGATTTCCAAGAAAGTGAAGTTACTCACGCTGGAAAAGGCGGATATGACCAAGCTGTTCATCCCGCTCAAAGGCACCGCGCTCTAGCTCACTGCCGGGGAGTGAAGCGCAGCAACTGCGGTTTCAGCGGCGCGAGAGTGAGCTGCGGCTCGAACTCCCGTTCGCGAATCAGGTCCCGGAACGTTCCGTTCCCCTCAAGCCGGAGCCGGCGCGGTTCAAAGTTGTAGTTTACGACATTCACCAGCCACGAACCGGTTCCATCCGGCACCATGCGGAAGAACACTCCGTCGTTTCCCTTTTCATGATCGACCTTCACCGCTGCCGGAAGCGCCTTCACGCTGCGGAGAATCTGCGCGGTCAGCGCTTCGGGCGTGAATGGCGCCGCCGGTTCCGTCCGGAAGCCGGCGGGAATGTCCTGTCCGTATTCATCCTGCGTCAGGCTGTTCCCGGCGACGGCGATCCGTCCTCCAGCCTCCGTGAATTTCCGCATTCCGTCCCGCGCCGCACGGGAGACATTCGGAGCGCCGGCAACATAGAGCAGCCGCACTTTGCCGAACTCCCCGCGCGCCAGCTGCCGCTCCGACAGAAAGCGTACCCGGTAACCGGTAAAACAGAGCGCCGTGTAAAGCCGGTCGACCTCTCCCCGGTAGGAACCCGGAGAAAGGATCGTCGCCGTCGGCGAATAGAGAATCGCGACTTCCGGCTCGTAATCCATGAATTTGCGGATCTCCGGCGCCAGCCGGACTCCGTCGAGGCCGGCAAGCGCATGGGCGATCACGTTTCCAGGCCGCAGAAAGATATTGCCGCCGAAATCACTCGCCGGATTCTTCCTGATGAAATCGTAATCGATATCCGCCCAGACCCAGGTGCAGAGCGTGCTCGCTCCGGTGATGAACTGCTGGAAATTGGCCGTATAGATATGATCGTTCGGAACCGGCCGGGTCTCCCGGTCCGGGATGATGTGATTTTCGGTATTGGCCACCGAAACGGATTTCGCGGAAATCTGCATTTCATGGGTCATCGCCGTCACGTTCCAGTCGGCGGCGTAGCGGCCGCGCCGGTAGAAGTAGTTGTCGTTCCCGTTGTAGTCGGAGAAATCACTCATCAGCTCCGGGTCCACCCCCGTCACATACTCAAACGGCGAGCTGAACACCATGATCTTGGCATGGACGGGAACATCGGGCAATTCTTTTTTGACCAGCTCCGCCAGCATCCGGTGCCAGCCGGTGAAGGTCTCGCGTGAGAACGTGTAAAATTCATACAGCGAAGCCGGATCGTTGTCCCGAACCGCCTTCAGCATTTCATCGTAACTGCCGAAGTTCCGGCCGGCAGTGCGGTTAAACCCTGCCGGCGAACCGTGTTTGCGTTCGATATACTCCCGGAAACGCGCCGCCGACCAGGGATTGTCGGGATGACAGTTGGAGTAGACCGGCTCATTGGAAAGGCAAATGCTGTGCAGCGCGCCCAGATAAGGACTTTGCCGGAGCTTTTCAAACAGTGCCGCGATATACCGCCGCATCATCTTCTGCGCTTCGGGATGAGTCACCTCGTACTTCAGGAAGCCGGAGGAGGCGGCCATCTCCGGGCATTGATCCAGCAGCCATTGCGGACAGTAATGCGGCGAGATCAGAAGCGCGATCTTCACATCGCTCCGATACGCCTTTTCCAGCAGAGGCAGCAGCCGTTCCTCCACCGCCGCCGAGACCGTCCCCGCCGCAGGGAACAGATGCCGCGGCCCGACCTCGACCTGAACGACATTCCCGCCGATCTTCGGGAAAAGCGCGATATCCCGGTCGATGTCGTTGAAGTGCCCGTAACCGGAAAAGATCATCGGACGGCGTTCCCGGCGGCCGTTTTCGCTGACGGCATCAGCGACCGGCCAGCCTTTCTCAAGGACAACCGGGCCGCTTTTGAACTTCCACGCCACCGGCAGGCTGCCGCCTCCTTTCAGGAATGAAAGTTGCTCCGCAAGAGCGGCGAGACTCTCCTCAAGCTCCCGGTGAACCATCGCGGCCTGCCGGGCGCAGTATTCCTTTTCCCCGTCGTTCCGGGCAAGCTCAAGCCGCCTGCGCAGGCGCGGCAGCCATCGTTCCAGAACCCGCAGCGGCACGGAAACGTATTCCGACCACGCGCTTTCCCCATAATAACCGGAAAATTCCCGCCGCAGCCGCTCCGTTTCCGCGCAGAATGCCGCCATCGCTTCACACTGCTGTTCGTAAAGATCGATCCGGGAACCGGCGTACTTCGCCACCGGGGCATCGTTGATTTTGAATTCGGCGGTATAGCTTCCGCGCGCCAGCCCGTCAAGCGGCAGGACTGCCGGGAAAAACACCAGTTCCCCCTTCCGGGCTTCCGGCACCATCCCCAGCTCGCGCGAACTCTTTTTCCCGTCGGCCCCGGTGAGCTCCACAGCGATCCTCACATCCCCCGCCAGATTGGAACACAGCAGGCTTCCCCGTTGCAGCCCGGCGGAGGAATCGGCGGGAAAAGCCGCCCAGCACACCGGTTCGCCGGTATCGAGCAGCGCCTGCACATACCGGTCGGAATATTTCGCGTCATGCAGTCCGGGAGTCAGGAAATGGACTGTCCGCTCCCCCTTTCCGGCCGAATCGTTGACCGCGACGGTAAAGCCGAATTTCCCGCTCTGCCGGAGGTCGCCCAGCAGTTTCCAGTTCAGGCGGGCGGCGACGAAATACCCGGCCGGAGTGCGCACGCCATGCGCCTGCACCAGCTCCTCCGGCAATTCGCCGCCGTAAGGATCACTCCCTGCATCCCAGCACCAGTTGCGCACCCGGCCATCCGCGCCGACCGAAAAGCCGAGTTCCAGATCGGTTTCCGCCGGAGCGTGAAGGCGGCGCGCGCCGCGGTCGATGCGGAGCTGGACGCAGTCCTCCTTCCACATGGCCTCCCCGCTGCCGGGGCGGGAAGTGCGGTCAGTGACGGCAGCGAGAAAAATCAGGCCGTCGGAATCAAATGCGAGCGCGGTTTTCGCGGCAAACCCCGTCTTTTCCGCAGCCGTTCCCTGTGTATGGTCCGCATCGGCGGGAATCCTCATCGTGTGCATTCCCGCCGGAATCCCATTCAATTCCGCAAACTCCCCGGAGAAGGCTCCGGCCAGAGTGATCCCGTGCCGCTGCCAGGAAGCCTGCGGCAGGCTCCACTGTTCCAGCGGAGTGACGGAGAGATCATCCAGCCATGCGCCGTCGGTCCGGTCTTCGGAAATGATGACCAGAGGAGTGCTTCCATCCCGCCCGACCTCATCCGAAGCCAGCCGGAAACGCAGTTCGTACACCCGCCACACTCCGTCCAGCGGCTGAACCGACAGCCGATGGGCCCATTTGGAACCGACCGCAACCGTCACCCCCTGCCCCGAGCCTCGCGCCCGAAGCCTGAGCAAATAATCAACCTCGGGCGACAGCTTCACCGTCTGCGCAAGCGCGCCGAAGGTATGCGGCTTGCGAGGCGTTCCGTTGACGATATGAAGCGCCCCCGCACCGTCGGCGGCCATTTTGACCTTCGCGCCGCCGGAGACGCGGAACGACCAGCCGGCCGGACTCTCCCCGGCTTTTCCGTTGAAGGAACCGTTCGAGACCAGAGTTTTCTCCGCCGGAACGATATCGACCTTGTCGATGTCCAGTTCCCCGCAGACTCCCTCGACGATCAGGCGGACGCCGCAGCTCTCCCGCCCCTCCATCCGATCCGCCGGAATCCGCAGCGGCACGCGGAATTCGCGCCACTCCTCCGTGACGCCCGTGACCGGATGGCGGATCAACCACCCTTTGCCGAATGCCCAGCCGACATGGCCGACATTGCGGCCCCGCGCCGAAAAGACAAACACGTAATCCGTATCCGGCTTCAGCTTCACGGTCTGGGAGAGGAGGCCGAATGTATGGGGAATTTTCCGTTCCATGCGGCTGACGACCCGCAGGCACTTTTCCCCGTCGGCTCCCGGCGCCGAGGAGAAAACCGTGACCGGGGCGTCGTTGCTCCGCGTAAACGTCCAGTTCTCCGGCACTCCGTTGCCCCCGAAACTCTCAAAGGAGCCGTTCCGCACCGGCCCGGCGACGGCCGGCAATAACACGCATACCGCCGCGGCGGTCAAAAATCTCTTCATGGAAATCCGTCTCCTCCCGCAATCACATTTCATCGAGCAATTCAAGTTTTTCCTGCAAGTTATTGCCGCTCCGGTAGACATTCAGTCCGGCCCGGCCGCAGGAACCGTTGGCCCGCACCACCGTGATGCCGCCGCTGTGGGCAGGAGGCATCGGAAAACGGCCCATGTCGATTCCGGCCCGCAGAATCGTCTCGCCCGTCACGCAGTAGGAGAGCACCTCCCCTTTCAGGCGGCTGAAAGGCTTGTTGAAGCTCGGCACGCCCTGACAGCCGAGATCGGAGGAGTCGCGGATGTAAACGTAATCCGCAAAATTGGGGTTGTCCGTCCAGCCGCCGGTCGGCGAAGCAGGGCAGCGCAGGATTTTCGGGCGGTCGATGATCGTATCCCGGACACGTTTGGTATAGTCGTATGGCCCTTTTCCGCCCAGATATCCTCCGGCAGTCAGCAGCCCGAAGCCGATATTGGGATAAGCCAATCCCCCCTCCGACAGCGAACGCGGTTCCCCGCCCGACGCATCACCGCCGGTCACCGAGTTGAAATGGCTCGGCAGCCTGTCGTTAAAATCATTCACATAAAGCTGAAGCCCGGTGGAAATCTGCTTCTGGTTCCCGACGCAGTTGATCTCCTGCGCCTTGCTCCTGGCCTTGTTCAGCGCCGGCAGCAGCATCGCCGCCAGAATCGCGATAATAGCTATCACTACGAGCAGCTCAATAAGAGTGAACTGCCTTACATGGCGGTATGCGGGGGGCGTGTCCGCCGCCCCCCGCGCCCCCTGCGTCCGGCAA
>ERZ1034878.1199-NODE-1199-length-9887-cov-7.817128_pt1 | contig 9887 bp, 10 predicted proteins | sample MGYA00520593_ERZ1034878 | MGnify/ENA primary metagenome ERZ1034878 (study PRJEB33766, sample SAMN09781724) | gut metagenome | biome: gut microbiome | host: Homo sapiens | place: Madagascar | study: EMG produced TPA metagenomics assembly of the PRJNA485056 data set...
CTTGCATTTTTCTTCCTTTTGGATTACAATATAACAGTAATATTTTGTATTTTTTGCAATTTGAATTTAAGGAGAAAGCAAAATGAATTATGTGAATTGTAACAAAGAAGACCTCGAAAAAGAATATGCGGCACTTGTTGCTGAATATGAAGAGGTAAAAGGTAAGGGTTTAAAACTTAATATGGCAAGAGGTAAGCCGGGTGAAGATCAGCTTAACCTTTCAAGACCGTTGCTTGATGTAATCAACAGCAGCACTGACTGTATTACAGCACATGGTGCAGATTGCCGTAACTACGGTGAACTTGCAGGCATTGACGAGTGCAAAAACTTTTTTGCTGAGATTTTTGATGTAGATCCGTCAGATGTAATGGTTGGCGGCAACTCAAGCCTTAATATGATGTTTGATACAATCGCAGGTTTTATGACAAAGCCTGTTGTTGAGGGATGCAAGCCTTGGTATGAGGTAAAGAACAGAAAGTTCCTTTGTCCTGCTCCGGGTTATGACCGTCACTTTGCTATTACCGAATATTTTGATTTCGATATGATTCCTGTTCCAATGACAGAGAATGGCCCTGATATGGATGTTGTTGAAAAGCTCGTAGAGAATGACGATTCAATCAAGGGTATTTGGTGTGTTCCTAAGTATTCAAATCCGCTCGGCGTTACTTTCAGTGATGAAACAGTAAAGCGCTTTGCAGCTTTAAAGCCGGCAGCTAAGGATTTCAGAATTATGTGGGATAACGCATACTGCGTACACGATGTAACAGATACTCCCGATGAACTTTTGAGCCTTATGGCTGAATGCAGAAAAACAGGTAATGTAGATCTTCCTATTATGTTTACATCAACATCAAAGATTACATTTCCGGGTTCAGGTGTAGCTGCTATGGCGGCATCTGACAATAATATGAAAGTTATCAAGAACAGATACCAGTATCAGGTAATCAGCTATGATAAAATGAATATGCTCCGTCATGCTCGTTTCTTTGGCGACCTTAACGGTGTTAAAGAGCATATGAAATTGCATAAGGCTGTTCTTAAGCCAAAGTTTGAAATTGTTTTGAATGCGCTTGAGTCACAGCTTAAAGAAACAGGTACAGCAGATTGGACAAATCCTAACGGCGGTTACTTTGTAAGTGTAGATGTACTTGAGGGTACAGCAAAAGAGGTAGTTCGCCTTTGTAAAGAGGCAGGCGTTGTACTTACAGGTGCAGGTGCTACTTATCCTTACGGAAAAGACCCTAAGGACAGCAACATCAGAATTGCCCCTTCGTTCCCGCCAAACGATGAACTTAAGGAAGCAATGAATGTATTCTGCATTTGCGCTAAGCTGGCAGCTTGTGCAAAAATTCTCAATAAATAAGCAACAAAATACAAACAGTATATAATATTTATCTAAATGCTATGTAAAATTTCCAACTAAAAAGAATTTTTTTATCAAAAATTTCCGTATCCGTTGACTTTTTATCAAAAAAATTATATAATAACTCTGTTATGTCTGTACGTGTGTCTTTCGTAACAGAGTTATTTTTATTAGAACACGCACAGTCAATTAAAAAATGGAGGTTCCTAAGGCATGAAAAGAATACCAAAGCCTGTATTCTTCATTGTAGCCTTGCTGGTGCTTGCTTTTACATTTACAGCAGTTTTCGGAGTATCCTACTATACAGGTGACAACAAAAACACTGTCGTTAAGGGCATTAGCGATATACGATGGGGAATAGACATCAGAGGCGGTGTTGAAGCAACATTTAAGCCGGCAGGCGATGTTGACGCTACTGATGAGCAGTTAGAATCTGCAAAAGCAATCATTGAGCTCCGTATGGTATCGGACGGCATTACCGACTACGAACTTTACGCTGACTCATCAAACGACAGAATTATTGTTCGTTTCCCATGGAAATCTGACGAAAAGGATTTTGATCCTGCAACTGCTATTGAAGAAATTTCATCAACAGCAGAGCTTACTTTCAGACCGGGTAAAAGCTATGAAACTACCGAAGTAGGTTCGGACGGCAACCCTGTTTACAAAACTCCTAAGGACGACACAACCGAGATTCTTATGAACGGCTCTTACATAAAGTCGGCTCAGGCGGTTGTAAATCAGGAGGATAACTCATACGCTGTAAGCATTGAGTTTAACGATGAAGGTAAACAGCTTTTTGGCGATATTACAACTAAGTATCTTAAAAAGACAATCTCAATTTGGATGGATGATGTTATGATTTCCGCACCTACTGTAGATACGGCAATCACAGACGGTAAAGCACAGATTACAGGTAACTTTGACGCTGAATCTGCAACAGCTCTTGCAAACAAGATTAACGCCGGTGCTCTTCCGTTCAAGCTCGAAACAGTAAGCTCAAGCAACATCAGCCCTACACTTGGCGAAAACTCACTTACAGCTATGGCTTATGCCGGTGTTATTGCATTCATCGTAATTGCAATTATTATGATTGCTATGTATAGACTCACAGGCTTCATTGCTGTTATTGCACTTGCCGGTCAGTTAGGACTTGCTATTGCTGCGGTATCCGGCTACTTTACAACTATTCCGTCATTCACAATGACACTTCCGGGTATTGCAGGTCTTATTCTTTCAATCGGTATGGGCGTTGACTGTAATGTAATTACAGCCGAGCGTATTAAGGAAGAGTTAAAGCAGGGCAGAACTTTGGACGGTGCTCTTGAGCGTGGTACAAAGAATTCACTCTCTGCTATCATCGACGGTAATATGACAGTTATTATAGTATCTGTTATTCTTATGCTTGTATTCGGTCCTTCAAATATTCTCTCAATCATCTTTGGTGAATCAACAACCGGTACAATCTACTCATTCGGTTACACACTCCTTGTTGGTGTAATTGCTAACTTTATCATGGGCGTATTCCTTACTCGTGTAATGCTCAGAAGTATTTCGGGCTTTAAGGTACTGCGCAAAAAAGGCTTGTATGGAGGTGTTAAGAATGGCTAATGAAACCACACAGGCTAAGGTTAATGGTCAGCTTTCTGTTGAAGAAGTAAGCGAAAAATTCAACGGCGGCAGAAAGATTATTGACTTTGCAGGTCACAGCAAAATTTTCTTTGGCATTTCCATTGCAATTATCGTAATCGGTATTATTTGCAACATTATTTTCGGCGCTACACTTGATATTCAGTTTTCAGGCGGTGCGTCTGTAAAGTACAGTTATTCCACAGAAATTTCCGAATCTGAGCTTACAGACTTTATCCAGTCACATACAGAGGCAAGAATTTCAACTTCATATTCAACTGATATGGTTGGTAATTCCGGTCACAATGTAGCCGTTCAGTTCTCAGGCAACAAGGCTATTGACACAAACATTCAGTCAACACTTCTTGATGACCTCAACAAGCAGTACCCTGATGCTAAGTTCGAGATTCTCGAATCAGGTTCTATTGACGCATCAATGGGCTTTAACTTCCTTTTGAAGTGTCTTACAGCTGTTGCTATTGCAAGCATACTTATGGTTATTTATGTAACACTCAGATTTAAGAAAATCGGCGGTCTTTCAGCCGGTGTTACAGCGCTTATAGCTCTTTTCCACGATGTAGCTATGATTTACTTTATGTATGTAATTTTCCGTATGCCAATCGATTCAAACTTCATTGCCGTAGTTCTTATGATTCTTGGTTACTCACTTAACGATACAATCGTTATTTATGACCGAGTTCGTGAGGAGAGAAAGGCACTTGGCAGAAAGACAGACGCAGGTATGGTATTTAACCTTAGTGCTACAAAGTCACTCAAGAGAACAATTATTACTTCTGTAACAACACTTTCAGCAATCTTAATTGTATATATTGTTGCCTTAGTATATAATATCTCTTCGGTACAGGCTTTCGCACTTCCAATGATTATCGGTATAATTTCAGGTTGTTATTCTTCAATTTGCATTGCAGGTCCGCTTTGGGTACTTTGGCAGAGAAAGAAAAAGAACAGCAAAAAGAAATAATGCGTTTGCTTTAAATTTTATTTAACATTTATGGGCTGCGATATGAATAATTTTCGCAGCCCTGAATTTATATGTAAATGTATAATTTTTTATCAGCTTTGGTAAAACTATTTTGGGGTAATTTTTATATCTTAGGAGTGTTTTATGAAAAAAATCTTTTCACTATTATTGGTATCTGTATTGATGTTATCTTCTTTACTTAGCGGCTGTTCAAGCAGCGAACCGAGCAGCAAATCTTCCGATAAAATCAGCATAGTAACCTCGATTTTCCCTTATTATGATTTTGCAAGGAATATTGCAGGGGATAAGGCAGATGTAAAGCTGTTGCTTTCTCCGGGTAACGAACCGCATCATTATGAACCGTCACCTTCCGACATTGTAGCTATTGAGGAATGTGATATATTTATCTATAACGGTGGAGAAAGTGACGAGTGGGTTGAAAATGTGCTCGACTCGCTTGAAAACAAAAATATTACTGTTTTAAAAATGACCGACTATGTGTCACTTTTAAACGAAAAAAATCCCGATCACACTGACGGAGATGAGGCAGATGAGCATATATGGACTTCTATTAGAAATGCCGAGCAGCTTGTTTCTGCAATTTCGCAAAAGATTGTTGAAAAGGATTCTAAAAATAGAACTTATTACGAAAGCAATACAACTCAGTATTCAGACAAGCTGAAAGCGCTTGATGAGAAATTTACTGAGGTGGTTAATAATAAAAAGCGTGATACTGTTGTGTTTGGCGACAGATTTCCGTTTCTGTATTTTATGACCGATTACGGCATTAATTACGAGTGTGCCTTTCCCGGATGCAGCAGTGAAACCGAACCGAGTCTTGATGTGGTTACAAGGCTTGTTGATTATGTAAGAGATAATAATATTCCCGTTGTATTTCACCTTGAAATGTCAAACGGCAAAATCGCTCAGCTGATTGCAGACGATACGGGAGCAAAGATTTTGCAATTCTCATCATGCCACAATATTACAAAAGATGAATTTAATAACGGCGAAGATTATATTTCTATTATGGAACAAAATTGCAGTGCGTTAAAGGAGGCTTTATCTTAATGGCTTTAATAGATTTTAATAAGGTGACTATCGGTTATGACGGCAAAAGCGTAATTTCCGATTTGACTTTTCAGATAAAGCAGAATGAATATGTTTGCATTGTGGGCGAAAACGGCTCGGGCAAAACTACGCTTATGAAGTGCCTGCTTGGACTTATTCCGCCACTTTCGGGCAAAATCACTTTTGGTGACGGCTTAACTCAAAATGAAATCGGCTATCTTCCGCAAAAAACCGTTTTGCAAAAGGACTTTCCTGCATCTGTTGAGGAGGTAGTGCTTTCGGGCTGTCTTAACCAAAAGCATACTTTGTTTTATTCAAAGGAGCAGAAAAAAACAGCTCAAAAGAATATGGAGCTTACGGGCATTACAGATATTCGCAAAAATTGTTTTCGTGAGCTTTCGGGCGGACAACAGCAGAGGGCATTGCTCGCAAGAGCATTGTGCGCTACAACCAAACTTCTAATTCTTGACGAACCCGTAACGGGTCTTGACCCCGTTGCAAGTGCTGATATGTATAACCTTGTAAAGAATTTGTATAAAGAGGGAATTACCGTTATTATGGTTTCCCACGATATTACCGCCGCAGTTAATAATGCCACAAAAATTCTCCACCTTTCCAAGGATAACTACTTCTTTGGCAGTACACATCAGTATCTTCATTCCGATGTGGGCAAGAAATTTTTGATTACAGATTGCCCATGCGATGACTGCCAACATCACCATATTCATAATTTAGCTTAAAGGAGGCGGTAAAATGATTCAAACTATTGTAGAAATGTTTTCTTACGGCTTTATTGTGAGAGCCTTTATAGTAGGTACGCTTGTTTCTCTTTGCGCCGCCTTGCTCGGTGTAACCCTTGTGCTGAAACGCTATTCCATGATAGGTGACGGACTTTCGCATGTCGGTTTTGGTGCGTTAGCTATTGCCGCATCGCTCAATCTTGCACCACTTCAGGTGGCAGTACCTGTTATTATTATTGCCGCATTCCTGCTTTTAAGACTTTCCGAAAAAAGCAAAATTCGTGGTGATGCCGCCATTGCCATTATTTCAAGCACAGCACTTGCAATCGGCGTTGTTTGCGTAAGCATTTCGGGTGTGAATACAGACCTCAATTCCTATTTATTCGGCAGTATTCTTGCCACAACAAATGCAGACGCTATAATGTGTGCGATACTTGCATTGATTGTAATTGTGATTTTCGTGCTGTTTTACAATAAGATTTTTGCCGTTACATTTGATGAAACCTTTTCAAAGGCGACAGGACTTAAAACAGGCGTTTATAATACTGTAATTGCCTTGCTCACAGCACTTACAATCGTAATCGGTATGAGAATTATGGGCACGCTTTTAATTTCGGCTCTTATCATTTTCCCTGCACTTTCTTCAATGAGAGTGTGCAAAAAATTTAAAGCGGTAATTATTTGTTCGGGTGTACTTTCGCTTATTTGTTTCTTCGTTGGAATGTATGCATCTTACACAATGGATACTCCGACGGGTGCAAGCGTAGTAATTGTAAATGCCTTTGTATTTGTAATTTTCTGGCTTATTGAAGTTATTAATACAAGAGTAAGAAAACACAATTAATTATAAAATATTTTCAATTTTAACAAGCTCACTGTCCTTTATGGAGGTGAGCTGTTTTTTTATGCCCGCACTTTCGGCAAAGTAATTGTCGTTGCTCTGTGTAGCGACATATGACCGCATTGCAGATAGGTTTACACTGATTTCATCAACATAATCGTGGATAAGAAGAATATCAAAGATGCTTAGATTCTTTTGCCATTTTGATTCTGCAGAGGCAAGCACAGATTTTGCACCGTCATAATTTTCACTTTTCACAAGGTTGTCGGCAGATATTATTTCTTCGTTCAGTTCGTCAATTTTATTTGTAACATAGAACATTTCAAAAATTCCCGTTGTTAAGGCTATTATTAAAAAGGCTATCGTTATATAAATTCTTTTCATACTAATTTTCCTTTGTGATTATTTTATAGTTGCCGCCACCGTCAAGCGTCATAATAAAAATATCGTCTATGCTTACATTATTCTTGTAAAGAATTTTATCAACCGTTTGTTTATCACTCTTGCAAAGACGGAGTGAATTTTGCAAAAGTTCGCCGTCACTTATTACAACGGTTTCGAGCTTTGTATCGGGAACGGTTATATCGAGATTTTCGAGTGTAACGGTTCGCTTTTCGGGTTTTTGCAAAACGCTGATTTTTCCGTTGGTTTCCACAATACAATATTGTACCTCGTCAAGCGAAAAAATATCCTGTTGCCTTAACTGAATACATAAATCTTCTGTTGACATTCTCAGGCGTTTCATTTCGTTTTGCATCAGCTTGCCGTCCTCAATTACGGTTATCGGCGAGCCGCAGATAAGTCCTCGAAATTTTCGGTTTTTCATCATTATTATGCTTGCAATGATTTCGCAGGCAATCAGCACCAATACGGGAATTATGCCCGAAAGCAAAGGCTGAGAGGTGTTCGACATTGGAATTGCCGCAATGTCCGATACAATTAAAGTAACCACAAGCTCGCTTGGCTGCATATCGCTTATCTGTCTTTTGCCCATTAGTCGGATTGCAAGTATTACAAAGGCGTACAAAAGCAGAGTTCGTATAATTGAAATAATCATTTTATCACCACTAATAATGTTTGCAATAAATGTTATTATATGCAAAATTCGGAATAATTGAGATAACTTTGTAAAGCCTAAATATTGGTGATAGAATGTATAATTCATTAAAAGAAAATTTATCCTCGCTGAAGTCGGCATTTGCAAATTCAGCCGATTTTACGGTAAGAGATATGATTTTAAATTCAAATAAAAAAACAGCCGCCGCCGTTATCACGATTGAGGGAATGTGCAGTAAAGAGGTGATTGCGCTTTCTATAATCAATCCGATTCTTGATTATGATTTTAAAAATGCAAGCGGCGCACAAATCATTGATGAAATCCGACTTTCTGTGCTTTCGGCAAGTGAGATTGTGGAGTTTGAAACCTTTGACGAGGCTATTATGTTTTCAACCTCAGGCTTTGCTGTCATAGCGGTTGACGGCTCAAGCAAAATGCTTGCAATCGGAGTGCAGGGGTTTTCTTTTCGTGGAGTTACCGAGCCTGAAAGCGAGGTGGTTCAGCGTGGCTCAAAAGAGGGATTTACCGAACCGCTCAGAATTAATATGACGCTTATACGGCGCAGAATAAAAAGTCCCGACCTTGTGTTTGAAACCGCAACGGTTGGCAAAACCTCAAAAACTCAGCTTTGCATTTGCTATTTGCAGAACTCCGTTTCAAAAATTATTCTTGATAAAATCAGAAAGCGGCTAAAGTCGAGCGACCTTGAAATGGTGCTTGCATCGGGATATTTGTCGGAATATCTTGAAGATAAGGGCACTAAGTCTATATTTTCGGGAGTGGGAATTTCAGAGCGCCCCGATACCGTATGCGGCAAGCTGATGGAGGGCAGGGTTGCGATTTTAGTGGACGGTACACCGACTGCAATTATTATTCCGCATATTTTTGTAGAGGAATTTCAGAGCGTAGACGATTACTCAAATCGCCCCTATTACGCAACTTTTATCAGAATTTTAAAGTATATATCTTTTTTTACGGCAATTTTCGTGCCCGGAATTTACACCGCCTTTGCGCAGTTTCACCCCGAATATTTTCCAAAGGGATTGCTTGTAAAAGCATCAAGCGCACTTGCCGATACTCCGTTGCCCGTTGCGCTTGAGGTGCTTATAATTATGTTTATTTATGAAATTATGCGAGAGGCAGGCTTGCGTATTCCCAAGCCGCTCGGCCATGCGGTCAGTATTGTGGGCGCACTTGTTATTGGTGAAAGTGCAGTAAACGCAGGTTTTATTGCATCATCTACGCTTATGATAGTCGCGGTTGCGGCTATCAGCAGTTATGTAACCTCGTCACTTTATGCACCGATTACAGTGCTGAGGTTTGCTTTTGTGGCGGTCGGCGGAATTTTCGGAATGTGGGGAATAGTGCTGTTGAGTTGTTTGGTGCTTGCAAATATATGTGCCAAAACCTCTGTTGGTGTGCCGTATATGTCATCGTTTGCGCCGTTTTCTTTAAAAAGAATGAGAGATGTTTTTGTGCGTGCAGATTGGAAGTTGCTTTCTCGCCATACCATAAAAGTGCAAAAATTTGCTCAGACAAAGGAGGGCGACTCTGATGAAGGGTAAAATTATACAGCTGTACGCAGGGTTGTTTGCTTTGTTGATTTTTATCTTTTTAGGCGGAAAATATAATTACCTCGGCACACTTCCGTTGTGGGCGGTGTGCCTTGAAATTTTGCTTATGGCAGGTGTGCTTGCAGTGCTGATGCTGCCGTCATATTTTCTCCATAAGTCGGCAGGCTGTAATGCTTTTAATGTGTTTATTCAAAAATCGTCTGTTGCAAGGCTGATATTCTCTTCACTTTACTGCATTTTGTTTGTGTTTGCAAGCGTTAGGTTTCTCTCGTTTTATGTTGATGTATTAAAAACCGCTCTCAATCCCAACGCAAATAGATTTGTACTTGCGGCAGGCATATTGTGCGTGTGTGCTTATTGTGCATATAAGGGAGTATTTACCACTACAAGGTGTGCGCTGATAGGGGCGGCTGTAATTTCAGTTTTTGTGATTATATTTTTGATTGCAAATATTTCTGATGTAATAAGAACATACTTAACCCACCTATGATTAAGTCCCATAAGAGCAAGTACAATTATAACAATCATAGAAAATATTGTTATTGGAATAACAGCCGTTCTCATAATAATCTTTTCAACTACAAATAATCCTGTTTCCGTTGCTATCCATATTAATTCAATAGCTAAAAC
>ERZ1034878.1207-NODE-1207-length-9862-cov-3.736821_pt1 | contig 9862 bp, 13 predicted proteins | sample MGYA00520593_ERZ1034878 | MGnify/ENA primary metagenome ERZ1034878 (study PRJEB33766, sample SAMN09781724) | gut metagenome | biome: gut microbiome | host: Homo sapiens | place: Madagascar | study: EMG produced TPA metagenomics assembly of the PRJNA485056 data set...
CGGAAGAAATCAGAAAGAAAACTCAGCATCTTGGAAGAAATGTGGAAATAGGATGCCTTGGATATACATACGTTGATGTAAATACAGACAAGGAAGATATTGAAAATGGTGGAAGCTATTTTAAGATTCAAAGTCTTTCTCCGACAAATACATTTGTGGTCTATTCTTCATATTATTTCGATGAAAGACCTATGCTTGGCGTTACATACAGGATAGATAGGAGAGGGATTAAGTATTTTACAGCTTTTTCCAAAGATCTTCGATTCGAATTGAAAGGATACAAGCATATTGAGCGGAGTGGAGAAGAAAATCCAATCGGAGCAATACCAATAATTGAATGGTTCCGGTCATATGATGGAATGGGATGCTTCGAACGTCAGATTGGAGAAATGGACAATCTGAATTTGCTTGTTTCTGATTTCACAAATGACGTGGATCAAAATACACAGGCAATTTGGCATGGTAATGATATTGAATTTCCAAAAGAAGTTATCAAGACAGATGATGGAAAAACAATTGAACAGGAAAAAAGACCAAAGACAAATGATTGGATTCTGACTCAGACAACGACAGAAGGAAATAAGCCATTTATTAATCCACTGGCAGTTCAATATGACTATACCGGAATGCTAAAAAATATCATCACCAGACGTGCATTGATCTTGCAGAAGTGCAATGTTCCAGGAAGAAATGATAATTCTGGCGGTTCCACGGGAATCGCTATGGACAGTGCAACCGGATGGAGTGCGGCAGAGAATGAAGCACAGAAACAGCAGAACATTATGGAATCCTGCAAAATGGAAGAAGTTAAGGTTGTTTTAAAAGCAATCAAACTTTGTCCGCATGTTCCAGCAGACAGCCCATTACTTAAACTGAAATATTCGGATATTCAACCAAGTATCAAGAGAAGTAAAACATATGAACTTACAGTAAAGACCAATGCTATTGCGGCATTATTGGCAAAAGGATTTTCGCTGGAAGATGCACTTTCTATTGCACCATTGTTTGAGGACAACAATCAAGTTGTTGAACGAAGCGGAGAAGGTGTCAGAAAGTATCAAGAAGCAAATGTTTTTAAAACAGATACTAGTTCCGAGACAGCAGAAGAAAAAAGACCGTTTGCTGATACATCAGATCAGGAAGGTAACAGTCCGCTGATTGGTGGCACAAGCACGGAAAGCAATTAAATATCAAAAATAAGAACTCACAGAAATGTGGGTTCTTTTTATTTGTCAGAGAAGACGTTAATCGCAAAAAGTCAGAGAAGACTGAAATCGCAGAAAGAAAGAGGTAAAAGATATGGCAGATGTAACAAACACAAATCAGGCAGAAACCAACACGGAAAATCAGACAAATACTACTACAGAAAATCTGACAACTGAAAAACAGGAAACCGGATCACCTACTGTAGAAGAACTGATGGCGCAGCTTGCCAGTGAAAGAGCTGAGAAAGAAAAGTACAAAAATGCATCAGACAAAGCAAGCTCTGAAGCGGCTAAGTACAAAAAGGAACTCAGATCTAAGCAAACAGCAGAAGAACAGGAAGCAGAAGCAAAGGCAGAAGCTGACAGACGTAGAGATGAGGAACTGGAAAATCTCAGAAAAGAACTGAATCACAACAAAGCCACGGCGGCTTACAAAGCTATCCAGAACGAAAAAGTTGTAGAAAGTCTGATTGAAGCGGTTTCAGATGCCGATCATGCAACTATTGCTTCCATTATCGAAGCAGAAAAGAAAGCAGCAGTAAAAACGGCTCAGGCAGAATGGCTGAAATCCAGACCACAAGTGAATACAGGAACTGGAACTGAATCTTCTGTAACCAAAGAACAGTTTGACCGAATGAATTATGCCAAACGAGTTGAACTGAAACGTAAAGATCCAGAACTTTACAAAAAATATACATCAAATTAATTGGAGGTTTTTAGAGATATGGCAATGACAAAATTAAAAGATTTAGTAGATCCACAGGTTATGGCTGATATGGTGTCAGCTAAGTTACCAAAGAAGATCAAATTCACACCTATCGCAAGAATTGATACCACACTGGAAGGAAGACCGGGAAGCACAATTACCGTTCCGAAGTATGCGTATATCGGTGATGCGGAAGATGTGGCAGAAGGTGTAGCAATGGGAACAACCGTTCTGACAGCATCTACAACAGAAGCAAAAGTGAAGAAAGCTGGAAAAGCAGTGGAATTGACAGATGAATCTGTATTATCTGGCTATGGCGATCCGGTAGGAACAGCAGTTAATCAGCTTACTATGTCCATTGCGGCAAAAGTTGATAATGATGGTTATGATGCTCTTTGCGGTGCATCACTGACATACGATGGAACAGCAACTGAAATCAGCTACAGAGGAGTTGTGTCTGCTAATGCAAAATTTGAGGACGAATCCGATGCATCACTGACAAAAATCATTTTCATTCACCCGAATCAGGAAGCAACACTTCTCAATGATGATGATTTCAAGAGCAACGACAAGTATCCTCTGAATGTAATCATGAGTGGAACAATTGGATCAATTGCAGGAGCGCAGGTTGTGAAGTCCAAAAAGGTAAAACTTATCAAGTATGAATTGGATGATTCTACCGGAACAGTGACAATCGTAGCGAATGAAACAACAGAAGATGCAACCAATATCCATTTGGATACTGCAATCAGCCAGGTGCTTGATAAAACAGGGCTTAAAGTTGGAAGCAAGTTAAAAGCAGTAGCTGCACCATATTACGCTTGCCCGATTGTTATTGTATCAACAGAAGACCCGAACGAATCGGCAGATGCGGATGGTGTATCAGAGGAAGAAGCAGCACTGACAATTTACATGAAGAGAGATGTCGAAATCGAGTCCGACAGAGACATTCTGGCAAAGACTACTGTAATCTCAGCAGACGAGCATTACACAGCGGTTCTCTCTAACGAATCAAAAGTTGTTCTGGCGAAATTCAAAGCGTAAGGCGGTGATGATATGTTGCTTAGAAGACATAAAATCAATGCGGTGCGTAGCGGACAACCGGACAACAAAGAAGATGCAAGACAGGAAGAAATCTATGGTGATGAATTGAACTATAAGGAATCACCATATGAAAAGAAAGAAGATAGCAAACTCACCAAAACAGACATCAACCGTATGCCGGTAGATGAACTTAGAAAGATGGCTATGAATACTGGTATTGATGGAGCAGAATCTATGACCGGATCGGAATTGAAAAAGTATCTGATTGATATTTTTGGACTGTAGACGGGCGGTGAGTAGATGGGCGAAGAGTTGAATGTAGAGCTTCAGAATGAAGTAATCGAAGAATTGAAAACCGAGTTATCTGGACAGCCTACATTTAATTTGGATGTCCTGAAAATCAAAGTAATCGGTGCAATTCGGGAAGTAAAACTTGCCAGAAAGTACGAAGAAGCCGGATACACAGATGAACAAATTAAGAAAGACCTATATAAATATTATTCAACTGTCAAGAATTTGGCATTATATGACTTTGCACAGATTGGTGCACCGTTCGAAACGTCACATTCCGAGAATTCAGTCAGTCGGACGTGGACTAGCAGGAGTGCAATTTTGAAAGGCATAACACCTCTGGCAAAAATCATTTGAGAAGATTGTGCGTGCTATTTTGCCAATGTCGGCAAAATGGTGCAGGGACGCTCTGGATTTGTGGTGGTGGGTGCCGGAGCACCAATAAAAAATTGCAGAAAGGAATGAATATGGATTTTTGGATGCAAACATACATAATTGCATTGCCAATTTTTCTGACTTCTGCGATGGGATATGTGGTTTGGAATTTAAAAGAGCAGAAAAAAGACCGTGATGCGAACAGACGTGGAACGATGCTCTTACTTCGAGTACAGCTTATTGAGTACCATGATAAGTATGTAAAGCTCGGAGAAATCCCATCATATGCATATCAAAATTTCGTAGAGATGTATGAAGCATACCATGAATTGGGCGGAAATGGTATGGCAACAAAAATGTATAAAGAAATTGAAGAACTGCATTTGAAGCAGAAAACGGAGGGAAAATAATATGGATGGAATTATGAATTACATTAAACCAGAATTAATCGTAGTAGCAATTGCCTTGTATATACTTGGAATTGGAATTAAAAAGACAGAAAGTATCAAGGATAAGTACATTCCGGCTATTCTGGGCGCATTAGGAATTGTTTTGTGTGCAATTTGGGTTATGGCAAACAGCCCACTTGGAAATGCACAGGAAATTATGATGGCTGTATTTACTTCAATTATACAGGGTATTCTAGTCGCTGGGTTAAGCACATACGTAAACCAGCTAATCAAGCAAGGAACTTCCGGTGAGTAGGTGATATGTATTGATGACATTGGCGCAAAATAAGCAGAAACTGTACTATGCATTGCAGACAGACAGTGTTCCTGTATACGAGATGGATTCAGATGGAAATATCATCTATTATGAAGATTCTGACGGGAACCGGATACCACTTGAAACAGGGGAAACACAGCCTGGATATGCTCGACCTGTGTTATTCCTTGGCAACATTGCTATGAGTGGTGGCGAGGTTAAAGATGAAGAATACGGATTATCGGTTGCAGATTATGATGCGGTTCTGATAATGCAGAAAAACGAGATCCCAGTCACAGAGACAAGCCGGATATGGTTTGAAAGCGTAGTGGGATATACAGATACCTCACAAACGATTGTGGACGGTGATACAGCCGATTTTCACATTGTAGCAATAAAACCATCACTTAATAACGTAAAGTACGTTTTAAAGCGCATTGAGAAGTAGGGAAAATGGAAAAACAAAAAATATCTGTGCTTGGTACAGAATATCTGATTGAACCAAGAGAACTGAAAGAAGAAAACATAGACGGTTTCACAGACACGAGTTGCAAATTAATTGTGATAAGGTCTGATAACGAAAACGGCATGGGAGACTTCAAAGCATTGCAAAAGAAGCAATTGCGGCATGAGATCATTCATGCGTTCATGGCTGAAAGTGGATTACAGAGCAACTGGCAACATTTAGAGCAGTTCGGACACGACGAAACAACAGTAGACTGGTTTGCAATTCAGTCTCCTAAGATTTTTAAAGTGTACAGTGAACTGGGAATTTTGTGAGAGGCGGGAAGTTGTGGGAAATCGCAAATTCAAGGCAAAACTATCCACTGATAGCCTTGATAAGTTAAAACAGGAACTTCTGCAATACAAAAATGTGGAACTTCCGAGCAAATGCCGTGAGTTTGTAAAACAACTGATGGAAAGTGGCGTGGAAGTAGCAAATGCCAAACTCAGTGAGAGTCCACTAGGAAGTCAGGTTACAATCACCACGAAAATGTTATCCGAAAACTATGGTGGCAAGGGCATAATCTTAGCCAAAGGCGCAGTACATCAAGCAGAAGGATATGATCCATTTTCAATATTACTTGCCATAGAGTTTGGGGCTGGCGTTCACTACAATCCATCAGGAGCACCGAACCCAAAATCAGCAGAACTGGGATTCGGAGTAGGTACATTTCCGGGGCAGACTCATGCATGGCAAGATACGTGGTTTTATTGGGATGATAAGGAACAAGCATGGAAACCGTCTCATGGTATTAAAGCCACAATGCCGATGTACAGTGCAGACATGGAAATAATACAAAACATTGAAAAAATAGCAAAAGAGGTGTTCGGGTAATGGGAGTTATATGGACAATGATGGTTCCGAGTATGATTTTTACCCGGATAAAAAATGAATTTTCTGCAAAAACAAAAGAAAAATACAAAATGACCGACAAGAACTTTTCGACCGTTGGAAGTAGTGATACTCCGGCGGTTTTTCCGTTTGTGTATGTGCAAATGCTTGCACCTGTGGAAACGGGAAGAGACTTAGAGGGAACATCCATAAATGCTGGAATATATACATTCCAGATTAATGTGACAGATAACAAGTCCCAGTCAAATGCAAGAGCGGTAATGACGGAAGTTTTAAAGGTCATGAAGAAAATGGCATTTCAGGCAACACAAATGCCTGTATATGAAGATACAAAAGACACACACCGATGTACAGCCAGATTCAGGCGCACAATCGGTGAAAATGATATATTGTAGCAATTAACTATGAGCCGTATGGCTCTTTTTTATTTGGAAGAGAGGTAATTAATAATGGCAGTAGGTTTAAAAAGCCGAATTATCTACAGAGAGAAAACAAAAGAATCAAGCGCAGCAGATTACTGGGATGGAGAATACAAGTTACTCATTAGGGCGAAAACAATCCCATCACCATTTGGTGACAGAAATATGGTAGACACATCCACACTGGAAGATCTTGTTGAGACACAGGAACCTGGAAGACGTTCAGCCGGCTCAATGGATGTTGAAGGAGCGTTTGAAAAGAAATATAAAGACGATCTGGTTGAACTGGAAGATAAAAAACTGGATATCTGTATTCTTTACGGAACAGACGGAAAAGGATCTGAGGGTATTCTGGGATTCATCGGATCTGAGTCATTCATTCCGGGCGAAGCAACAGAAGATCATCTGACAGGAACCGCAACTATCGCAGTTTCAACTGTTCCGAAGTGGATTGAAGATAACTACACAGTAGCAGTTGCGGAAGATGAAAATGGATATCCAACATCCATAACACTGACAAAAAAAGGGTAGCCCAGTCAAGTGAAGATACGACACAGGCTGTAATGGCTGGGGAAGATAATACAGCCTATTCAGAATTTATTAAATATTAGAAAAAGCGAGCCGTCTTCTGGCGGCTCCTTTCCATTTTAAAGTGGGGAAAGGAAGAAAAATATGATGGTATTAAAAGTCAAGGAAAAAGAATACAAAGTGAAATTTGGCTACAACAGCTTCTGCGATACAGACCTTATGGAACGAACAGAAGATCTTTTGAAATTATTCCAGAGTACAGGGGCTGATGATGATACAGATGTTTTAGGACTTGGCAAAGTGAAAGAATTGTTCCTGTGCGTAAGAGATTTACTTTTTGTCGGATTTAAGAAATTTAATCCGGTAGAAACTGTGCAGGAAATTGGAGATATTATTGACGATTACCATGACGAAGCACCGGAAGGAGAAAAACGTGGTGTCATGGATATCTTTACACAGTTGTCAGAGGAGCTGATGAATGCGGGTTTTTTAGGAGAGGATCTGAACGATCAGACGGAGATGGAACAGAATCAGTAGGATCAGAAAGTAGTGGAAATGCCACAGAAATAAAACCATTCTCACAGGCAATATATGAAGACATCTTGCCGTATTATCTTTCAATCGGTGTAACTTTGGAACGATTTATGGACAGTTCTCCGAAAGAATTGGAACCATACGCAAGAGCGCACAGAAAAAAAATAGAAGAACAAGATTACCTGCAATGGCAGTGGTGGGGAAGCTATGGATTATCTGCGGTATGTTTTGCAGTGGATCATTGTTTGAATGGGAATAAAGCGAGGTCAAAATATCTGGATAAACAAATATTTACAGATATTGAAGAACCACAAGGGAAATACAAAGAAAGCAGAGAAGAATGTGCTGTATACGAAATGAAACAGCGCATCAAAATATTGAGAGAACAGGGACTTCCAGAAAGCCCAGATTAGAGCCGGTAGGTATCAAAGCCTATTGGCTTTTTTACGGCAAAATCTATGGCTGAAAGTGCGAGGGGTGACGCATGAGTAAGCCGTTGCCGTTTGACACGTAAAAAAGAACGGAGGTGAATATATGGATATAGATAACCTTCAAATACAGATACAAGGTGAAGCAAAAAGCGCAAGTAGTACAATAGATGTACTTTGCCGAAAAATAGACAAATTAAGCAAAGCTACCACTGTATTAGGTGGAATAAAACTCACTTCTTTATCAAACGGAGTGCGTAATCTTGGAACCGCTGTACAGACGCTGAACGGTGTAAATAGTGCAAACTTAGGAAATATTGCAACTAATCTGAATAAATTAAGCAAAGCAACAAGTTCGATGAATGTATTTAATACATTAAAATTCACAACACTTGCTTTTTCGCTTAACAGATTAGGAAATGCGACGCAGAACCTTAGCGGAATTAATACATCTGGAATTTCAGAATTATCAAAAGGTTTGTCAAAGCTGGAAAAAGTAAATACAGCCAATTTACCATTATTGGCAACCAATGTAAAATCTTTTGCTACAGTGATAGGACAATTACCAGATATATCAACAAATACAACACAGATTGCAGAATTGGCAAAAGGTGTATCGCAGTTAGGCTACAAATCAGCAACTAATGCAGTGACGAATCTTCCAAAGTTGGCAACAGCCATGAATGATTTTATCACGAAGATGTCTAAAGTACCGAAAGTCAGCCAAAATACCATTGATCTGACAAATGCATTGGCAAGATTAGCCAGAACAGGAGCGTCAAGCGGTCGAGCGGCAAATTCATTATCTACAGCATTTGATGGAATGAATCGGTCAAGTAGATTGGCATATGGCGGTATCACAAAGCTGAATGTTGGTATTGGAAGTCTGAGAGGACTGCTAGGCAAACTTGCACCGATCATAGGAATGATAAGTCTTGTAGACTTAGGAAAACAGGCTATTGACACGGCATCACAGCTTACAGAAGTTCAGAACGTAGTGGATACTACATTTGGAAATTACAGCCAGATGGTAGAGGATATGGCAAAGACATCCATACAGGATTATGGTATGTCGGAGCTTACTGTGAAGAAGATTTCCAGTAGATTCCAAGCCATGGGAACTGCCATGGGATTTCCGCAAAAGCAAATGGCTGGAATGTCTGTGGAATTGACAAAACTGGCAGGCGATATGGCATCATTCTATGATGTGAGCCAGAATGACGTTGCTAAAGCACTTCAATCTGTGTTCACCGGAGAAACAGAACCAGTACGTAAGTTCGGGTTAGACGTAACTAACGCAACATTAAAGCAATGGGCTTTAAATAATGGACTGAATGCCAATATTTCTTCTATGTCGCAGGCAGAAAAAGCCATGCTGAGATATCAGTATGTGATGGCTAATACGACTGCGGCTCAGGGAGATTTTGCCAAGACTTCCGGAAGCTGGGCTAACCAAGTGAGAATTCTTTCCGAAAACTTCAAAGCACTTGGCTCTGTTGTAGGTAACGTGTTAATTAACGCATTCAAGCCAGTGATTCAGTTCTTAAACAAAGTTGTTGTTGCGGTTACATCCGCAGTGGAAACCATTGCAAATGCACTAGGAGCAATCTTTGGATGGACTGTTGAAGTATCACCGGGCGGTCAGACACTGGATGATACAGCATCTGGAATGGATGACATTGGAACATCTGCTGATAATGCTGGAAACAGCATGGGAAATGCCGCCAAAAATGCAAAAAAATTGAAAAATGCCTTAATGGGATTTGATGAAATTGAGAAATTGCCAGATCCTACCAGCAGTTCATCAGGTGGAAGTGGAAATAAAGGTAATGGCAGTGGTTCTGGAAGTGGAAGTGGATCTGCCGGAACAGCACAGATCGTTAAGACGGACAGCATCTTTGAAAAATACAAGAGCGATATCAAAAGTTTGGAAGAACTTGGAAAATATATCGGAGATGCACTAAAAAATGCCATGGATAAAATACCATGGGATTCCATTTACAAGAAGGCTGAAGGTTTCGGAAAAGGACTTGCTGATTTTCTAAATGGTCTTTTTGAGGGAAAAGCAGGTGAAACGCTTCTGGGTAAGGTTGGAAAAACTATCGCAGGATCGTTAAATACTGTAATATCCGCATCCCTTGGTTTTACAAACAATTTTGACTTTTATCAATTTGGTGTAAATCTTGCAGATGCAGTAAATCAGTTTTTTAGAACATTTGATTTCAAAAAACTTGCAAAAGCAATAAACGGATGGGCGAAAGGAATCAAAG
>ERZ1034878.1213-NODE-1213-length-9824-cov-9.466680_pt1 | contig 9824 bp, 9 predicted proteins | sample MGYA00520593_ERZ1034878 | MGnify/ENA primary metagenome ERZ1034878 (study PRJEB33766, sample SAMN09781724) | gut metagenome | biome: gut microbiome | host: Homo sapiens | place: Madagascar | study: EMG produced TPA metagenomics assembly of the PRJNA485056 data set...
CCGATAATATAAATGTGAACATGATATTACAATAAAAAAGGAGTATTAATTATGCAAAATGTATTTGGTTCTTCACGAAATTTTTATCCAAAAAGATATCTGGACTATGCAAAGTTAAAGGATCCGAAAAATAACGAAATAGCAGACGGTCCGTTACCGAAAACAGAATTTGCGCAACAAAGCCCCGAAAAATTTGAAACCAAAGAAACTACGGAAGAACAAACTACATCAGCTACTTCATCTGCAAGCAGCGTTGTTTGTGATTTTGCCAATAAGAATGAGAATTACTTATATGACGCGTATTGGAATCTTTATAAGAAAGATTTTGAAGAAAGCAACAAAGACTGTAAACCGAATGAAATTGCAAATCTCAGTCAGCGTTCGGTGGACAATGCTAATAAAAAGATTACTAATAAGGACGAAGCCAAAGAACATTTAAAAGATTTTACAGAAAGGCTCGTGGAAGAGCTAAAGGCTATGAACATGTATAATGATTCAGTTAAAAATGCAATGGAATATGTAGAAAATAACTTCAAGTGGGACAAGTATTTTGAAACGTATCCAAGCAGCAATGCTAATAAATTAGAACGGGTTTATTTAGATGCTTTAACAACACTTCTTTATACAAATCGTATAGCTTCAAAATTTTTAGCTTATGGAAATTTATAAAACAAGTAAGGAGTATAATCTTTTTTTTTGTAATTGTCACGAGGAATAATTTTGTTTCCCGTGACAATTCTGTTATGATTCTGTAAAACTCTCCCTTTTTGTGTTAAAATTGTTGTATGAATAGACCTGAATTATTGATGCCGGCAGGCAATGTTGAAAAATTAAAATATGCGATTAAATACGGAGCTGATGCCGTATATTTGGGAGTTGTAGATTTTAGCTTAAGAGCAATGAGAAAAGGTGAACTTATTACTTTAGAAAACCTTAAAACTGCTATTTCTACGGCTCAACAAATGGGCGCAAAAGCTTATTTAACATTGAATATATTTGGCTTTAACAGCGATATAAAAGCTTTAGAGCAATCTATGGATGTAATTGCGGATTCAAATCCCGATGCACTTATTATAAGTGATGTTGGAATTATGCGATTAGCAAAAAAATATATGCCAAATACTGATATTCATGTAAGCACGCAAGCAAATATTCTTAATTATGAAGCTGTGCGTTTTTGGCAAGATATGGGCGCAACTCGTGCAATTTTAGCTAGAGAACTTCCTATAAAAGATGTTGCTGAAATTAAGCAAAGAGTTCCTGAGATGGAATTGGAATGTTTTATCCATGGCGCGCAATGTGTGTCATTTTCCGGCAGATGCTTGTTGAGTGATTATATGACAAATGGCGAAAGAAAAGCCAACTCCGGCAATTGTTCTCAACCTTGCAGATGGAGTTATAAACTTGTTGAAGAAACTCGCCCGGGACAGTATTATGAAATCGAAGAAAATGAAAAAGGTACTCATATTTTAAGTACGAAAGATTTGTGCCTTGTAAAACATTTAAAAGATATGATAGATGCAGGTATTGATTCATTTAAGGTTGAAGGCAGAACAAAGAGTCTTTATTATGTTTCAGCAGTAGCCAAAGCTTATAGAGAAGCAATAGACACTGTTCTTGAAAATCCAAACGCAGATATGCAACCTTATTATGATGAACTTCTGAAAGTTGGCAACAGAGGTTATACAACAGGATTTTATCTTGGTGAAGGCTATCCGAAAGACGGATATAGCTATGATATTTCAAAGGGTCTTGCTGGTGCCGATTTTTTGTGTGAATTTTGGGGCAGAGAAGGCGATTACTACAAGATAAAAACAAAAAATAAATTCAATAAAAATGAAGATATTGAAGTTATTTCACCTGATGAAAAATTTGTTACACAAGTGACAGAAATTAAGAATATGAAGGGTGAAGAATTGGAACTTGCAAATACAAATGATGAGCTTTTGGTTAAATTGACAAATGCGCCGAAGGATGCGGAGTTTGCGTTGGCAAGGACGGTTGGGATAAAGAGAGTGTAATTTATTTTACTCCTCACCCGAAAATCTAAGTTTCGAGCTTTAAATTGCTCTCAACTTGATTTTCTACCCTCTCCTGCAATGGGCGAGGGATGCTGATTGTAGGTTGGGGTTCACCCCAACAAAAACAAATACGGAATACAAAAATGTTACTAAAACCTGATTATAATTTAAAAAACATATATGAAATTAATTTTGAAGAACTTAAGCAACAAGGCATAAAATGTGTTATGTTTGATTTGGATAGCACTGTTATGGTGTCTAAATCCGCTGATTTTTTGCCTGAAACCGTTGAATGGTTTAATTCGTTTTTGAAAGATTTTGAAGTTGCGATTATTTCTAATAATAAGAGTGAAGAATATATTGCAAATGCTTCTAAAATTGCTCCTTGCAGAGTTATTGGCAAAGCAAACAAGCCAAACCCTAAAATTATGGGTGAATATTTGAAATCTGTAGGCGTTGAACCTAAAAATGCGGTTATGGTTGGTGATAGACCATTAACGGATATTTTGGCAGGTAAATTGTTAGGTTGCAAAACAATTTTAGTGGGTTCAATTAATCCGAAAGAAAATTTGCCGACAAAGTTTGTAAGAGCTTTGGAAAGAAGTACGATTAGAAAATAACTGGCTGTTGACAAACTTTGAGTAATAGTAAATAATGTATATATAGGGGCAAGCCCCAAAGAAACGTTACTTCTCTGAGGCTTGACTTAGTACCCTATAAATGACTAATATTTGAGTGCTACTATGAATAGCGTTGCTACGATTAGTAGCACTATTATTTTGTCAATCATAGTTTGTACCTTTACCACCGATTTCTTAGTAAACTCGTGCGTGGGTGAAGGTTGGTGATACTACACTTTTTATTCTTCCAATCCGCCGATATCTCTAGAAAGTTTGTTTAAAATGTTTTCAATAGAATCTTTATTTAGCAAAGCTGATTGAACCGCAGAATTAACCAGTGTATTGATTTCTTTTTGACCGCGTTTTTGTTTCAATTGTGGTGTAATTTTATTAATTTGTCTTGCACTTATGGAACGCGCTTTAGCTTCTAATGTAGAATCATCATTGTAAAAATTATCTTTTAATGCGTTCGAGTTTGTTGCAATAACGTTTGTCATTTTTGCAAGTTCTAATTGATTTTGTTCGTTTGTTAAGTATAAACAAAAATCCAACGCCTCTTTTTTGTGTTTTGCTCTAAGAGGGATAACAAAATTCATCACTGAAAAATCATTTTGACCAACAGGGCCTTTAATTTGTTCGGTGACATCGGTTTGTTCATAAATTGATGGTGCGTTTTCTTTAATCATTGTTAAGAAATTTGCGCCACCTTGATAAAATATAATTTTTCCAGCCATGTATTGTTCAAGAGCCTCTCTGTGAGTAAACGTAATGCTTTCTGGCGGAATTAAGTTTTTTTGATAAAGGGTTTTAAACATTTCAAAAACTTTTTGCGCTTGCGGATAGTCTTCAGCGTCAGCTATTCCGTATTTGTTTAAGATTTTAACCATTGTATCATTTTCTGTAATCGTTGGCAGATATGCATAAGCGCCGGTGTTTTCTTTAACTTTTTCGGAAATTGCAGAAAGTTCTTTGTATGTTTTAGGTAGTCTTATAATTCCTGATTGTTGGAACAAATCCTTGTTATAGATTGTAATTGCGCTTGTTGCGTACCAAGGAATTGAATAAAGCTTGTCGTTGTATTTTAATGCTTTGATTATTTCGGGATTAAAATCAGAAACCGCTGTTTCGTCGATTTCTTCTAAAGTTCCTTTTTGTGCTAAAAGTGCTGAAAAATCAGGGTTAAGGTTAATTAAATCAGGCGGATTGTCTGTCATAACGGCAGCCAAAGTTCTTTTTTCGCCTTCTGAAAATGGTACATCAACCCATTTAATTTGGATGTTTGGATGGTTTTGTTCGTATGAGCGAATTATTTTATACATATAATCCGAAAAATCGCCCATCTGAAGCGTCCAAAGTGTCACGACTTTTTGCTCGTTTTCTTTATGAATAGAGCAGGCGGTTAAGCCGAGAATTGATATTGTTATTATTAATAATGCGAAAATTTTTTTCATTGTATAGACACCTCACCCTAGCCCTCTCCTGTAAGGCGAGGGAATGACCAAGACTTGTTAACTTTTAATCTCCGTATTCAAATTTAAATCAATATATTTAAACGTATTCAACAAAATTCCGGGCGGAAAATTGTAAACATTGTTGCAAGGTGTGATTTTTAAGATTGAATTAGCACTGTCGACGCTTGCAACTGTCGCTAAATATTTGTTTCTATTTACCGTAAAAATTATATATCCGTTTGCAGTCTGAATTTCGTCAACTGTAAATCTGTTTGCGGATAGTGATGCAAGAGTCAGATAAAAAAGTTTTTCTTTGTTTACTGCAAAAATCTTTGTGCAGTTCTGAAACATGATGTTTTGCGGAACTGTAATCGGCGGTGTCGGATTTGCAGGTCTCGGTTGTTCAACTGCAAACGCCGTTGGAATTAATAACAAAGCTAAAAACAATATAACTTTTTTCATCTTTTCTCCTCACAAATCAAGTTTAACATAAGTTGTAGTGGACTAACTCATACATAAACAGTATTAATTATTGTAAAAATGTGGTATAATTTGTTTTAAGAGGGAAAATGGAAGATATTTTTGAAGTTGAGAAACTAAATTGTATTAGGAATGAAATGACGCACCTGTGGGGTTCAATATTCGCAACATCAGGTGGAGTTATAGCGTTGGTCTTAAGTGAATTCAATATATTAAAATTATTTTTTATAATATTTGGGACACTGTTATCATTCGTAATGATTAATGCTTATTTTATCAGAAGGACAGAAGTTATGAATATTCTTAAAAATTTGAAACAAACTTCTAGGAAAGAATATTCGGAGGTATAAAATGGATACACATGTTTTTATAGAATGGTTTGTTGTGTTAGCATATATTGGAATGGGTATTTTTGCTGTATATAAATACACAAAACAAAATCACGATTATAAGTGGTAGAATCAATTTTCAGTAGGTGATGTTTAGGGTGCATTGAAAATGTAGGTTGGGGTTTCATCCCAACAAAAACTAAAATAACAATATAATAGTTTTTAAAAAGCCTTCAGGCTAAACGCCTTCGCAATGACGGCACGCTTGAAAATCACACGCCAAGTCATTGCGAGGAGCGACGTGGCAATCCATAAAAAACTCTCCTGGACGGAGAGGAAATGATCAAGGCTTATATGTTTGGTTAAAAATAAAATTTAATACGAACTTATTCACTTGAAAAAAAGTAGGGTGGGAAAAGCGGAGCGGTTCCCACAGAAAAAATCAAACGGAGAAAGTACATGTTACAAGAAGCAACAAGAGCAATAAATTCAGCATTCAACAACAGTTTCATAAAAAAATTGAGCCAATATCTTCACGACTGTGTTCGTGAAGAAGTTAAGAGTTCAACTTTCAGAAACCTAAAAGCAGATAAAGACAACAAATGGATATTTTTAGATGGTGAAGATACCTTATTTACGCAAGGGCTTGAACATTTGCGACTGGAAGGTTCTGATTCTAAATTAACAGAGCTTATGATTCAATCCGAAACAAGTCAAAAAGATAAATATTTAATTTATGGTTATTTGTTTTTGGTTGGTAAATCTAAAACTGGAAAACGTAACGAATTTTTGACTCCGCTTTTGTATGCGCCTTGTAAGCTTGAACGTAACGGTGTAAACATCAATTGTATGTTGACTGATGAATTTTTGTCGCTTAATACAGGTGCTTTGACTGCCTTGATGAAAAAATCCGATGACGAAGATGAAACCGAACAGCTTTTAGAAGGTTTGCTCGACGTAGTGCCGACTGTTCCTATTACGCAAGAAAAAATGGATATTTTCTTAACAACATTGAAGTCAATTGTTCCTGATATTGACGTGTCTTTAAATCCTGAAAACTTGGTTAAAGAAGATAATATTACAAAAGATTTTTATAATGAAAAAGTTACTTCTGAAAATATTGATGAAATAATTGAAGAGGAAGAGAATAATAAAAAATCGCAAATCAAATTAGATAAGATTAGTTTAACTAAACAATGCGCAATTATTTTGACAAAGCGTCCATCAGTTACGGCAGGCGTTTTACACGAACTTACTCAAATTGCTGAAAAACCTAGTGGTGTTTATCGCGAAACAGTTTTGAATTTGATTAATGAAGAGTATACTCAATCAAAACCTACTGATACTCAGCAAAAGACACTTGCAGACTTTTTTCCTGTGACACCTTTGTCTTTATCAGACGCGCAATTGAACGTTGTTAAAAATGTTGAGAACGCAAAATTAGTGTCAGTTTTCGGACCTCCGGGGACCGGTAAATCTCAAACTATTGTAAACCTTGCGGCGCATTTAATTGCTAACGGCAAAACTGTTCTTGTAGCTTCAAGAATGGATAAGGCAGTTGACGTTGTGGCTGAACGTTTGAATGATTTGGGCGCACCATTTTTAGCTTTGAGAGCAGGACGTTTGAATTATCAAAGAGAATTGAGCATGCAACTTCAAGATTTGCTTGCAAATAAAGTAGATTTAGATGAAGGTACTGAAAGCTCTATTCTTTGTGATGTTTCAGATATGGAAAAACTTCTGAAAACAATTGCTGATATGGAAAAGAAATCAGAACGCATAATTAAATTGGAAAATGAATGGACGAATTTGGATAGTGAAATTGCTTTAGAAAAACCAATGCACTCACATCCGCAATTCATTAAAAATATTTTAAAAGAAGATGAGATTAAGCTTGTTGAAAATTGTATAAATTCTTTAAGTCAAAACCTTGAAAAATCAGGTTTCTTCAGTGGTTTAAAAAACATGTCTGCAATCGGCAATTTGAAAAAAACTTTGAAGATTAACGGTTTTGATGTGAATAACGAGAATTTGGCTGTTTTAAGTAATGAATTAGAGTTTGCAAAATTAATTTGCAAAGCTCGTAAAATCGAAACCGAAATTCAGACAATCGGAAATATTCATGTACTTTCTGAACAAATCAGAAATCTGAAACGCAAACAAAAAAAACTTGCGATTGATATTCTTAAAACTAAACGCAGACAAGCTTTGAAGGGGTTAATGCAAGACCCTGTTAAGCGTCAAAGACTTTTTGTACATTCAAAATCTTTGGTTGAAAAGAAAAAGAATTTACAAAACAGACTTCTTGAAACAGAAGATTTTAAACCGCTTTTGGAGGCTTTTCCGTGCTGGTGTGTTACAACATACGCTGTGTCAGGTTCTTTGCCGATGAAACCGGGGCTGTTTGATGTAGTTATTATTGACGAAGCTTCTCAATGCGATATTGCAAGCTGTTTCCCAATTTTATACAGAGCGAAAAAGGCTGTGGTTGTAGGTGATGATAAACAATTACCGCACTTGTCATTCTTGGAGAAGGCTAAAGAACAATCATTTTTATCTCAATATGGAATTAACGATAGATATCAGTTAATGTGGCGTTTTAGAACTAATTCAATGTTTGATTTGGCAAATTATTATTCAATGCACCCAGTGCTTTTGGATGAACATTTTAGAAGCTTGCCACCTATTATTAATTTTTCTAATAAAGAATTCTATGGTGGCAGAATTAAGGTTATGCGCAGAAACGATAATTCTAAAAAAGTTCTTGAAACAGTGGTTGTACCAGATGGAAAAGTTGATTTTGATGCAACAAGAAACTTGCCTGAAATTGAAGCTTTGGTAAAACGTTTGCATGAAATTGTGGTTGAAGATGAGCGCAAAAACCCTGATAATCCTGTTTCAATAGGTATTATTTCACCGTTTAGGGCGCAGGTTGAACAGTTGAAAATTTCAGTTGCAAAAGTGCTTTCTGAACACATGATGGAAAAACACCAAATTGAAATTGGTACAGCGCATACATTCCAAGGTGATGAACGTGATATAATTCTGACTTCTTGGGCTTATGCAAGTAATAGTTTTCCACAAAGTTTGATTTTCTTGCAAAAACCAAATTTGTTCAATGTTGCTATTACAAGAGCAAGATATCAAATGATTAATTTTATTTCAAAAGATCCGAGAGAATTGCCGGAAGGAATTTTGAGAAGCTATTTAGGTTTTGTTCAAGAGTATGAAGATAGATATGCGCTTTCTAAATCTGATGATTTCGATGAAAATATCTATAAAAATGCGTTTGAAAAAGAAGTTGCACAAGCATTTAGAGATTTAGGACATGAAGTTACTTGTGGTGTTGATATTGCAGGGCTTAGTGCGGATTTAGTTATAGATAATAAGTTTGTAATCGAGTGTGATGGTGTTGAAGATAAAACGCCTTGCAAGGTTACAAATATGAAAAAGCAAGCGATTATAGAGCGTTCAGGCTTGAAAGTTTCAAGAATTTCAAAACGCGAATGGCAGTATTCGCCAAAAGCTTGTGTGGATAGAATTATTAATTCTAATGTTTAGGTGCAGAAATAATTTGCAATGACAATCGGCTTGTAAGTTATGCATCCAGTTATTGCGAGGAATAACAGCTCATTTGGCAGTCTTGCGCGCAGTTTTTGCGAGAACTGGCGATTGTTTTTAGTGACGGGTTAAATAATAAAAGTAAAAAAAAGAACCGCTCATTGAGCGGTTCTTTTTTGATTAACCTCTGATTCCTAATTCTTTAATTAGGCTTCTGTAACCTTCAAGATTTCTATCTTTCAAGAATGAAAGAAGTCTTTTTCTCTTACCAACCATCATCAAAAGACCACGTTTTGTAGCGAAGTCTTTTTTGTTAGATTTCATGTGTTCAGTAAGTTCAGAAATCTTTTTAGTCAACATTGCGATTTGTACTTCTGCAGAACCAGTATCTTTTGCATTAGCACCGAATTTTTCAATAATTTCTTGTTTGTTCTTTAAGTTCATTATTGTATTTCCTTTTGTTTGTGGTCTTTGGAAACTTGTTATCGACTACAAATCCCGCCGAACCGTGTGAGTGACATATTGGCGTAAGCACTCTACAGGATTAAATATATTACAGAAAAGTATAAAAATCAAGATTATTGCTTAATAATGTTTAATACTTTCTGTAAAAATTAATATTCTGCTTTCCAATTGTTGTCAGCAACCGCACCAGTGCAAGCCCAACGGTAGTTGCTATCTGTACCATTATAGTTTGGGTTACAAGAATAGTTTTTGTACGCAGGAGTTTTATTTTTCATTGCATTTGAACCAAATGCAAGAACTCGCCCATCTGGATATATAATAAATTCAAAACAATCTTTTCCAATTTGGTTAGGCTTTTTAGTTCCATTTATGTCTATATCGATATATGCCCAATAATTATTCGCATCAGACTTAAATCTGCTAATAATAGTACCATCATTTAATTGATAACAACCTTGAACCTTGTAATTTGTAGAGCTACCAATCATGATATTGTAACTACATTGACTCGCATCTAACTTTTCCATTACCATATAGTTAGACAATTTATTAAGGAAATCATCTCCGACTGTTTCGTCACTTAAATCAGTAAGATCATTATTCACCATGTATTCTTGAATAGCTCCTCCAAGCACACTCGAAAATCTTGCAAGTGCAGGACCAATTTTTGCTTTTTGTGTGTTTGTAGATAATGCAGGCGCAGTAAGTGCGGATACTACTCCGATGATACCTAAAGTAATCAAAACTTCTGCTAAAGTAAATCCAAATTTCTTCTTCATAAAAGTCCCCTTCTTCCTTATTTGAGTTGTAATTCTCAATTTAAATACAAATATAATATCATTTTTTTTTTTAATCAACATGTATTTAAGATAATTGTAAGAAGGAATTAATTTATTG
>ERZ1034878.1222-NODE-1222-length-9763-cov-3.588896_pt1 | contig 9763 bp, 12 predicted proteins | sample MGYA00520593_ERZ1034878 | MGnify/ENA primary metagenome ERZ1034878 (study PRJEB33766, sample SAMN09781724) | gut metagenome | biome: gut microbiome | host: Homo sapiens | place: Madagascar | study: EMG produced TPA metagenomics assembly of the PRJNA485056 data set...
GCGGCGATACCCGCGCCGATGGCGCCCAGCGCTGTGCATATAAAACTTTTCATTTTTAAACCTCCTCAAAATAATGATTGATTAGTTGCGAGGGTAAATAATAGAGGGTTATCTCCGTGCCGTCAGGTGTACCGGCTCTCTTGCAAAGATATAGCTTGTCGCCCTCTTTATAATAGAGCCCCGTGACATAGGTCATGCCCGCCACGGCTGTGATCGGGTTTGATTTTGTGCCCGCTTCGGCGGGCTGCGCCACGGGCTCCCAGAGCGTGGGTGTTAATGACGGCTGCCATGTCGGATTGGCTGCTATGTCCTGCTTGGCCTTGTAGAGCACGCCGCCCTCCGTGACCCTCTCACCGGCCGTGTAGGCTCTGCCGCTCCACCGCTCAAACAGTTCTGCCGAGGTCAGAGCCTCGGAATCCGTCAGCTTGGCTGCTGCCTGCTCAATCTTGGAGCGGTAGGCATATGCCTCACTCCTCGTCATTGCCGTCACCTCCCGTGATGATTTTGAGCGCTTCCTCGGCGGGGATCTCCTCGTTACCGACGGCTTCGGCCGCGTCTCGCTCCGTCCAGTTGACCTCGCTGTCCTTGGCGCCGAGCACGACCCGCTTGCCGCTTATGCCGTTACGCATAAGCACCTTGCCGTCATCGGCTGTCAGTACGGTCCTGCCGTTTATCGTCTCTTTAGTCACTTACTATCGACCATCCTTTTACCGTTGTGATGTAATCCTCGAGCGTGATGTATCCGTCTGTGTCTTGCACAAAGCACTCGCCGTCAACGTCTGTACCCTCACTGCCTGTTATCTCGGCACACCTGGCCGCCGCCGTAGCGTGCAGCGTGAGCGTCATGCTGCCGGCTGCCAGCGCGTTGGCTATTGAGATGAGCGTCTCATCGCTCAGAGCGGAGCTCCATCCCATCACCCAGTTGTCGTCTGCGACCATCCGCTCAAACCTGACCTCCTTGAGCGCGGTGCAACTATAAAACGGGTTGTAACAGTGCGTTTGATTTGAGATGTATTTAACCCCAAACGGCCTACTCGAGTTTATCGCCTCTAACTTTGAGCACGTTGCAAATGCTCCGAGCGCCTCCGAGGCGCCCGGATATATCTCTTTTATTGTGTGGGTAAAATCACCTTGCAGAGTTATTTTTTTAAGCCCAAAACAATTATAAAAGCACAACCCGAGCGACAGCTCGGCTCCGTCTGGTATGATCAGCGTCAGCTCTTTGAGGCTTGTGCAGCCTCTAAATGTCTGATGCAATGCACATTTACCGCTCTTTATAAAGCTAAAATCAACAGTAAGCGTCTCGGGCAGGGTGGTCACACCGTTAAAACCACTGCTCAGGCTCACTAAGCTCTCAAACATCTCGGGCACACCGCTGCGCTTTTGTGCCGCCGCCTCCGCCATGCCGGCGGGAAAGGTCAGCTCGCCGCTCACGCCGCCGCCATGCCTTATGCCGTCGGCTATCGCTTTTAAGCCGTTGTTGAGATAGTCACCGTCAACGAGCGTATCATAGCCCATTAATAAGCACCTCCGTCCCACTTGGCGAGGCTGTTAATGACCTCGTCAACGATAGCTTTGCCGCCGTAGGTCAGCCTCCCTTTATCGTCCTCGGCAAGGTTGTCGAGGACTGCCTTGTTGCTATGCTTATGCCGGGCGGCGGTGTTGGCCGCCACCTCTGAGGCAAGGTCGGCGCTGTCTGTGTCGGTTTCTGCCGCCGCACCCTGCGGAGAGGGCAGGAGCGTGAGCCCATGGACGGCGGGTGCCTTGGCGATAAGCTCCCCGTCTGCGCCTCTCGCCTCGAGCTGGACGCAGAGCAGCCGCTCGGCGGTGAGCTGCTGCCAGAGTGGGATTTTAATTATCTCGCCCGGCTCAAATGAGCGGGAGCGGTAGACTTTGCCGCCCGTCTCAAACGCCGCCGTGTAGCTCTTGACCTCGTCACCCGTCAGTTCGGCGGACGGTATGATCAGCAGCTCCGTGGCGTTGTGCTCGCCCATATAGCCCGCCATTATAGGCACTTCGGGGAGCGGGGCGGTGTAATCAATTTTTACTTGCCGTATCGGCATAAAATCATCCCTCCTTGTTTTGCTCATATAACTCATTGAGCGAGTTGACCCAGCCGTTAACGAGCCCGTGCCAGTTGTCGTTATGCTTGGTGATCTCGGCAGCGGGGCGGTTAGAGAGCGCCGCGACGTTAGCCTCGAGCGCCTCCATGATCGTGCGTATATCCGTGACGGGGTGCGCTCGACCTTGACAGACGACGTCCTGCATCTCTGCGGCCTTGCCGAGCTTATCGGCGAGCCATGTGCAGGCTGTCGACAGTCGGGATATCTCGACGACGCCGAGATAGTCCATCTCGGCGAGCTGCGGAAAGCCGTCGGAGTCTGCGACGACTGAGACTTGTATGACCGACGTGTAGTCGTCGGTGCCGTTCCGCCCGTGGTCGGCAGAGGTGACGGTCACGGTGCAGCTGCCCTCAGATACGGCAGTTACCACGCCGTCAGCCGAGACTGTCGCGATGTCGCTGTCGGAGCTTTCAAAGCTCACCGTCTTGACCTCTGCGCTGCCGGGGCTTATATTGTACTCTGGCGTGGCGCTCTCGCCGACAGCGAGGGTCAACGTCTCATCGTCAAAGGCGATGCCCGTGACCTTTTGCGGGACGGCAAGGACGCCGCTCACCGTGACGCTCTTGCTATTGGCGGCTGTGACGGTCAGGGTGTAAGGATAAGAGCGCCCCGAATCAAGCGGGGAGTCGCCGGCATAGTACAGCGGCACCGTGCCGTCAAAGCTCGACCCTGTGATCGTCAAAACGTACTCCACTTTATGGGCGTCTCCGTCTCGTCCTCGATAATAGCTTCTCACGGCGGCACCGGCAGCGGAATAACTCAGCCCGTTTCGTGCAACCGCCTGCTCTTGGGTCATGCCTTTAATCATAAGCGAGGCCGTTAAACTATAAGCGGCATGAGAGCATTTAAGGCTGAGCTCTGCCGCCATGCCGTATCGGTTAATTGACATTAAGGCTCTGTCGACTGTCGGCAACGATTGATTTATAGGTGTCAGCGTGCCGGACGCTGAAACCGTGGCAACCGTGCGATAGTAGCTCTTGCCCGCGATCAATATCTCGTCTGTTTTAAATGTGCAATTGACTTCAAAAGCTCCTGCGCCGTTTTGACTATGACTGCACCTTCCGACATTCTGCGTCTGCAGGCTTACCATCTCTGTGTCAAACGGCGTCCATTCCGCCTTGACTTCAAACGAGACGTTTCTTGACCACACTATCTCATTTCCGTTGGCCGAATATTCAAAATATTCATTTTCGGCAAATTTGACTCCGCTGTTTTTGTACTCGATTTGAGCTCGAATAATTGAGGCGTTTTGCGCAACATCCAGCGTCTCATAAAGCGCCAGCCGGAGGGATAGCCCCGGCCTCTGGGTGCGGGTAAAGGTAAAATTATAATAACCGAGCAGTTTCTCCGCCATCAGCTCTCACCTCCTTCGGGCAGCTCGATGATAACGACATCAGCGGTCACGCTGCTGCGGCGCAGGTGATAAGCCGCTGACTTAATGACGCCGCGCTTTAAACCTTGCTTGTCAACGTCGATCTCGACTATATCGCCGACTTTCTCGCCGCCTGCGATGATCTTTGCCGTTATCTCGTTCCGCTGCCAGCCTCGGGCAGCGATTTCCGCCGCCGTTGCCTGCAGATCTTTAATTAATTTTGATTTGTCAAAAGTCAAAACCGCTGCGGCCTGACCCGAGTGCCTTGCGGCGTTGGTGACCGTTGCCGTCGCGGTCCCGACCGTGACAACTATCTGCGAGTACGGTGCCCTTTGGGTCATTTTTGACTTACTGATGATCTGACTTGCGCCGATGACCTTGCCCGTTTCGGCCGATTTTTTAAATCGCAAATGCCTCGCACCCGCCCCTGTGAGATTGGCGCCCGTCGCAAAGGTCACCATTGCAGCGAGCTGGCGGAGGGTAGTCTTTCCGTCGGCCTCCACGGTCCCCGTCATGGTCGTGCCGCCATCGATGTCGCCGCTCTCGGCGATTATTCCCGCCGATTTCAGGCGGCTTATAAATCCCGAGACTGTCAAGCTGCCGCTTACCGCTTGCTCGAGTGGGATATCCTCGAGCAAATAGTCATCGTCAATAGCCTCGACAGTATAAATTCCGCCGCCGAGGTTAGTCAAGGCGTCGATGCTAAAAGCACCGTATATTTCGCCGTTGTGCTCGACGGTCAGACGCTGACCCTCCGCGGGGTTAAGCTCCCTAAACTCCGCCTGAAAGTCACATGTGCTGCCCGGCAGGTCGTTGCAGTCGACTGCAATCTCGTTAAAAATCTCGATATCTCCGTAAAAATCCGTGATTTCCTCTTGCCTGCCGAGGTTTATGCCCCTCAGCTTAGCGAGCTGATAGGGTGCTTCGGTGCTTTTCAATTCGATTTCGATTTTTGTAAAAGTTTGAATATCTAAATTGCAAAAATAATCAAGCTGCGTGGGCGTAAACTCGCCCGAAGCTGTCGCCTCGGCATCGTCATACGCTGTTATTTTGACCGATGAGCAATAATTTTTGAAAAAGTGCAGAGTGATCCCGGGCGCGAAGCCGTGACCGTCTTTGACGCTTACTACTATCTTGACGGGGGCTCTAAACGCCCCCGTCGAAGCGCTGACGACATCAGATATATAGCACTTGACCTCGCCGGTATCTGCAAGCTCGAGGCTCGGGTCGTTGAGGTCTATTCCTCGTCCCTCAAGCGAGGTGAAATTGATAATCTCGGGCGGCTCCTCCTGGAGCAGTGTGCCCGGCAGCATGTATGTGCTGCTGCCTGTCGCCGGGGCGGTGCACTCCTGGGCGGCGTTTGGCATGTAGTTATTAAAGATAACCCGGTTCATTTCATGAGTCCCCCGATGCTGCTAATTAAATCAAGCGCTAACTCGGCGTCGTCTGGGTCGTCAAAGTCCTTGCGCTCCCTCCACTTGCCTGCCATATAGTCCGGCCATGCCGTCCCACTGATCGACGGCGTTGTAAAAGTGACTTGGCCGTTATATGTGACCGCCGACTCGCTCGGCGGAATAAAGGTCACGTCTCTGAGCAGGTGTACTCTCCAAAAGCGGCGGCCATCCACTTGCTCTCCTGTGATATAAGCAAGCCCGCCCCGCTTGCTGACGCTGAGCGCGTCGCTCAACTCGTCATCGCCTGTGTCTTTGCTGCCAAACATGCTCTCAAATGCCTCAAGCGTTAAGCTACTTATATTCAGCGCCACCGCTGCCGAAGAGAATATGCGTCGATTACCGCCGAGGGCTGATGCTTGTTGATACTCGGGACTAACCGAGACGCTTATCATCTTGCCGAGGCGCACGCCTGCGTAGTACTTCAGCCCGCCGATGCTGGGCAGCTGCGGAAACCATGTCGGGTACCTCGCTTTAATCGTCGGCATTACTCCGCCCCCCTTTGGATAGAGAGTGGGACGATCTCGAGGTCGATCGTGTCGCCCCAGATGTTTAAGACGCCCCCGTTGGCGTCGATATCCTCGACTTGTCGCAGCAGCTCGCGGGAGCCGCTGCGAATCTTAGCCTCATATATCACCGTGCCTTGGTCATGCGGCAGCTCCACCACATGAGCAGAGACGGGCGCGCTGATGAGCTTATAAAAGCGATCCCACTCAGCGGCCGACACCTCGGGGTCGCGGCGGACTGTCACCCTGTGACCGTAGCGGGTGCCGACCGGGTCGCCCGAATAAAGACGGCCATCCTGCGTGTACTCCTCGGAGCCGTCAAACACCGTCTCAAAGTCCTCGCCGATAGCCTCGACTATGACCTTGCCGCTCCACTCCTCATTGTCAATTTTAAGCATTGCGTTCCTCCTTAAATGCAGTCTTGAGCCTGATTTCGCGCGTAACCTGAACGTCGAGCGCCCGCCCGACGGCGGCGCTTGATCCGTTAAACGTGACGTTGACCGGCGCCTCGTTGACTGTTACGGCGAGGCGGTCGAGCTTGCGCTCAAGCCTGCGGATATCTGCCGCATTGTCGCCGCTCGGAGTGACCGCCGCCTGCGCTGCGGTCAGGATCCTCTCGCCCTTGTGGAGCTCGGCGATGTACCCGTCATACGGCACATAGTCGAGGCCGCCTGCGTGGGAGCCGTCGCTGCCGCCGTCGTCACCTGTGACCATGCGCTTTATGGAGTCCTTTAAGCTGCCAAACACTTTTTTTGCGAGGCCCCACCAGTCATAGTCCTTGATTGCCTGCCAAAGTGCCAAGCAGATATCGCCCGCCGCTCCGATAAGCTCCGGGATGTTGTCGATAAGCCCTACGGCAAGATTGCCGATGAGGTCAACCGCCGCCGTCGTGAGCTTGCCGAGGTTACCATCTTCAAGGAGGCCGTCCGCAAAACCCGTGATAAGGTCAAAGGCGGCGTTTATAAGCAGGTCGACGTTATCGCCGAGGAAGCCGACCAGGTCGGTCACGAGCTCGGCCGCCGTGCCGGTGAGCTTGCTGAGATTATCCTCTGTCAAGAGGCTGCTTGCAAGCGTCCCGACTATCGAGAGGGCGGAGTCCGCCAGCTTTGGCAGGTTGTCGCCGATGCCTGTGAGCAGCAAGTCAATGATCTCGGGCGCTGTCTCGGCGACACTGTCGGCAAGCTGCTCGATGATGCCCGTAACCATGGTTGTAGTTGTGCCCGCCATCTCGGTGATGCTCTCAACGCCGTCAATTATTTTCTGCTCGGCGCCGTCCTCGCCGGTAAAGAGGGCGGTCACTCCGTCCATCACGTCCGTGATGCCCGGCAGAAATTGAGCGGATATGTTATTTTTGACGGCATCCATCGTCCCCGTCATGTTGTCGAGCGCGTCGTTAAATGACGCCGCTGCTGCGACCGCCTCGTCGCTCATCACAAGTCCAAAGCTCTGCGCCTGATCTTTAAGCTCCTTGATTGCCTCTGTACCCTGCCCGAGCATTGGGCCCATGCTATAAGCAGCTTTTGAGCCAAACAATTCAACAGCTTTTGCCGTGCGCTGCGACTCGTCTTTTATCGAGGCGACCTGGTCAATCGCCTGCGATAAATCGAGCTTTGAGCCGGTTGACTGCAGCTTTTTAGCAGCCGTTTCGAGCGTTGCTGCCTCCACGCCGCTCATCTTTGCGGCATAGGTCAGCTCTTGATACTTTTCGGCGCCCATGCCCATACGCTGGGAGGCCTCGTCAATCGCGTCTCCTGCCTGTGCGGCGTTAAATGCGGCATCATAGAGTGCTTTTCCCGCCGCTGTCGCTGCGGCCGTGACTGCACCCACGCCCGCCACGGCTCCCGTAGCAGCTCCGCCGATCGCTTTTAATCCAGTTTTAGCAAAAGACGCCGCCGCGCTCTTGGCCTTGTCAATGACCTTGACGGTCATGCTGTGCTCGTCCTTGACTTTTTTGACTGCGTCCTGGAATTCTTCGTATTTCCCCTTCAGCGCGGCAAAGCCTTTACCCTTCTTCTCTGCCTCTTTGAGCGCTTCGCCGTTCTTTTTGGCGGCGCTCTCGGTTTTGATAAGCTCCGCAGATGCCTTGTTGAGCTGGATCTGCCAGTTGTCGACCTGCTTGGAGTTCTCGCCATACACCTCTTTGGCGTTGTCGAGAGCTTTAGTCAACGTCTCGACCTTATCCTTTTGCAGGTCGATTTTTTTCACGTAATTTTCCGACTGCGCCGCTAAGCTCTCAACGCTGTCTTTGTTATCGGCGTACTGCGCTGAGGTAAGCTTTGCCTCCGAGGCTGCCACCGACAAGCCCCGCGATATCTCACTAAGGGCACTTTTAAATTCTTTTTCGCCGTCTACCGTCAGCTTCGCGCCCACCTCGGGTAGATCCTTATTCGCCATCGGCTTCACCTCCCGCCGCTTTTAAATTGTAAAACTCACAATAGCATGACCAAAGCGCCAGCAGCCGACGCCATGTCATGCCCCAAAATTGCTCCTCATTAAAGCCGAGCAGGCAGGTTGCCCGGAAAAACCACAGATCAAGGTTAATCGGGCAGCCTGCCTGCTCACTCAGTTTTTTTCCTCGTCGTTCTTTGCTCCTGCAAGCTCGTCAAGCTCATCCTCTGCGGCATTTGAGCTCTTGCCGCCGGGCAGAGCTGCAAGCAGCGCCTTGTAGACGATCATCATCATCTCATTGACCTGCTCGATGCCGGTGCTCGCCGCAAGGAGATACTCTGCCGTGACAAGCGGGAGATCTTCACGTCGTTCAACGTTGTGTATTGTTATCTGCTGATTTAGCATTATTGCGAAAATCTCAAGCAGCATCATGACTGATTGTGTACCTGCGCCGCTGTCTTTTACTCTTTTAAGCTCCGCAGCCAGGGCGTGTATGCCGCCGGGGTAGCGCTCGTTGAGTTTTGTGTCAACGTATATTGAGTATTTAAGGTTATATTTTTCGCCCTGCCACTCAAAAGGAAATGACTTTTCCGAAACATTATTAATGATCCTGATTTTCATCAGTTTTCTCCCTCCTGCGTGTTGGAGTCGGTTGTGACAAGATCGCCGAGCGTCAGCTGATAAGCTGCGGCAGCGGCCGCCGAAGTAAAGATATACTCAATCTTTTCGACCGCTCGACCCTTGCTGTCGAGCATGAGCGGGTCGGCGATAGCCTTGCCGGGTATCGAGTGCGTCGCAAAGGTCAGCGTCTCGCCTTTGGTGGTGTAAGTCTCCGCAGGCTGGTCAAACTTGACCTTGGGATAAAAGCAGACGATAAAGCGCTTTACGCCGTCAACGACCTCGCCTCGGATAATGGATAAGCCGAGATACTCGCCGTCCGCCTCGTCTGTATATGTAACCGTCTCGGGCTTGTTGCCGCTGGTGTCCGCTGCCGTGACGGTTATGCCAAACATGTCGGCGGCGCAGGCTGTCGGGATCGTTGAGGTGCCGAGGGTCAGCGCCCTCGATGCGACTCTGCCGTCGCTCTCGGCCTCCATGTCGTCAGCATAAAGCACTGCCCTCGATACGGTCGGCGTGTCGCCGAGCTGGATCGCCTTGCCGACAGCTTTCGGTGCGCCGAATTTGACAGAGCCGGCGCTCTCCTTGCGCTTATAAATCATCGGAAATTTCGCACTGATTAATGCCATGGTATTATTCCTCCGTTTCTGTTAAATCAAAAATTTCCACACGAGCATGGTAATACTCGGTGTCTCGCTCATAGGTTAGCCCCTGTGCTTGGATGACAAAACCGGCAAGCCGCAGGGCTCGGCGGATGCGCTTACGCATCTCAATCGCCTTTGTCTTGCTCGGCGTAAAATAGTGGACGTCGGCCGTTATGGCGTCGGCGACGTCAACGTCGTCGGCATATGCGCCGACCCTCTCGCTGACAAGATTATAAGCTCCCCACTCATCAAGCGGGGGGAGCGTCTTGCCGCCCTTTTTGTATGTTTTGTTGCGGTCGTAAAAATCCGGAAAAAGCTCAAAAGGCAGCGGGGCAAGCGCCTCCGCTATCCTGCTCTCAAAACTCACTTGACGTCACCTCCCTCTGTAATGACCGCCTGCATCGCCTGAGCCGTCTCCGCCTTGACGGACTCAACCGCCGGGCGAATAAACGGGCTCGCCTTGCGCTTGCTGGAGCCGTACTCCTTAACTGCCGCCTTTATGGCGTTTGAGACGGCCGCCCTGCGCTTTTTGACGGGGTACTTTTTGGACTCTGCCGACCTCTCGTCTTTGCCATCAAAAATCACATCGCACGACCATCCGCCGCTCTTTGCTTTTTTGGGCTTTTGGATTTTCAAGGACTCGGCAAGCGTGCCGGTGTCC